>ERZ808267.153-NODE-153-length-28575-cov-8.840252_pt1 | contig 28575 bp, 16 predicted proteins | sample MGYA00521241_ERZ808267 | MGnify/ENA primary metagenome ERZ808267 (study PRJEB31516, sample SAMN03275592) | gut metagenome | biome: mammalia-associated habitat; material: feces | host: Papio cynocephalus | place: Kenya | collected 2012-07-19 ...
TAGTCAAAGCTAATGAAATAGAAAGTAGAATTAAAGCCAAACGTAAAGAAGGTTATAAGGAATTATCTGAACTTAAAGATAATGGACCTAACCATATTGATGGCGATAAGTTTGCTCTTCTTAATTATCTTAATACTTATCTTCCTAAGAATAATACTACTAGTGAAGGTTTTGTTCTTCCTATGCTTGCTAAGGTTCTCAAAGATAATAAACCTTTTACTAAAAGGTCTTATTTAGGTCAATATAAGATTAATGGTGTAAGATGTAATATTGGTGCTGAACGGCAGAATGATATGTTTAAACCTATTCGTCTTAGATATTGGTCTCGTGAAGGTACTGAATGGACTGATAAACTTAGTTATTTGGATGATATTATTCTTCCTGCTATTAAAGAAGATTTACTTGATGCTATGCTTGATGAAGGAGCTTGTCTTGATGGTGAACTTTATCTTCCTGGTTATAAAGTAAATGATATTAATAGCTTTGTTAAGAATGTAAAGCTTCCTCAACATTATCAACTTCAGTTTTGGTGTTATGATATAAGTATTGAAAATATGTCTTATGAGAAACGTCTTGAGTTTCGTAAAGATAATATTAGTCGACTTTGTTATACATTTGATACTTATGAACAACATCTTAACAATAAGTCTCAACTAGTTCTTCTTCCTGATTTTGTTGTTAACAATCTGGATGATGCTGTTAGAAGAAGAGATAATTTTATTAGTCTTGGATTTGAAGGTCTTATAGTTAGAGATACCGCTGCTGAATATCAGTTTGGTGGTCGTAATCTAGCTATGCTTAAATACAAGAGAGTTGATGATGCTAAGTTTAAAATCATCGATGTTATTCCTGAAGGAGTTAGAACTCACCTTTGTAAGTTTGTTCTTCAAAACGATATTAATGATGCTAAGTTTGAATGTACTGGAAACTTTGACCATAGTCGTCAAGAGTATATTCTTCTTAATAAAGATAAGTATGTTGGTAAATATGCTACAGTTGCCTTTCGAGAAAGGAGCGGTGTTCATAATTTACCATTCCATGCAAAAGTTGTTTCTATTAATAATTAAATTATGAATTTAAATGCTTATGATAACATAACTGAAACACTAGATAAACAGAAAACTTGGTATAATCCAAAATATCGTAGACTTTATAGTCGTGAAATAGAACATTATCGTAATTATAATTTCTATAAACGATGGAATAATGAAACTAATAGTAATGATTATTTTATTGCTTTTAGTGATTCTCTTCCTGATAATGAATTTAAAGTTGTACCTACTGATAACTATGGTAGAGTAAAACTTTCTGTTCCTAAAGAAATTATTGAAGATAGCATTCTTGCTTCTATGACTGTAGAGACTAATGTTGAAGTTAAACTTGTTGATGTTCAACATGATGGTAAAATTTATCACTTGAACATCTAATGATTTTAGTATAGCCGCCCTGTAAAAGGTATGAATATGTATTCGCATATTACTAATTTCCTTTACATAGGACGGCTTTACTATACTCTCGTGATTAGTTAATCGCTAACTAAATTTCATTCAATTAGACAAGAATTTAAAATATTAAATAACTTAATAATATGACTGATAAAGATTATAATAGTGGTTGGTTTGGTTGTTTAGTACTTCTAGTACCTATTGTTATTGCATTTTTAATTACTTGCCTATATTATGCTGTTCGTAATCATATAATTTGAATTATTATGTCTTATGTACAATGTAGTGATGGTTATAAATTAAAGTGTGATAAATGTGGTGCTGAACTACATAAAGAACATGAAACTAAACCTTATATTGCACCCGACCTTATAGAATTAACTAAGTTAGGTCTTGAATATGGTTGGAGTTTCTATGCTCGTACAATTATTTGTACTTATTGTAAAACATTTAAAAGATATAAGTTATGATTAAAAGTAAAGTAGGTGCTGAACCTAAAAAAAGAATTAAACATTTATTTTGTGAACGTGAAGGTATTCATGAAGGTATTCATCGTGATGAACCAGGATGGTTTAAAAGCAAATATAATCCTTATTGTTTCGGTTATGGTTATTTCTTTCAGAGAAGTGAAACTCTTGGTAAGAAGCTTACTCCTGATTATATTAAAGATAATTGGGATACAGAAATGTGGTGTAGAGGTATTAAAGAGAGTTGTATAGCTATTATTGACCGTAAACGTAAAATAGCTGTAGTTAATATTACAAAGCAGCGTTGTTATGATGTTTTATATTCTATTCCAGCTGATTATAAAATTTATAAAGTTAATGAGACTATAGAATATTATGATATTCTTAATTCTAGAAGATATAAAGAACTTATTAAAGCCAATCTTCGTTATCTTATTAATAAATATATTCAAAATTATAGTTCTTATTATAAAGTGCTTAATAGCATAAGCAAATACATCAGTAAATATTGTTATACTGAAGATTCTTATCGTGCTAGAATACGTGATATAACTAGAAGAGAAATTCTTGATATTATTGCTGCTAATAAATGGCTTCCTAAGTATAAACCTCTTAGTATTAAAGCTATTTATGTAAATGATAAATATAAAGTTGATTTTCCTAGTCTTAACGATATTGTTCAACAAACTTTGTTTACTGAGGAACAGAGGTTAAAGATAGTCAAATGTATTTTCTATTCAAAGTATTGTTACAAACATGATATATCTTGGAAAGAACTTGAAAATAATTGGTCTGATGATTGGAAAAGAAAAACTATTAAAGCAAATAAAGCTGCTAATGATAGATTTCTTAAAATGGCTGCTCAATATAAAGAAATTAATAAGAAACATAGAGCTGAAGCTGAAGCGTTATTTAATTCTGATGAGTCAATCAATGATTGGCGTGAAGGTAAAGTCGATAAAGATATAACTTGGATTGAATATTATATTAACTATGAAGCTAGAAGAGTTGAACCTATAAATCATCTCATGTATAATAGATTTGCTAATACTCAACTTAGAATTAAGCCCGGTCGTCCTAATTGGATTGAAACTAGTCGTGGTGCTATAGTTCCTCTTGATAAAGCTATAATTATGTTTAATCAACTTTATACTAATTATATACTTAGTGATAAACTATCTTTTCGTTTTATTGATGATAACTTCAAAGTTGGTTCTTTTACTCTTACTAATATGAAGTATACTAAGAAGTATAAAGATAATGATTATTCTCATATTCATTTAGGTGAACCCGAATGGATGTTTCAAATAGGTTGTCATACTCTTTGGTTTGATGATGTTAAAGCTTTTGCTAAGTATTATAATCTTCAAGATAAACTTAGTTTTCCTCTAGATAAAAGTACAAAAGAATGTATGAAAAATCATTTAATTCATTTACCAAGCGGCGCTACTATTAGTGCTGTTGGTACTAGTGGTGTTTTAGATAAATAAGTAAATTAATAATTATGACAGAAAACGATTTAAAGTATTGGAAACAATGTCTTAAAGATGTAGTTCCAGAAAATCTTATAACTACTGAAGTTATTGTTCTTCGTGACCAGCAAAATAAAATGCTTAATCTTATGGCTAAAAAGAATGCTGATTATGGTAATGCTTTCAACAAAGGTTGCGATAGTATGGGTGAAGCTTACGGTCTTTGCCGAATGTTTGATAAAGCTAATCGTTTTATTAAACAAGCTAGTGATAAAGTAAGTGGTTATTATAATCCTAATGTTACTGATGAAAGTCTTTATGATACAATTCAAGATTTAGGAAACTATTGTAATATGTTTATGGCTTGGATTAAACATAGAGACAATAACATAGCTATGCCTTTTACAGGGGGGCTAGATGATTATACATCTATTAATTATAATCTTCGTTTTTGTAAAGGTAATATATTTGAAGAAGACGGCAAAACTGACGTTACTAAAGAAATATTCAATACTTACAATCCTGATAATCTTTATATAGATAAAGATAATTGGGTGTATAGTAAAACTGCTGACGGAAAATATATTATTGTTACTGACCAATGTGGTATTCAATGTATTTATAAACCAAAAGAAAAGAAGAATGATTAAAGTAATTAATCCTAGTGTTGAAATTTGGCATCAAGAAGGTTACAGTCTTGATGATATTTGGAATCATATAGCACGTTGCGCTCGTGTATGTTATCAAAGTGAGAAAAAGAATAAAGATGAATCTGAATATAGTTTTCTAGTTAGAACTATATTTAGAGGAATTGATGTTCTTAATCATCCTCTTAGTGATATGGAAATTCTTTCAATTCATGGTGGTGTTCTAGAACACGGAACTGTTCATTTAAAGTTTCCTATGTTTATGCCTAGAGCCGCTGCTATGTTTGAAGATGTTTATAAGAATAACAAATATAGCGTTTATGGTAATAATGATGGTTATATGTATGTGACTACTAATATGAGAGTTATTCTTGAACACAATAGTGTAGATACTCTTGAGTTCATAGATGAAACTCCTAATTGTCCATATTATCTTAATAGAATTACAGTAAATTTTATTACTGATATTGGTGCTAGTCGTGAACTTAATCGTCATAGAGTTAATAGTATTTGTGAAGAAAGTACTAGATATTGTGCTTATGATAAAGGTAAATTTGGTAATAATATAACTGTTGCTAAACTGCCTTGGATTCCTTACAAATCTGATGAAGATAATACTTGTTATGAAAATGGTTTCTTTACAGATGGTGAACTATTTTATGACAATACTATTGAAAGTCAGTTTACTAATAATTGGAATGCTATTGATTGGTTTTTATATGGTCTTCAAATAGCCAATCTTGTTTATTGTAAAACTCGTGAACTTGGTTGGACTGCTCAACAAGCTAGAGAAATTCTTCCTCTTAATACTAAAACTCAAGTAGTTCATACTGCTTTTGTAGACGATTGGGAACATTGGCTTCAGCTTCGTAGTAATGAAATTAGTGGAAAAGTACATCCTTCTCTATTAGAGCTATCTAAACGACTTGTAGAACTTGTATATCCTAAATAATTATGTGGATTAGTATTTTAAATTATCAACTATCTCAAATTGAGGTAGTTGATATTAGTAATTATGAAGTTGATGAAGAAGCTAATCTTGATGATAATCAAATAGCTGAACAATGGCTTTATGAAAATGGATATGATTCTGATACACTTAGTTATCTTGTAACAGATGAATGTCCTATGTGTTTAGTAAATAATTTAGAAACTCATTTGAACTTGTAATTATGGCACAAAGTATTTTTGATATTGAAAGAGACCTTCTAGACATCTTTGAAGAACTAGAAGAGAATGGTGGAGAACTTACTCCTGAACTTGAAGAGAAACTTGAACTTAATGGTCAAGAAGTAACTCGCAAAGTTAAATCTTATGTTGGTTATATTCAAAAACTTCAAGCTGACCAAGCTAGTATTAAAGCTGAACAAGATAGACTTAAAGCTTTGTCTGAATCTAAACAAAAGACTATTGATAATATTTCTCATCTTGTTCTTTATGCTCTTGATAAGTTTGGTATTGAAGATAAGAAAGGTAAGAAGTTCTTTGATTGGGGCACTGGTAAAGTTAGTACTCGTACATCAACTAGTGTTGAAGTTGATACTAAGAAAATTGAAGGCGTAACTGATATTATTAGTGCTACTTTTGCTAATGGTATTTATACCAATACTCTCGATTATGCCAATAGCATTGACGAAAATGGAGTACTTGATGCTTGTCAACATAATGTTAGCAACGATGAATATCAATCTCCAGACCCTATCGAATTAGAGGTGGAAGACCTTGATGATATTATTGTCAATATTACTGTTCCTGTATCAGCTAGTGCTCTTCTTCATGGTAACGGTTATCAACTTATGACTAAAGTCGGTGCTGTCAATCCTAACGGTTGGAAGTTTAAACCTACTGTTGATAAGAAAACTATGAAAGCTAAACTTGCTGATAAAGGTTGTACTTCTAATATTGCTAAAGTTGTAACTAAAGAAAATTTATCAATTAAATAATTGTAGATATGGAAAATTTATATAATGTAACAACAAGTATTCTAACTAAAGGTAATGTTACTCTTAGTGTTAATATTATTGCTGAAAATTTAGCTGATGCAATCAGTAATGCGTCTTACCTTAAATATAATGGTAAAGCTATTAGACCAAATATTACTGGTGCTAAATGTATAGCAACTAATATTATTAGAAATTATTGGAGTGTTGAGGATTTGAATCCTAATTATAAAGGTTTACTAGAAAATAAAGAAGAAGGTACTGATACTAATAGTCCTGACACTAATAGTCCTGATGTTAACCCTTTTGATGTCAACAAATAATATAATAATTTAATTAACGCTGAGTTATGAGTAAATTTAATCGTGGTGGTTTACCTTGGGCTTTAGGCACTGATGTTAGTGCTTGTAAAACTGCTCAAGATGTAATGAAAGCAGCAGACCTTGATTGGTCTGTTGCTAAGTGTGAACTTGTGGCTAAAATGCCATTTAGAATTGGTAGCAACAATGAACTTGGAGAAGATGCTTTCTCTCATAATGGTAATATTTACCGTGATTGTTCTAATGCTTATGCAACTTATAGAACTGATATTAATTATCCGTTGGGTATTGTAAAAGATAAATATGAAGTAGTTCAGAATATGGATGCTTTTAATTTCTTTAATAATGCTATTGGTGATGGTATGGCTCATTGGGATAAAGCTGCTTGTCTTAACAATGGTGAGAAGGTTTACGTTAGTGCTAAACTTCCAGTTCAAACTTCTGTTGGTAAAGATGATACTATTGATAATTATCTTGTGTTTAGTAATGGACATGACGGTAATGCTTCAGTAGATATTATGATTACTCCTGTTCGAGTTATTTGTACTAATATGCTTAATGGGGCTATTAATAAAGCCGAATGCCATATTCGTTTGCGTCATACTAAGTCTGTTAAAGAAAAACTTGAACTTGGTGCTCAAGTACTTAAAGTTGCTTGTTCTCATGCTCTTGATGCTCAAGAACTTTATCGTCATCTTAATACTATTAAAATGACTGACGAACAAGTTGCTGAATATCTTTGTAAACTTCAACTTACTCCTACTGAAATTGAGAAGCTTATTGAAGTTGACCCTAATCATGGTTACAAACGTTTAGTTGCTCGTGATTATCATATTATTGATGCTATTGAAATTAGTACTAGAAAGTCTAATCAACTTTATAATATGATGGATTATTATATTGATGGTATTGGTCAGAAAGATATTGCTGGTACTGCCTGGGGAGCATATAACGCTGTAACTGGTTTCTATTGCAATGTTGCTAATCTTGAAGGCGAGAAACGTATGAATAGTCTTGTTTGGGGTAGTGCTAATAATAATATGTCTAAAGCTCTTAATAGTGTTATAGCTTATGCAAGTTAACTTGAATAATAATAAGTTTAAAGTGCCTCGTCACAATGTTGGTGATGAGATACTTGCTTTCAGTCATATTAGTGGACAATTCTTTCGTGGTTGGATTGGTAATATCAATCTTTATTGTGATGCCAATCAATGTGCTATCAATTATACTGTAATGATTGATGAACAAAAAGGTGTTCCTAATGTTCCTGAAGCTTTGACATTTGATAATTTTAGTGATGCTCAAGCGTGGATTAAATCTACGCAAGAGAAACTAATGATCATCGAATGATACATATTCATACCTTTTATCGGGCGGCTCTAGTGACTAGAGAATAAGCAGGAAAGTTAACTCTAGCCGCCCTGTAAAAGGTATAGATAATACAAATGTTGTATTCTTAAACAACTTTTGGAATAAAAAGGGTTATATATCACCACTTTTTCGTACCTTTGCAATAGAACATTAGTAATATATTATATATAGAGCTAATTTTTATGCTTGTAATTAGTTGATAATCAATTAGTTACAAACTGGTTTAAGATTTATTAACGACATTTTTTCCTCGTTTCTGTGATAGAAACGAGGAATTTTTCTATCTTTGCGTTGTCGTTAATATAAGCCAGTTCTTAATATGATTGAAGTAATTAATTTTGAGACTATTATGGAACAACATGAAGCTAAGAATAAACTTAAAGATTCAGAAGTTGAAGTAACTACTATTTATGATGTGTTTAAAGATACTGATAGATACGTATCTTCTAAGATACATAAATATTGTTCTAAAACTGCTGAAGATATTGCTGTTTGGATAAGTGAAACTATGTTTCCTTCTCAAACTAGTATAAGGTTTAATTCTAAAGCTTTAGTTGAATCTAAACAATGTAAAGCTAATACTCCTGATACAATAAGAAAAGCTATTAAAGAACTTATTAATGTAGGAGCTATTGTTAAGTGGAAAGATATTGAAGGTTTACCTTCAAACGTGGAATGCGGTAATGAATGGTATTTACTTAATCCTCAAATGATTAAAGCTATAGGTTGTAAAGGTTTTAAAGAACAAGTAAATACTACTATTAAAGCTATAAGAAATAGTAATCATTATCAAATTCATGAATACTCTGCTATAGTTTATAATTTTAAAAATAATAATTTATGAGTAGATTAAGTAATGAACTTGCAGAAGCATTTATTAATTATAGTAATGCTTTTAAGCAAGACCCAAAAGACAGAGAAACTGCTGAGCAGCAGTTAAAGTTAGCTCTTAAACGAGCTATTGATTTTGTATCAGTAAATATTTATCTTGATAATGATGCAGCTAAACTTCCAGAATACGCTCATTACGAAGATGGTCATGCTACTGATGCTTGTTGTGATGTAGTTGCTACTAGTGTTGAAGTAACTCCTGATGGTCGAATCAAATGTGGTACAGGCATTCATGTTGCTACAGATGTAAGAGATAGTATTACTATTAGACCTAATAGTAGAATCACTAAACTAGGTCTTGTAATTGCTAATGCTCCGTGTACCATTGACGAAAGTTATAGAGGTGAAGTATTTGTAGTTTTTAGAAGTATTACAAATGCTGCTAGTTGTCCTATTAAAGTTGGTGATGTAATCGGTCAACTTGAATGTCCTCATCATCGTCAGATTCTTTGGAATCCAGTCAAAACTCTTGATGATTTAGGAGAAACTACTCGTGGTGATGGTGGATTTGGTTCTACAGCTAATAAGTAACATTATGAAAAGAAAGATATTACTTATTACAACTAAGAATTGTCTTGGTTGTAGTCTTCAGTTAAAGAATGTACAATCTGCTATAAGTAAATCTTCTAAGGATATTGAACTTGAGGTTAAAGATTTTACAGAATTGCCTAAAAGGATTATTGCTAAGTACAATGCTTATGATTATCCTTTTACTGTTTATATTATAGATGATACAGTTAAGTTTAAAAGTACTGGAAGTTGTGCTGTATATCAAATTGTAAGGTATATAGATTTATATTTAAAGTAAGGTTTTGTTGTAATAATATGTGTTTAAGTTTTGCTCCTAGTGCTAGTGATAGTACTAGGAGTTTTTATCTAAATTAAATTATGAATAAGAATTACGATAAACATAGAGAAATAGCTATTGTTGTATTTATGTTTGCAGCTGCTATTATGGCAGCTTGTGCTCATCAAAATAAAACTAATAATAAAGTTGATACTACAGATTCTTGTGGAATTAATGATGAGTATTATGAAATTGAAGATGATACAACAAACGATGGATATGATACTGATAGTATTATACAAATAGATGCTAACGGTAATATAATTAAAACTCCTCTTCGTTGAGGAATGGCAAATCATAAATTAATATTTTGAAATCCTCTGTAAAGAGAGAACACTAATCTTCTGAATAACTATTCAGTCGTAATATTAAATTGTCTCAGATAAGCTGAAATGTGGGTCTATTTGAATTTATATCCTTAACTTACAGTCTTATTTCGGTGAATGCTAGCTACCTAAGTGCTTGGCATAATACGTGGGAAACTCCCACAGCCTGCAAATTAAGCTCTCTGAGATGATTACTCAAATGAAAGGATAAACTATACGGTCATAATAATTTGACCTCTTACATAAGAAATTGAAATATTCTATTTTTCATAATATCTAAGATTGTTTAGTTAATACTAAGTTGTAGCAGTGGCTACATTAACACTCAGATTAGTTAGAAATTTCTATGAGCAGCTTGTCCGTGAGGATAGGTTGCTCTTTTTTTTAAACATCATCAGCAACACACGATAGAACATTAAACAAAAAGAGCTAGACAATCATCACGACTATCTAGCTCACCACCCTATAAATAAATGTTACAATAGTAACATTGTTGCGTTTGAAATTTAATAACTAAATAAACTAATAAACAATCATCACGACTATTCATTAATATAGTCACAAGATTACCGTTTTAAACTTTAACTAACAATTTATAAGAACATTATCAGTAGCTGCCCTAGGAGGATTCGAACCACCAATAAGAGAACCAAAATCTCTTGTGTTACCATTACACTATGGGGCAATGTTTTCACATATATTTCTAACAACTTAAAAACTACTTAAACATGGCATAACGAGAAAACCTCCATCTGTTGCAAAGGTACAATTATTATTTGTATCTCCAACAAATGAAGGTTTAATTTAAGCATCATTAAGATGATATACTACATCATACCTTTTATCGGGCGGCTTATTTATCAAACGATGTAGGAACAAATCCAAGTATATTTTGACCGTAATGGTAATAACTATTACTCTTATCAAGAGTAGCAAGATTATTATAAGCTCTATAAATAGGAATTTGTCTCATAAGTTTAACCTTAAATTTATTCTCACCTTTATAACGACCAGTAGTATAATTATAATCAAATTCGTCATCAAACATAGCATTTGCTAGAAGATTAAGACTATTGATAATATCATTAGGCATATTCATCATAGCAATAGGAGAACTCCAAAGTTGTTTAGCATTGTTTGGAAGGAATATTGGATTATACATCATACTCTCAGTTGCAAGCTGGTCTGCACTATAAAGCATAAGATTAGGAAGAAACATCTTATCTTTATCTTTATCATCCCAAGCTATATTAGTACCAATAGCAACCATAATAGCAGCTAAAGCACCAAACACATCACCAGCAGTTCTACGAATAGCAGCTTTCTGATATTCGGGTAGTGCTTCCCAGTTAACTCGAATATTCTCAGCAAAGTTTATATAAGCAGCAAAAAGACTTTGAGTTCCCTCAAGTGCTTCAAGTTGTTTATCATCAAGAAGTTTATGTCTTTCGTTATATTGACGAATAGGCATTGAAAGGAAATCCATAAGAGCAGGAGCACAACCAACACGAGTATCGCCTGTTTCTTCATTAAAATAACCTTTTCTTCTCCAATGTTTAAGAATACCAGGATATATATGTTTATGATATTGCATAACAAGACTACCCCACCAATACTTCTCAAGTTGAGCAGCACCAAGTCTATCATATACACCATGTATTTCTTTATTAACAGCAATAACTTTACCTTTGAATTCTCCAAGAAGAGCATAAGCGTCATTTACTTCTCCGTTAGTACTTTGTTTAGAAAGTTGTTCCATAAGAGAACCATCTTTAAAACCTAGTTTACCGTCAACTAAATCAAGTTGTTCCATAAGAGTAGGATTAGCTTCAAATTCTTCCTTAGCTTTAGTTTCAAGTTCATTACGTTTAGCAATAAACTCTTTAACTTGTTTATTATTAAGGAATAAATTCTTAAATTCAGTAGCTAAATCTCTTCTACCTCTAGCATATTCTTTAAGTTGATTTGGGTCAGATTTTACATCATTGACAAATTTCTCAAATTGAACAGCAAGAGGAGTACCAGCAATAAGTTCTCTCATAGCTTGTTCATGACAATGGTTTTTATATTGTGTCCAAGTCATAGCTTGATAAGGAAGTCTACCTTTGTTTTGATAATCATCTACAGGAACAAGTCTATTCTCAAACATCATAGCAAACATAGCACCATTTTGCATATGATGTTCACCCATAGCATTAGGAGAATACATGAAGTCTCTGAGTTTATTAATAGCGTCACTAGCTTTAAAACTACCAGTAGGTCTTCCAAGTACCTCATCAAAGTCTACTACGTTCATAAACTTAACAATAGCATCAGCAAGACTAGTACTATCTTCTCTAGCCATTCCTCTCAAGAAAGATAAAGAAGAAGTATACCACATAAGTTTAGCTTTATTCCAAGAAGCAGTACCAAAATAAGCTTTAGCTACATGTTCGGCAAAAATACCACTACGACCAACAGTAACGTTACCAATACCACCAGTAATATTAAGCATCATAAACTTAGCACTAGTAAGACTTTGTGCAATATTAGCACCTTTGGTAAGTTTATTATTAGGAAGTTTGTATCTATCATAGATAAGTCTATTACCCCAATTAGTAAACTGACCATAAAGTCTTTCATCGTAAGGCTTTTCAGTATAACGAGTAACATCTTCTGTACTTCTATTAAGGTCTTTTCTAAGATTACTAAAACCTATATTATCGTCAAGTACAGGAGTAGCTTTAATCATATTTTGACCATAATAGAAAAGATACTTATTATCTTGAACAGCATTTTGATGACCAGCAAGTTTAATAAACTGACTAATGCTAGAAACAAAGTCTCTATTAACAAGAGATTGATGTATTGCTTTATTGTTCTTTTCAGCAGCATCAAGTCTAGCTTTATGTTCAGTTACAGCTTTATTATACTCTTCATCGGTAGTATATTGGTCTCTCTTTGGTTCAGCAGCTTTAATCTTATTAATATCTTCGCTATTCTTATTAGTAAATTCTCTACCAATCATAGGAAGTACTGGAGTTTTATCAGTAGAATAACTCATATCAGCATGAAGACTATTCTTGCCAACAGAACTAATATTAGCGTTCCAACCAGCAAATTCAGCTATTTGTTTACCAAACCATTTAAGGTCATGTTCAGCTTCTTTTGCAGTAATAGGGAGAAAACCTTGACTAATGATACGACGACTAGTTTTATCTCTAACAATTTTATCTAACGTAGTTTCGATAAGTTTCTTAGCTTGTTTATCAGTGTCACTAAGAGTTACATTGTTAGCGTATTTCTCATCGTCTATACCACGCTTAAAGTTTTCCGCTTGAGTAGTATTTTCTTTATAATTAGGATTACGATATTCTTCTTTAGGAACAATATCTAACTGATTATAACTAGCAGCCCAAGTGCCATTAGCATAATTAGGTTTAATACTAGTCTTTTGCCAAATACCTATTGGGTCGAATTTATGAGTATAAACATTCCATACATGATTACGAGTAAACCATTTATCAAACTCCTCTTTACCTTTAGCTCTAGCAGCTTCCATAGCATCAGTATAATAAGGAGTTGTAGTAGTTTCAAGATACTCATTAATAGTAGCAAGAGCTTTAGTTTTAATCTCTGCTTCTTTACGTAAGTCTTTAGCTACTTTCTTATTTTTCATACCAGTATAGAACTCTTCTTTAAGAGTAAGAGTACCATAAAGGAAACGATTAGGAAGACGAACCGATTTATCATATACATAATTACCATCTTCGTCTTTAACTATACGACCTTTATTGTCATATTCAAAATCATATTCCATATTGGCATCTTCCCAAGCCTTGAGATATTCACCACCAATAGTTTTAGCTTTAGCGTATTCAGTATCAAATTTCTTACTGTATTCAGTATGCATAAATTTACGAATGAATCCACCAACACTAGCACCATTAGCAGGCATATTCTCATTATCAACTATAGTCTTCTTTGTATTACGGAGTTTCTCATACAAATCAGCAAGTTTATGAAGGTCTTCAATACTAATTTGTTGTCTGTCGGTAATAGTATTAACTTCTTTCTTAGTAGTATCATAATAAGGACGAAGAATTTCATTAACTTCATTAACAAGTTTGAGATATTCAACGTTAGCCTTACCATTTTTACTATTAGTAGTGAGTATTTGTTGTACTACAGTAGGAAGAGCTTGTCTTTGTTCAGGAGCATTGTTAATTAATATTTGCTCATTACCAGCAGAATAAATAGTATTATTATAACGATTAGCTTCATCTTTTCTAATAGCTTCTTGTTCTTCTTCAGTAAATATATCTCCACGAATACGACCTTTACTATCGTAAACTTTCTCACCGTTGGCAATCTTAGTTTTAATAAGTTTAGCTTTATGAGACATTTGATTATTCTTTGTAACTTTACCTTTAGAAAGAATACCATAAGCTACAGCAATCTCATCGCTAACTTTAGGGTCTACGTGCCAAGTAGCATTTTGTTCAAGCCATTCTTTAGCTCTTTGATATTTCTCATCATTAGCAAGAACTTCATCAGAAACTTGTTTATTACCAAAAGCATCACGTTTCTCAGCTCGTTTGATAATGTCAAGTCTCTTATCAAGCTCTTCTTCAAAGCCATCTTTAACATGAGTATCGTTATACTCTTCATTAATAGCACGTTGACGTTTGAGATATTGACTGAGTTTTACAGCAGCACCTTGAGAATTTAAAGAAGCTTCTTCATACTTAGCTTGGTCTACAATGATAGGTTTACCTTCTTCATCATATCCTTTAGTACCAGGAACTGGATTAGTATCATCATAGATAGGTTTTTCAGTTCCATCTTCAAAATTTATAGTACTCTCAAGTTGATGAATAGCTTTTCTAAGTCTGCGATATTCAGTTTCATTATCTTCACTAAGAACACCATTAATTCTAAGACGATTAATGTTTCTAATCTGCTCTCTAAGTCTTGTATATTCAGCAAAAATAGTAGGAGCAGTTTTAAGCATATAATCATCATTATCATACATAAGCTTATAATACTCATCTTTAAACTGTTGATTAAGATGAGCAATCTTAAAAGCATCATATTCATGTTTAGCTTTTAGATAAGCCATAGGATTATTAATGACATCTTTGCGAGTTTCATTTACTTTATTTCTAAGAGTATCTAAATCCTCAACAAATTTGTCAGTATAATCTCTAATAAGTTTACCATTCTTATCAACAAGTTTATCCCAATCTATATGACCAAGAGCTTTAATAGCTTTTTCAAACTCACGAGCTTCTTTTGCAGCTTGCATATCTTTAGCTCTAATATCAGCAACTATATGTTTACTAATATTTTGAATAAGACTATTACCAGTATCTTGTAAATCGCCAATCCAAGCATCGCACCAAGTAGTGGCATGATAACCGTTAAGAATATCAACTAAACCGTTTTGAATATTAGGGTCATCAGACCACTTAGCAACAACTTCTCTAGCGAATCTTTCATTAAGAGCACTAAGATTAAGTTTGTTACGTAAATCACCAATAGTCTTCTTAATATGATTAATAAAATCAATTACTTCAGGGTTCTCATCTTTATCGACTACAACATCAAATATAGTACCATATTTATTAATAAGACTGTCTGTATCAAGAAGTAACTTTTGAAAACGTCTTTGTTCACTAGGATTATTACGAATCATTTCTATAGTTTCAGGAGCAAATATAGAAGCATAAGTTCCATCTTCTTTTCTATAGAATTGGTCAGCATCAGCAATAAGTTTCTTAGCTGTAGCACTAGTAAATCTATCAATAGCTTCATAAAGTTTTGGAGACATATTAGTATAATCTGTACTAACATTCTCAAAACCGTTATTATTCATAAATTGAACTTCGCGATAAGCATTAACATCTCCTTCATTTGCTCTACGATTTATATCTGTAAACATATCAAAGTTGTATTCAACAGAAGTACTTTCTTTATCGTTAGTAGAAGGAACAATTTCTACAACTCTAACTGGATAAGGAATTACTTTACCTTCAGAATCAAATACTACTTTTGTTTCTTTGGCAAAAGCAAATTTCTTAGTAACTTCATTATCATTAATTACATCATGAATAGTTTGGAAATTACCAAAAGCTTTACCGATACGATTATAAAGATAGCTATTATTGATAACTTGAACTCCTTTAATGCCATTTTTAATAAGATTAATAATCTTACCATAAGCATCACGAGCACCACCTATATCACCAATAGTTCTATCTTTATTAATATCAAAACCTGTATAAACTTTACCTTTAGCTGCAATAGCTCTTTCATTTGCATACTCTTTACGAAGTTCATCTTTCTCTTCTTTAGTAAGTTGATTACCTTGAAGTTGATTATCAATAATAGTTCTATAATACATCTCACTATAAGGCGTATTATTAGCTTGATTGACAGAAACAATTCCATGTTCGTTTTCCTCAAGCATACTTACTGGATAAGCAAATATTACATCACCATGACGAACAGTCTTATAAAGATTTGTAGTATTAACACCACGATTCTTAAAAGTAAGTTTTACATAAGGATTGACTCTATCAGTCCAAACATTATAAATACCGTATTTAACTGCAAGTTTAGTATCATCAGGAGCTGTAGTTTCGTCTTGAGCAACTGAAGGTTTGTTATCTACAATATCTTCTACAGGGAGGCTTTCAGTTTCTTCTGCAACAGTATTAGTATCAGCAAATTCACTATTAATATCTGATTGTGTAATATCCTCTCTACGAGAAGGAACATTGAGGGTTATAACTCCATCAGAAGCACTAAGTTCATTAACCCAAACTTTACCTACTCTTTTCTTCTTTACAGTTCTTTTAGGAACCATACTATTATCAGAATGACTTCTTAAATAATCATCACGATAATCATCATAAGTAATATGCTTAAAGTTAGCATCGATTTGACTAAGAAGACTAGTAGCTTCTCCATCTTGGTTAGCAAATAAAGTATCATCACGAAGAGTACTATTCTTAATAATTTTATTAACACCATTACGACGCATTTTAAAACCTTCAACTACAAACGCATACTTAATAAGGTCTATAGCTGCAAGTTTAACAAGAGGATTCTGACTCTTAGTAGCAGTTTCAAAAAGATTATAAGCAGTCTCAGTATCTACATTATCATCATTGAAACGAATAGACTGAGCGGCACAATCTTTATTACCAACACGATAATTATCTTGAAGGTCTACTTTAAGCTTATCAAATATACCAGCATCTTCTGACTTACTTTGTAACCAAGCAACCTTTTGAGCAGGAGTAAGTTTAGCCCAAGCATTAATTTCATCTTGAGTTGGCTCAGTAATATCTTCAACATCAAAATGAAATAGTGGACTACCACTAAATCCATAAATACGAAGTCGCTCTTGCAAATCAGTTGTTCCAGTCGATTCTAGACGCCCTGTAGAAGGGTTGATTGTATATCCTAATCTAATACCATCAGCGTTATTATAAGCAGCACCAATTACATATTTCTCATAATCATTATATTCTTTCTCAGTAAGTCTACGAGGAGTAGGAAGCATTTTACTAAGAGACTTAATACTGTTTACAAAAGCAGGATTTTGAGTTTCAAAAAGCATACTATTAACTACAGTACTAGTAACAGAAGCGTACTTTAAGAAAGCATTAAGAGAAGGATAAGTAGATTCATGATTGTCTTTTACATAATTGTCTTTATCAATCTTACCATCTTTAATAAGTCCAGGATAAATACTTTCAAGAAAAGGAATACCATCTTTATTTAGCGCTTTAGCATCATTACTATTAAGAATATCTTTAATAGTTTCAAATACTTCATTAGTAGCAAATATAGTTTGCTTAGCACCAAATTTATCAGGATTACAAACTCTTACAATTTTCTGAATTATATTAGCCAAACGATTAATATCATTATAAGCCATAAGAATTTCAAATTCACGAGCAAGAGAAACATTAGCGGCATTCTTAACATCATTAGCTAATTCTTCTTGGTCAAGAATAATATTGTTATTCTTAATAAAACTATAGTTTGTACCAAGCTTTTCGTTGATAGCTTCAACCGTCATTTTACCTGAATATAAAGAAGAACTATCGATACCGAGTTCTTCAGCTATTTCTTTAAGAGCATCAACTATTGGTTGAGAAGAGCCTTCACTATAAACAGACTTACCTTTATTGTAAGCATTAACTATACGAGTTATGGCAGGGTGCATCATAAATGCAACACCAGTAGTATAATTACTACCAATATCAGGGAAAGTTTTATATACAGCAAAAGTAAACTCATTTACATTAGGTACAGCACCTTTCTTTACAGCATCAAGAATATGAGCTGTAGTTTCAGAACTATATGCAGTAAGAATAGCATCATCTACATTATGATTATCGTGTGACCAACCAATCATAGTATGGTTGATTGTAACATAACCATCTTTATATTCAACATTATCTTCTCCAAAACGTTTAGCTAGAATTTTAGCTTGCTTTGGTGTAGCTTTATATCTAGCACTAATAGCATACTTTTTATCTATAGTAGGTTGAACTTTATTACATATAGATACAAAAGTATCACGAGTAACACTAAAAGCTTTAAGTTTAGCGCCACTCATAACATCTTCTTGATATTCTGCTTGGTCAACAAAATCATAACAACTACGACCGTTACGAACACTCTTAACAACATTGTTCATAATGTTATCACGTGCAGCAATAATATCTTCAAATTGTGATTGACCAGTATTTTCTTCAAAAGCTTCATCAGATTGAAGAATACGAAGCATATCATCAAGAATACGATTGTTACGAGCCTGACGACTATTCTTTTCTTCAACACCATTAGCTTTACTAAATTCCTCTCTACTAAGAAGATTATTTTCTTCAGCAAGATTTCCTAAAGCGTTAGAAGGAATAGTTTCATCAAGATTAAGAGATTGTCTTACATAATCATCATATTCTTTACCAAATGATTCTTTATAAGCAACTTTCTGAATATCTCCGTCTTTATCTATATAAGTATTATGTTGAATACCATATACAGAGTCAATATCAAAGTCAGAACCAGTTTGAGCAACCCAATCATCAGGAACTACAATAGTAGAACCTTGAGCGTCATCAGTAAATCCAACCACTTTCATAGCACAAACTGATTGTTTACCTTCAGTAGGAATACGATAACCAATAATAGTATCAAGTCCAGCTCTTTGAAGTTGTTCAAGAAGTTCTTTATCCTCAGCTTTATAAGTACCATCTTCATTCTTAGCAAAACCAAAGTTACTTTTAGGAAGAAGAACTTCAATATAACGACCGCCGTTAGGATGATAATGAAGATGTTTTGAATAACCGACATTAGTTACCTGAGCAGCATGAAAACCAGGCAGCTTTTGACGAGTAATAGCGTTATTAAACATAGACTGACAAACATTCTGAGCTTTACTCATCATATTAGTCATATATGTAGGCATAATTGTATTAGCTCTTCCAAGTTCAGTATAAGGACTATCTTCATTGAGAGTAAAGAACTCAAGTATATTACTATCAAGACCTTGACGAAGACATTCTTTACGAAGTTTATTAAAGAATAGTTTCATATCAAGACCTTCAATATTTCCATTAGCATCAAGTTTAATAGAACCATCTTCATTTGTAGGAATATTAAGTTCCTTAACAAGACTATTAAAACTATCTTTAATATTAGCAACATAAAGTCTAAAGAACTCTTTCTTAACTTCACCTATAGTTCCAGTATCAGGAATATTATCAACAATCTTCTTCATAATTTGAATAGCAGCTTTATTTTCTGCATTCATGTGTTGAGGAGTTTCTTGTTGAGTATAAAGAAAGTTATAAGAATAAGTCTCTTTATAATCTTCTACATGATTCTTAAAATCTTGAATGTGAGCATCAGTAACTTCACCAGTCTTTTCATCAAACAAAGTAAGCACTCCAGCTTTACCAGCTTTAGAAGTTTCTTCAGTATTAAGTTGGTCAATACCATTGTCTTTCATAAGATTATATACTTTCTCAAGGTCAGTACCTTCAATAAATCTAGGTACAAGAACTAGTTCAGCATTCTTAATTTGACGAGGAGCATAAGTATTAATCTTATCATTATAAGTCATATCATAATAGAAATTCTTTTGTACTTGAACAAAAGTCTTAATATCGTCTACTCTAAGAGGTTTACTTCTATCCATAATACGTTCAATAAGAGGCATATATTTATTAAGTTGACCTCTACCTGCAACACGACGAATCCATTCTTCAAAAGTAATATAAGATTGAGCATCGTTCACAGTAGTACCTTGATAACCGTCCATATGCTTATTAGCTTTAGCAATAGCTTCAGCTTCTGTAAGTTCAGGGTCATGTTTCATATAAACACGAGCAAGTTCGTGAACAATAGGACCGTTTTGAGAAGCTTCTTTAGAAGTTCTTACAGTATTCTTAATAGTAATACCAACAAATCCAGGACGTTGAGTAACATGAAGACCAAGACCATTAAGTTTATCTTGAATAGCTTGACTATTAAGATAACTCATCTTCTCTAAGTCGGTAAGCATCATATTTTCATCTTGATAGATATTAAAAGTACTATAAGGAGTACCACTAGCTTGACTTTCCTTAGCACGTTTCAAGAAATCTTGAGAAGACTTATAAAACTTATCATCACCTTCAAACAAATCATCAAAATAGTTATAAGCAAGACGATAATTAAGAGCAAAATCACCAACATTATCATCATTAATAAGTCCAGCTACATCAAGATTCTTAAACTCATCCATACGATTAGCAGAACTATCAATATAATCACTAATAAATTCTGCTATTTTATTATCAATAGCTTCGGCTTGTTCTTGAGTATGATTAAGTTTAATCTTACCATTCTCATAGCCAAAGTGAATAAAACCACCTTTACTACCATTATAAAGACTATCAAAATAATCATCAAGAAGTTCTTGACCATAATTGCGAACTTTACCAGTTTTATAATCAGTAATAGTAAACTTATCACTATGGAACATATTACCAACTAAACCATAATTAGAATCAAGATATTTATCTTTCTTAGTATGATAATTAGCATAAAGTCTACGAGCAGATTCTTCGTCTATACCAAAAGCATTATCTGGATTAAATTTAGGTTTACCATTAGCTTCACGTTGAATCACACCATCATCACCAGTCAAGAATATCATATTAATAGCTTCAGCCATATTAGTCAATTCTTGATTGAATATCTTTCTAAATTGTTTATAAACGGGATGTTCTCTATTAACTTCATAATTAACTTGAATATCACCAATTCTACCTTGACGATAAGCTTGTTTACGATACTTATCATAAACCATAGGACGAAGATTATCTCTCATTTCATTGTTGTCAAGAATAGTAGCTTTACCATTCTCAATAACAAACTTATTCATACCTTTTACAGGGCGAATAGAACCAGTAATAATATATTTATTTACATTACCTTCTTCGTCAGTAAATTGATAACCAATAGTTGCAGTTTTACCATCATTACGAATAATCTCATTCTCATATACAGAACGAGTAATATTGTTACTAGATAAATCTCTAACAATTTGAGCACGGTCAGTACGATTATCTTCAAGCTGAATAAATCTAGCTCTAGGATTAGCTTGATTAAATGCTGATTCAGACATACTCTCAAGATGTTCTGCAACATAATTCTTAATATAGTTATCTACATCAACAACATTGGTTACAGTTCTAATAGGATTACTCTTAGTTACAGCATATCTAGGAGCACGAACAACAAATGTTTTAGGAGCATCAGAAGGAGTTCTCATAAAGTAATTAGCAAGAGGAATACTGTTAGTTACTCTATCAGCATCAATATTTTTATCACTATTAAAATAGTTGGTAAAAGCAGTATAAACATAATCACCTTTGCTCATTTGAGAATAAGTAATACCTGCACCTTCATCAGTTTTTACAGCTCCATTAAACAATGCAACATTAAGTAAACCAGAAGCATAATTAGTAACACCATACTTCTGCTTATCAGCATCATAATAAAAGAGACCATAGTTAACTACTTTACCGTTTTCTTTAGTTTCAATAAGAATGTTACTAAGATTATACTGATTGTTCTTAAACTTAAACTTGGCAAAGTTGACAAGAGATTCAGGAGCAGTATTACCTAATTCATCAGTAGTAGTCTTAGGACTATTGAGAACTTTAAGCAAATAAGTAATCATAGAACTATTGATAATATCAGACTGAAGATTACCTAAACCGTTACGAGAATTAAGTTCAACTTTAACAGAAGAATAAGGATAAAGTTTATCAGATAAAGCAATAGTTTGATTAATAGTGTCTTGAGAACGATAATCGCTAAAACGAATATTATCTCTTTGTTTAACTAGTTTATCTATTTCTTCATTAATATCATCAATAGCTTTATATTCGCCAGCTTCATTAAGTGTATCAATCTTAGTTTGAAGTTTCTTGATTTCTTTATTAATATTACTAATAAGTTCACGATTTTCAGTATATTGAGAAGTAGTAGCATCAGAAGCTTTAGCTATCTTTCTAAGACTATCCGTAAGATAGCGCATATTAGTTGCAACTTCTCCACCATTAGCGAGACGAACATAATTGTCAATAGACGCTTTATCTGCACTAGGATAATAATCCTTAATACGAGAAGCAATTCTATCAACAATACTATTATAAATTCTAGCTTGGTCTAAAGCAAACTCATCACCAGCAGCGAGTGCTTGAGTATATTCTGTAATACTATCATCTACTTCATTAGCAAGTTTGGTAGTAACGTCAGAATCAGTATTTATATGAGTAAACTTAGCATCATTAAGGAAACTAAAAGCATGAACTTGTTGAGCATTACTATTCTTATTACTCTTGCTCATAACTGTATTTTCATCAGCAATACGAGTTTCATATTTATTGATTACAGTTTTGAATTGAGTATAAAGACGAGCAGCATAATCTAAATCAGAAGTAAGGTCTTTATAAAGTTTAATAAGACCTTCCATACCAGGAATATTACTAGCTTCTTTTACACTATCAATAAACGTCTCAAGATTAGAAACATCTTTCTTAGCACTAAGAGTACTAATAATATCTTTAACATCAATATAATCTACATTACCAGTAGGATTGTTCTTATCATAATCGTAAACATCTTTCTTTTTACCAGACTTTAAAGTCTTAGTATCAACAGTATTACTAGTAAGTTTAGGAATCATAGAAAGACTAAGACGAATATCAAGGTCAAAACCTTTCATATAACTAGAACCAAGACCACTATGGTCATTCCAAGTATTATCTTGTCTATCACCTACAGTAAGTACATCTTCGTCTTCATTGTTATTATAAGTAGAATCATCTACTGAATCAAAATCTTCAGCATAATCTTCAGCAAGACTAGATTCAGTTTCATCACTATATTTTAGATTACCAATAATAGGGTCAGCGATAATAACTCTATTAAAGAAATCTTTACCAGTACCATCTTTAAATATATCTTTATAAATAGCAAAAGTATTTTGAACTTGAACATCACCATTCTTATCAAATGCTTTAGTTATATCAACTATAAGCTCATCTCTCTTATAATAAGTTTCATCATTGTTAAGTAAAGCATCGGCTATTTTATTAACTTCGCCATTAGTTGCAGTTTTACCAATAACTTTAAGATAATTAGCGGCAACATCCTTAGTTACTCTAACTTTTGTACGTTTAATTAAATCACCAAGAATAGCATTTTTATCAACAATTTCGCCACTTCTAATATCACTAACATACATACTACGCATAATATTAGGAATAGCTCTAGTAATAGCATACACTTTTGCATGACTATCACTATAACCAAAAGCATCTACATCCTTAGCATAATAAGTACCTGTACTTTGAGCATTGACATCAAAATGAATACTATTATAATATCGAATAGCAGTTTTAGCGATAACTCCTCTTTCAGAATTATCAACACTAGGAACATTATCAGTCTTATTTACTTTCTGATAATACTTAACAAACTCATCAGTAAAACCTCCAGTTTCAGGATTACTAATAAGACTAACTAACGCTACAAAACGAGCATTATTTGCTCCAACCTTACGTTTAATGCTTGTGCCAGCACTTGTTGTTTTAAAATTACAACCCATAACTTTATGAATTAAATTAGTTATTAAAAAATTAAGTTCTAGAGGATTTTAAATTCTCCTCTAGAACCTTGAAATATATTCTGTGAATAATCTATCGACAAGACATCGAAATTGCAGCAGAGCTAACGAGAGAGGCAAATTTGGCACGTTCCGATATTGGAAGGGATTCGATTGCTGAATTGAATGAATTGAAAGCTATTTCTTCACTAGTACTTTCATCTTCATCATATTCATCTTCATCATTAGCATCTTCGTCGCTAACATCAAAACGTTCATCAGCTTTTCCAGCAGCACCATCAAGTAAATCCTCAGTCGGTTCAACAGTTGTAGTATCTTCTATCCGCCCGGTAGAAGGTGTAGTTGTATCTTGACTATCCTCATCTTCTTTTGTTTCTGTCTCAGCAGCTTTAACTTCAGTTTCTTGATTATTCTTAAATACTTCACCAAGAGCTTCCATTTGTTTAGCACGAAGACTATTAGGACGAATATTAACACCAAACAAGTCACCAATAAACTTGAGTATCTTTTGCCAAATAGTATTACCTTTAACTACTCCACCATCAGCATCAACTTGATTAAGATAATTCATCAAATCAACATTTGTAAGAGACTCGACAATAAACTCTTCTAGAGCATCTTGAGGATTCTCACGAGTAGCATAACTTTCAGCAGTAAATTTATTTACATTATTAAGCCAAGCAGTAATTTGTTCAAGAGCAGCTTTATCTTGAATATGTCTTCTCTGTTTAATATTCTCAATATTACCAGCTTGCAAATCAGCAATATCTTGAGCTATAGCATCAGCAAAGTCATCGTATATATCTTTCATACGAGAACGAAGATTAGCTACAGCATTAGGATGAGTTTTGTCGTTAGCCATATCTTCAATGTAAGCGTGAAGATTTTCATGCATTATAGTTCTAATAGCTCTACCTTTCTCACCAGGTTTTTTACTATTAATCATATCTAAGAACTTTTGACCAACAACAACTTTATTGCCTTTAGTGTTACTCCAAACAGCATTAGCTTGTTTATGATGTTTTTCCATAAACTCACTATCAAAGATAATATCTTTAGCTAAAAGTTTACGTAAAGGATTATCAGGTTTAATACTATTTAGTTTATCTTTAGAAGCACTATCGAGTAAAAGAGCACTAGCAACTTCAAAACCTTTATTCTCAGAATTAGACTGAATAATAGCTTTAACTTCATCAGCTTTAGACGTATAAGTAGTTTTATTATCCATACCTTTTACAGGGCGGCTTTCAGACTTACTAACTACTTCAAAACTAAATCTAGCATTAGCACCTTGTTTATTAGCTGCAACTCTTCTAATATTGCTACCATTTTCTTGAGCCATATTAACTCTAAGAAGATTGTTTTGTTGAACAAAATCTTTAAAGCTATCATAAGTAAGATTTATACCATTCTTTCCTTTATATTCAGGAATGGTAATTTTAAACTTACCGTCAGTAGTTCTACTAGTAATACCTTGAAGAGGAATGTTATGATTATTATCAGACTTTAGAACAGCAAAGTTAATATTGAAATTAAGACCTTCTATTCCTTTAATAAGTCTATCAGCTACAGCAGACAAATCGCCATTATAAGAAATATAAGTAGGTTTACCATCAACTTTACTAATAATTTGACCTACACCATCACCATTTTTATCTCTATAGAAAAGAAGTTGATTATTCTTATTACCAAAGTTAACTCCAAGAATATTTGCAGTTCTAAATACAGATAGTCCTTTACTGAGGAAAATAGGATTCTTATTAATATTAAGAAGATTATCAATAAAATCAATAAAGTTATCTCTATTCTCAGTAAAATTCCCATCGTTAATAGAAGCAAGTCTATCTTTAATTTGAGTAACTATAGCACTTTGAAGTTGCTTAAAGTCTTTACCTGTCTCAACGTGTTGTTGTTTGCCATCTTTTGTATAGTATGTAGCACCTGCCCAACTTACAGGATAAGCATTGACAATATCTACAGTACCATTGCTACGAGGAACAGTAACATAAGTTCGACCAGCACTAACAAGAAATTTATTGCTTCCAATACCATTAATAAATTCTCCATTAATAGACTTAGCAGCAATTTCAAACTTAGTATCTTTAGCAATAGCTAATTGAATAGGTTGAGACGTTTCAGCATCACTTTTGAAAGTACCATCATTACTGCGAATAAGTTCACCTTCAAATACATCACTAGCTATAATATCAATATTTGGATTATTATCAAGTTTAGCAGTTTCATTATAACTTTCGCGAAGATTATCAAACCATCTATCAATAGAATTAGCAACTACTGCACCAGTAAATTTATTAATATTACCTTCAGTAAGAACTTTATAATTATATCTCCAAAGTTTGGCAAGTCCGTTAAGAGCAACTTCATACTCAGGACCAGTTTTATCAGAGTTAATCATATTATTAGCAACCATGTCTTGAACAATAGGATTACTCTTAAATTCGCTAACTAGTTGTTCAGCATTAAACTTATCAAAAGCAGCTTTATGAATAATTTCATTAAGTTTAGCATGCTCAGGAGTTTTACTTCTAGCTATATCTTTAAGAACTTGTTTAAGTGCTCCATCCTTAGAACCATCAGTTTTGTCTACATGATAAATAAGACCGTCATTCTTTTGGACATATTCGCCTCGTTCACCTTCAGAAGGAAGTGATATACTACCAATAAGTTTACCGTTAGATTTAATACCTAAACGATTAGTACCTTTAGCTGTAGTAACTCTTTCGATAGTAAGTTTATCTCCGTTTTTAAGTTTAACTTGTTCAGCATAATTCTCCTTTAAGTTTTCATCAGTATCAAAATCAGAAAGATTCATATTAACTCTATGAGTAGTTCCATTAGGAAGAGCAGCATCTCTTTCAGCTTGAGATTTATGGAAGTTATTCAAGAAAACAACAGGATTACTAACATCGTTTGCATCAGTAATATTAAACTTAGCTTGACCTTCAGGGGTATTAAGATAAGCAGACAAACTATTAAACATAAAGTCAGCCATAGAATAATCATCATAAGCAGACTTAATATAGTCCATAAGGTTCATAAGATTACCATAATACTTACCGTTAATTTGAGGAAGTTCAACATCTTTAGCATAAACATCAAGTAAATCACTAACAGCTTGTTTATAAGAATCATCAAATACTACAGCCTTACCATCTTTTGTTTTAGCATTACGTTCTTCTTGGTCAAAACTACTGAAATAAACAGAAGCAACAGTACTTTCTTTATTCAATATTTTACTCATCTTTCTACGAACAAGTTTAAAAGCACTATCTATTACTTGTTTAGTTTCAGTTTCGCTGTAACCTTTAGCAACATAATCATCAAGCATAGCTTTAGCTTCAGTGTCCAAATCTAAATCAGGAGTAGTTTTAATTTTAGCAATAACTCCTTGAAGTATTTTCTTATCATCAAAATTACTATAGAAATCAGGAACTTTAGCTTCTTCTTTAGGAGTAGTATCTTCTTCTAAATTGGGAGCAACTGGAACAGTAGGAGCAACTGGAACAGTAGGAGCAACTGTAGTAGTTGTACCTTCTTCTATCCCCCCGGTAGAAGGTATAGTTGTGTTTCCATTAGTTCCTTCTTCTTGATTTCCTTCAACTCCAAGTTTACCTTGACTAACAACTTCAAACTTACCGTCGTTATCAAGTCTAACTATTGGAAAACTTACAGGATTAACGTTTTGTTCAGTAGCAATATCAGCATTTGCGAATAAATCATCATTAGCATTAAGTTTAGGACTTAGAGGATGAACTTCATATTCATTATCGACATCGGTTGGAACAAGTCGATAATCATCATCAGTAGTCTCTTTACCAGTAGTCGTTGTAAACTTATAATTTGTAAAATCTAATTTTCCGATTTTACTCGGTTTTATCGCAGACTGCTGTGCACCAACATTCGATAATTGCGTATTTCCTTGCGCTGTGACGCTTTCAACTGACGACCCTGATAAATTATTCGTCTGACCAGTTTGAGGGGTTGAGAGCGAAGGATTTAGCGGTTCTACCGTTGGCGATGGTTCAGGAGAAGCAGGAGTTTCAGTATTAAGTTGTTCAGCTTCTTCTTCTTGAGCTTGAGCAGCAGCAGGTTTAGTCTCTTCAAATAAATCATCTTTAGCAAGCATTTCTTGAATTTGTTCACCAAAACGATAATTGAGTTTACCGCTAAGATGAAGACAATCTAGAGCTTCTTTTAAATCTGCTTTATCTTTATCGTTAAGAATTGATACAAAGTTATCATAATTTTCAAAGTCTTGATTATAATAAGCACCGATTGCGTTAGTGATAGCATTACGATTATCTTTATTACGTTTAGCTATATCCTTAATAGTATCATAACTTTGATTTATAACCTTAACTCTAGCATCATCAAGCGTTTGATTTAAGAAACTAAGTTCACTAGCTATATCTTCTCTATTCTTAACTTGTTTACTTTTAAGGTAATCTCTATTAACTTCAGCAATAGCTTTATCTACAAGTAAATCAGTAAGATTTTTACCAACAACTCCAGGAATACCAAATTCATCTGCATCAGTAAGAATTTGATTAGCTTTTCTACGATTTTCTTCAAATGCTTTATTTTGTTCAGCAATAGTTAGTTCATCAGAATATTTACTAAACTCACCAACTATATTATGTTTA
>ERZ808267.154-NODE-154-length-28488-cov-4.199064_pt1 | contig 28488 bp, 18 predicted proteins | sample MGYA00521241_ERZ808267 | MGnify/ENA primary metagenome ERZ808267 (study PRJEB31516, sample SAMN03275592) | gut metagenome | biome: mammalia-associated habitat; material: feces | host: Papio cynocephalus | place: Kenya | collected 2012-07-19 ...
ATCTATACGCCAAAAATTTACGGCGCAGACCTTGAGCTTAATGGCGACAAGACAAATGTAATAACCGGAGACGGAACTTTGCATCTTGCGGGACTTCTGGTACGCTACATGAATCTTCCAGGACATTCCTCTGATTCAATGGTCTACCAGATTGGAAACGCGATTTTTACAGGCGACACAATTTTTGCAGGAAAACTGGGAGCGACAAATTCAAGCTATTCAAAACATCTTTTACGGCGCAATGTTGAGGAAAAAATTCTTTCCCAGCAAGAAAACACAATCCTTCTTCCAGGGCATGGTCCACCAACAACAATCGGAGCGGAACAGGAATTCAACTCTGACTTAAAATAAGAAAGCAATCTCAGGACTTTATGAATTCACATTCAAACTGAAAAGCACACAAGAAAAAAATCCGGCAAATCGGTAAATTTCAGTTTCTTGTAATCAACGCAACCCTGCCGCTTGCAAGCCCCCAGTTATCGAACGCATAAGAGTCAAGAACCCGGCATGCGTCCTCAAAAGTCTGAGCCTGAGTGCTTTTCACCCAGTCACAAAGTTCCTTTTGATACGACATAACAGATCCCCGGTTTGCCACATGGATAAAATATTCAGAGACAGAACCAAGCGGCTGCTGCATAAGATAAGCCATAAATTCATTCTGCATGAGATATTCATCGTTCTGGTCGTAGCCAAGACCTTTTTGGCTTGCCCAATACCCTTTCATAAAAGCCATTGTGTTTGCATCAACTGTGTAGTAAACCGCAGCAACCGCATTCCGGAAATTCTCATCCGTAAAAAATATTCCGTGCCAAGCCTCATGAGCCGTAAGCGAACGCCTCAAATAAGCCGGAGATTCCCGGGAAATTGAAATAACCGCACCTTTTCCAGCACGATAAAAACCTGAATCTGGAACAATAACGCCATTTTTTATCAAAATCTCCTTTAAAATATTTTCTTTCTGGGAGATTTTAAAGTTCTGTTTTTCACAAGCCGTAAAAAATGAGGCAAGACTTTCCGCGCTGTAATCATGGGCATTGTAACCATGCATATCACCAAGCTCTGAATCCGTAAGAAGTCTGCCACGGAAACCAGCCTTTTCCGCAAAATATGCAAGCCGCCTGAAAAACTGATCCTGAACGGAATAATTCAACGTGTCAAAAAACAAAATTCCTGGAAAAATGTTCCATTCATAAACTTCGTAATCTTTTGTACGCCAAGTTGAATTTTTGCTTGAAAGAACAAGTCCCAAATCGGTTTTTAATGGAACAAGAACTTTGTCCGCTTCGGAAGGAAGCAGTTCCGGCACATTTGTTGTCATCAGAAGCTTTGAAACCTGCGAAGGATTTTCTGAAATCTCATAATAGCTGAACGGCGCAATCAACGTTGAAGTCTGAATCACATTTTCATTTTTACCAGAAGAAAAACGAACCGTAAAAATGTCTCCACCGGCATTTATCTTTACAGAACCAGATTTTTCCGGTGAATCCTTATTTTGAACCGCCGAAAAGCCAAGCTCAACTTTCGGCATAACTGAATAACGAGTATTTTCAACCGGGAAAACTTGCGTACAACCAGAAAAATCAAAGGAATTCAGATTTTTTGAAAAACTTCCGCCATTGCTGGAAACTCCATAAAAAGGAATTTCCTTTGAGCGGTCAAAACCGACTTTTGCCTTTTCAACAAGAAAATCCACAATCCGCACCGGATAATCTGAATAAATTGCAAAACCGCAAGGAATCGCATCTTCCCCAAGATTTTTTTCAACCGCAAATCCATTGTCAAAATAAGAAAAACCTTTTGCGTTGCATATAAAACTTCTTAAATCGCACCCGGAAAAAATCCGTTTTTCAGAAGGTTTGAATTTTCCTTTTTCCGTAAAATCATTCTTATCCAAAAATCCAAAATAAAACAGTTTTTCACTAGCAGTTGCAGCCTGAAATTTTGCGCCTTTCACATTTTTTACGCCAATGCGCACGGAAACTCCGACAGAACCGATTTTTTTATAATAATCAGAAAATAATTTCTGCTCTTCCTCAGTGAATTTGTAATAAGCATAACCCGATTTTGAGATTTTCCCCGAAGACGCATTTTTATTCAAGGCACGCATTTTTTCTGAATAAACCGGATTTTCCTCAAAGGAAAGCGCAGTTTTTGAGTACATGTTCGTCGCGATTTTTCCAAAAAGGACAGCCATATCAAAAAGAATGAATAAAAAAATGCCGCCGACAATAATTTTTTGCTTACGTTCAAGTTTTATTTTCATATAAAGATACTACAATTTTTTTTTCAAAAATACTATATTTTATCCATGACAAAGGTTATCCGCCTTCAAAAAGATGATGAAATTTTATTCATAAAAGAACAAAAACAAATCTTGCGTGATTTGAATTCCTGTGAAGAAGAAAATATCGCTTTTCCATTTTTTCCGATTCTTATTGAGCTGAAAAACGTTTATTTTGAAGAAAAAACTGTTCCAGAACTAAAAAAATTGTTTCATTCAGTGCTGATTGAAAAAGCCGTTTTTGCCGGAAACCAAATTTTTTGTCCGGTAAAAATAACAATGAGCGATGGATTTGAATTTTCAGAGAAACTTTTGCTTGGAACGCTCAAGAAATTCCCGGAAGAGAAATCCTTCAACGAAGAAAAATGCATTTCCAGAAATCTAAGGATTTTTCAAATCGCCGAAGCACAAAAATCAGGAATCCAGACAGAACTGTGGAATACGCAATGGGTAAAATGCAGATAATTTTCTACCGCATTATTTCTTCGCCGCGGTCCATCGCTGCTGTGGCAATATTTCTTTACCAACAAGATTTTCCAGCCACAGCTTAATTGCCACAAGTGGCAATTACAAGTTTTATCCATCACAAACTGCAATGGACATTTTTTTTACCGCATTATTTCTTCACCGCGGTACATCGCTGCTGTGGCGATATTTCTTTACCAACAAGTTTTTTCAGCCACAGCATAATTGCCACAAGTGGCAATTACAAGTCTTTTCCATCACAAACTGCAATGGACATTTTTTTTACCGCATTATTTCTTCGCCGCGGTCCATTGCAGTTAAGCCGGTTTTTACGTATTCAAGGATTCCGAATGGCTCCAGAAGTCTTATAAGGCTTTCGATTTTTTCTTCGCTTCCTGTGGCTTCAACAATGACGCTGTCAGGAGCAACGTCAATAATATGCGCGCGGTAAATATCGCAGGTTCCAATGATGATTGCGCGTTTTTCGCCTGGAGCCTTTACTTTTATCAAAGCCATCTCACGCTGGGTTGTCTTGTTTTTTTCACATTTTTTAATGGAAATCACCTCAACAAGTTTTGAAAGCTGCTTTTCAATCTGCTCAAGAATATATGAGTCACCATTCACAACAATTGTCATGCGAGACTGACCTGGATTTCCTGTTTCGCAAACCGTCAAAGAATCAATGTTGTAACCGCGTCGGCTGAACAAGCCTGAAACTCGGCTCAAAACACCAGCATGATTTTCCACAAGTACACTCAACACGAATTTTTCCATTTTTGTCTCCTTTCTAAACAAAATATTATATTCTGTTTCCGGCTTCGGAATAAACGCCCAAAAGACGGACTTCTTCCGCAGATTTCTTTAATTCTACCATAAAATTCTGGATATAGTTTTCATTTTGCAGAATTTCTTCCCGAATTTCAACATCGGTATAAAACCAATAATGCCACGGCTGCCCTGCAATAGGACGGCTTTCAAGGCGCGTAAAACTCAGCTTGTGTTTTTTGAAAATTTCCAGAACATTGCACAATGCGCCAGTTTCATTCGGCGTGCAGAAAACAAATGATGCCATGTTCGGAGTTTTCCCGTTTGCCTTCACTTTCTTTTCAATATGGTTTGCCGCAATCACAACAAATCTTGTGTAATCACGCGGATCATCCTGAATATCCTCGCGGAGAATTTCAAGATTATAATATTTTGCCGTAATTGAGCTTGCAATCGCAGCAGAATCATTTGTATCTGACTCAGAGACCATTTTTGCGGCGTTTGCAGTTGATGAAGCCGAGATTTTTTCCCATTTTCTGTCTTCAATCAGTTTTGAACACTGCGCAAACCCCTGAGGATGCGAATAAACACGTTTTATTGAATCGAAAGTTGTTCCTTTCCGGCCCAAAAGCGCATGCTGAATCCGCAGATACAACGCGCCTACAATCGAGACATCTTCAAAAGCAACAAGGTTATCGTAATTGTCGTAAACTGAGCCGCCAAGAGAATTTTCAATCGGAATCATTCCGTAATCCGCCTGACCGTTCACAACAGCTTTAAAAACTTCCCGGAATGAAGCAACAGGTTTTGCCTCAATCGCACCATCAAAATAACGATTAACTGCCTGTTCCGCATAAGTTCCGCGGATTCCGTTATATGCACAGACAGGTTTCGCATTTTTTTCAAGTTTATTTTTATTCTGAAAAGAAAAACTTTCGCCGCGGATATGCACAACCGATTTTTCAATCACCGGAGCAAACGCCTCAATATCGTGCATCAATTTGTCAAACATTGAAGGAAGCAAAGCCTGCTGACCGTCGCTGAACGCTTTTTCCGGATTGTCGTGAACTTCCACGCTAATTCCATCCGCACCAGAGGCAACCGCCGCAAGCGCCATCGGAGCAATTTTATCGCAAAGCCCGACCGCATTAGCCGGATCAACAATAATCGGAAGATGAGTCATTCCGCGCAAAACAGGAACTGCTGAAAGATCCAGAGTATTTCTTGTTGCTTTTTCGTAAGTCCGGATTCCACGCTCGCACAAAACAACATCCGCAGAACCTTCAGAAAGAAGATATTCCGCGGACATAAGAAGCTCCTCCAAAGTTGCACACATTCCGCGCTCCAGAATAACAGGAAGCCTTGATTTTCCAGCTGCTTTAAGCAAATCGTAATTCTGCATATTGACTGCCCCAATCTGAAGGCAGTCAACACCATGCTTTTTCATTATTTTTATCTGCTCTGCGGACATTATTTCAGAAACAACAGGAAGCCCGAATTTTTCCCCGGCAGATTTCAGGATTTTCACACCTTCCTCGCCAAGACCTTGAAAAGCATAGGGACTTGTGCGCGGCTTAAAAGTTCCGCCCTTTAAAATACAGGCACCACTCTGCTGAACAGATTTTGCAATTTCAAACATACGTTCCGGATTTTCAACCATTGAAGGGCCTGCCACTGCCACAATTCTCTGGCCACCAACCCGGATTTTCTGCCCCAGCCGGTTATTAAGCTCAACAATAGTATTTTCAGGCTTAAATTCACGACTCGCCATTTTATACGGTTTTGAGATAGGAATAACTTTTTCAACGCCAGGCAAAAGCCCAACTTCATCAGGGGCAATCACAAGCTGCCCCACCGCCGCAATGATTGATTGTTCCTCACCATCGACTTCATTTATCTTAAAGTCTTTGTCGCACAAAAATGACTTTATGCGTTTTTTATCTTCATCTGAAATATCGTGTCTAAGAACAATAACCACTGCAAGCCTCTAAAAATTAGTCTTCGCTGGAAAGATTGAACGAAACGGTTCGCATGATATCGCCAAAAACACCTGCTGCAGTTACACCGGCGCCAGCTCCGTATCCACGGACTGTAAGAGGAATCGGCTTATAACGTTCAGTATAGAAAACAAATGCGTTTTCACCACCTTTTACGCTGTACAACGGATTTTCAGGACCAACTTCCATCATTCCGACAGAAACTTTTCCATCTTTTATAGTCGCACCCATTCTTAAAACTTTGTTTTCTTTTTTAAGTTCTGCGATTTTCTTTGCAAAGTACCCGTCAACTTCAGGAAGTTTCTTCAAAAATTCCTCTACACTTCCAGATGGATCGAAAGAATCCGGGAAAACCTTGTACATTGTGATGTCCTCTAGCTCAATCTCGTAACCAGATTCACGCGCAATGATAAGACCTTTTCTTGCAACATCCATTCCATTCAAGTCATCACGAGGATCCGGCTCTGTGTAACGCAGTTCCTTTGCTTCCATAACAGCCTTGCTGAACGGAACGCCTTCGTCAAGTTTTCCAAAAATATAAGAAAGAGAACCAGACATAATTCCGTTAAAGCTTTCAAGCTTGTCTCCAGACTTATAAAGATTCTGCAAAGTATCAATAATCGGAAGTCCGGCACCAACATTTGTTTCATACAGGAAACGGCAATGATGCTTGTTCGCAACTTTCCTCAAATCCTTGTAGAACTTCATGCTCATTGAGTTTGCGCGCTTGTTCGGAGTTGCAATCGACATTCCTGCGTCAAGAATATCAAGATAACGTTCCGGCAAATCATAAGATGCAGTGCAGTCAACAAAAACCGGATTCAAAGGCTTTGTTTCTTTAACAAATTTTATAATGTCATCAACATTTGAAGGTCCGAATTTGTACATAGGATTTTTCATATCCTTGCGCCAGTCAGAAAGATCAAGACCGTTCTCGTTAAGATTCATTCCATCGATAGTTGTAATCGCAATGACTTTTATGTCAATTTTCTGCTTCAGAAGATTTTCATGCTGCTGGTAAATCTGATCAATCAATGTGCCGCCGATAGTTCCTGCGCCAAACGCAAAGACTTCTATTGTCTGGCAAGTGTTGAAGAAGAACTGATGCACCGCCTTTACAGCCTTGTCCGCAAATTTTCCATTTATTACCGCCGAAATACAGCGTTCAGAAGAACCTTGAGCCAAAGCCTTGATGTTTATGTCCTGCGAGGCAAGCGCATTTGTAAAGTTCGAGGCAACACCGCGGTTACGGATCATTCCGTCACCGACAACAGAAATAATCGCACATTCAGTTTTTACACCAATCTCGTCAATGATTTTTTCCCGGATTTCAAGCTCAAATTCCTTTGAAAGAGCATCGCGGACTGTATCAGCCTCGGAGTCGCGCACGCAGAAAGAAATTGTGTATTCAGAAGAAGACTGTGTAATAAGAAGAACCGAAATTCCAGCCGCAGAAACAGTATTGAACACTCTTCCTGCCATTCCAGAACGACCGCGCATTCCTGAACCGCTTACAGAAATCATTGAGACTTTTTTCAACGCGGAAATACCACAAATAGAAGATTTTGTGCGGCTTTCAAAAGGGCCTTTTCCAATTCTTGTTCCACGAGCGGCCGGATTAAGGCTATTCAAGCTCCATGCCTCAATTCCTTTTGCCTGAAGCGGCGCCAATGTTTTCGGGTGAAGAACTTTAGAACCGAAGAAAGAAAGCTCCATCGCTTCCTCGTAAGTCATATCGTCAACAAGAATAGCATCATGCACAACGCGCGGATCAGCAGTGAAAACGCCGTCAACATCAGTCCAAAATTCAACGCGCTTAACACCAAGTGAAGCACCAAGAATCGCGGCAGAAAAATCGGATCCGTTTCGTCCAAGAAGACCCATAACAGGATTTGAGCCAGTTCCCTTTGTCCATGAGCAGACAAATCCCGGGAAAAGCAGAATCCGTGTCTGGCTCTTGTTTTCACCGTCACGGTAAGGAAGACAAGCTTCTGCTGTTTTTATATAGTCAGCCTCGCCTTCCTTCTGGTTTCCTGTTGTATAAATAAATTTCCTTGAATCAAGAAAAATGACGCTCTGTTTTTTTGCACGGAGAACGGCTTCCATAATCGGTGCAGAAAGAAGCTCTCCCATTCCCATAATTCTGCAGTAAACAGTATCCGGACATTCTGCAAAAGACGCAACGCCGGCAAGAAGTTTTTCAAGCTCCTCAAAACGAGGTTCAATAAACTGCATTACTTTTTCAGCATCGAATCCTTCGCATTTAGACTGAAGCTCAAGACAAATTTCCTCGTGAGTTTTTTTAAGGTCTGACACAAAATTGCCAGTGGTGCCCGATACACTTGAATCAATTGCAGCCTGAAGAGTATTAGAAACTCCGGCAACAGCAGAAACAACAACGCTAAGCCTATCTTCTTTTGCACGCCCGATTATAATTTCCGCAGAAGCAAGAATGCGGCGGGCATTGCCCATTGAAGTACCGCCAAATTTTAATGTAAGCATAAAAACACCATTCCTTAAATAATCAATTTGTCTGATATTCTATAAAATTGGCACATAAATTACAATTGGAAAAAATCATTCAAAATGCCAAATTGACAGTATAAGACTAGAGTGTTAAAATGTTTTCTACTATAATATTTATTCTAAAATCAGTTTAAGGATTTAAAAATGAAAAGAAGTGTTTACACAATCGGCTCACTCATCATTTTGTTGATTGCAGCTTTTATCTTTGTTCTTGTTCCTATTTTCCAGGGTGGAAAGATGGGAAAAAGACTCCCGGTTTTTGGAAAATACGACGGAACAGAAATCAGATATGAGCAGGATACAGATTTTTACAATTATGTTGCCCGCTATGCTGAAAACTTCAAGAATCGTGGAATTGAAATAAAAGATTCAGTTCAGTTATATCTATTTGAGTATGCCTTTAATACAACTGTAACAGAACTTGCATACAAAAAAGCTGTTGCAAAAGCCGGCTACAAAGTTCCGGAAACAGCAATCAACCGCGCAATAAAACCATATTTCACAGATGATAACGGAAATTTCTCCCAGAAACTTTACAATATTTCTGTAAGCAACAATCCGGACAACGTTGCAACACTTAGAAATCAGATTGCATCAACGCTCTCAACAAACCGTTACGCAGAAGACTCGTTCGGCGGACAGACAGCCCTTGGAAGCGGAACGCTCTACGGATTAAAGACTTCCGGCGCAGAAGCTGATTTTATCCACAAGATGGGAAATGCACAGCGTTCATTCAATATGGCCGTTTTCAATATGTCAGACTATCCAGATTCTGAAAAAGTTGCATTCGGAAAGGCAAACGCTGAAAAATTCGTAAAATATGATTTTTCTGTAATCACAGTTTCTGACAAGGCAAAAGCAGCTTCAATCCTTAAGCGCATAAACGAGAACGCTATCACATTTGAGGATGCTGTAAGCGAATCCCAGAAGATTTATTCAAACGAAAGCGGAAAAATCAACAGCAAATATCATTATCAGATTGAGAAATTCCTTAAACAGCCGGCCGACATGGAAAAACTTGCAGCCCTTGAAGAAGGTGCCTTAAGCGAACCGCTCCAGACTTCTGTCGGATATTCAATTTTCAAGGCAAACAGCGCAAAAACTGAACCTGATTTTTCAGACAGCACAGCTGTAAAAACAGTATACAATTATCTTACAGCAAATGAGGCTGAACACATTGAAGATTACTACAAAGAAATGGCAAAATCATTCGCCTCTGCAGCAAAGAACCGTGGATTCAACGCAGCTGTAAAGCAGTTCAACGCAAAAAAAGTTTCTATTCCAGAATTTGCATTGAACTATGGCGGACTTTCGGTAATGTCAAAACTGAACACAACACTTGATGGACTTTCAGGCGCTGACACAAACAAGAATTTCCTGAGCTCAGCTTTTGCGCTCAAGGACGGAGAACTTTCAGAGCCAATAACAAACGGAAACAATATCCTTGTTCTTCAGCCAACAAAAATCAACGTTGCGGCTCAAGAACCAATTCCTGCAGAAGCATTGAATGACGAGCTCACAAACTACGATATGACTTCTGCACAGACAGCATTGCTTTCAAGCCCGAAACTTGTAAACAATGTCCAGGATGTCTTCTACAAATATTTTACACCGAATAACTAAACAGGAGACTTCTTGCCTGTAGAATCCGAAAACAAGCCCTGCCTGGTAAAAACCGCGCGGGGCTTTTCTGTCAATTACAAGAACCATTTTCTTTACTCAAAATATAATCCGGAGCGCAATATTCTTTCTATAATCGAAAAAATGCAGATTCTTCCGGGAACAATTATTCTCTGTTTTTCTCCGGTTTTAAAATACGGTCTTGAAGCACTTGCAAAAAAACTTCCGGAAAACTGCCTTATGCTCGGTATTGAAGCCGACTTTGAGCTTCACAAACTTGCCGAAGAAGAATCAAAAGCTCTTGAATGCAGAAAAAATAATGTTTACACGCTTATTCCACAAGAAGAACTGTTCACGCTTCCTCAAAAATTAGAAAAATCAGGAAAAAACGGAAAATTCCGCCGGGTTATCTATATTGAATTTTCTGGCGGATTTTACTTGAACCAGGAATTTTACATCAGGCTTTTTGAAGCGTGCCGGAATTCTGTAAGCCAGTTCTGGAAAAACCACGTTACCCTTGTAAAATTCGGAAGAAAATACTGCGCAAATATTTTCAGGAATCTCAACTTAATTCCAAAAAGCATAGAACGAATAATAACTTCAAAAAAAATTGTTGTAGTCGGTGCGGGCGAAAGTTCTGTGGAAACATTAAAAGAAATCAACAGACACCGAGATGATTTTTTCATACTCGCAGTTGACGCTGCTTTAAAAACACTGAAAGCATTGAAAATAAAAGCGGATGCCGCTGTCTGCGAGGAAGCGCAATCCATAATCGCAAGGGCGTTCACCGGCTGCTGTAACAATTTTGACTATCTTTTTGTAAGCACAACAGCAACAAACACGGTCGCAAGAATAAATCCCAAAAAAAACATTTTTTATACGCCACTTTTTACAGACACAGGATTTTTGAGGAAACTTGAGAAATACGGAATTTTATCTTCTGTGCAGGAACCGCTTGGCTCAGTCGGATTAACCTCAACGAAAATCGCCTTAAGCATCAGAAAAGACGAAAATGTTCCAGTTTTTGTCACAGGCCTGGATTTTTCTTATTCAACAGGAAAAACACACGCGACAAATTCTTTTCATGACAATGCGCGACGAACTTTATCAACAAAAATAAAAAGTTTTGAAAATTTTTCAGCTTCATTTGGAAATGACAGCATAAAAATCTGTGGCAAAGACGGAAAAACCGTAATCACTACAACGGCGCTTTCTGGATACGCAAAATTATTCATCTATAAATTTGCAGGAACAAAAAATCTTTTTGACGCCGGAAAAACCGGAATAAAACTGGGGTTACCGCAAAAACAGCCGGATGAAAACACAGAAAATTCAACACAGATAAAAAAAGTGACTGAAGAATTTTTATATGCCGAAAAAGACAAAGAAATCAGCACAAAAATAAAAAACTGGCTAAAAACTGAAAAAGAAGCGCTGAACGAGCTGAAATCAATTTTTACAGGAAAAATCCAGCTTTCTGAAAAGGAGCAAAACGAAAGAATCTTGGAACTTTTAATGAACCGCGAATATCTTTTTATCCACTTTCCGGACAGCTACAAACTTGATTTTTCCCAAAGTTTTTTAAACCGCATAAGAATCGAAATCGACTATTTCCTGAAAATTATTGCTCATCAGATTCTTTAAGAACAGCAAGGAATGCGCTCTGAGGAAGTTCAACATCGCCAAACATTTTCATGCGCTTCTTGCCTTCCTTCTGTTTTTCAAGAAGTTTTCGTTTTCTGGTAATATCACCGCCGTAGCATTTTGCAAGGACATCTTTTCTGTACGCGCTGACAGTTTCCCTTGCAATAATCTGACCCCCAATCGCGCCTTGAATTGCAACCTTAAACTGCTGATGGCTTATCTCGTTCTTTAGACGTTCACAGACTTTTCTGGCGCGCTCAGGTGCGCTAGGTTTATAGCAAAGGAATGAAAGCGCGTCAACAGGCTTTGAGTTCAACAGCATATCAACCTTCGCAAGCTCCGTAGGACGGTAACCAATAACCTCGTAGTCAAAAGACGCATAGCCACGGCTGAAACTTTTCAGTTTATCATAAAAATCAAAAAGAACTTCAGAAAGTGGCATTTCGTAAGTAAGCTCAACGCGTTTTTCGTCAAGATACTGCATATTCGTCTGCTCACCACGCTTCATTTTGCATAGTTCCATAAGTGAACCAAGATATGTTGCCGGAGTTATAATGCTTGCCTTTATGTACGGTTCTTCCGCGGACTGAATACGCCCCTGCGGATATTCACTAGGATTATCAACAAACATTTCTTCGCCGTTTGTAAGTTTTACCCGATAACGTACAGATGGCGCAGTGAAAATAATTGCCTGGTCGTAATCGCGCTCAAGGCGTTCCTGAATAATTTCAAGGTGAAGAAGTCCTAAAAATCCACAGCGGAAACCGTTTCCCAAAGCAATAGAATTATCTTTCTCGTATACAAGACTTGCATCATTCAGTTTTAATTTTTCTATGCTGCTTTTAAGTTCCTCATAGTCATTTGAATCCATCGGATAAATCGAAGAATAAACAACCGGCTTTACTTCCTTAAAACCTGCAAGAGGTGCTGCAGCCGGATTTGCCGCACTGGTAATTGTATCACCAACACTGATATCAGAAACTGTCTTTATTCCTGAAATTATATATCCAACATCACCAGCCTCAAGTTTTCCTGTTTCCTCGTAATCAACCTTAAAAATACCGCACTGCTCAACTTTATATTCAAGACCAGTATTCATCATTTTGATGACATCTCCAGTCTTTAAAGTTCCCTCTTTTACACGCACATGAACAACAACTCCACGGTAAACATCGTAGTGACAGTCAAAAATCAAAGCCTGAAGCGGAGCGGCAGGATCGCCTTGCGGTGCAGGAAAATAATTTACAATTGCCTCCAAAAGCTCATCAACGCCTTCGCCGGTTTTTGCGGAAACAAGCTGAGTCTGGCTGTCATCCAACCCAAGTTCCTTGGAAATTTGCTCACGGCAAGCGGGAATATCCGCACTTGGAAGGTCGATTTTATTTATAACAGGAACAATCGCAAGGTCGTGCTCCAAAGCCATATACATATTTGAAACAGTCTGGCTTTCAACGCCCTGGCTTGCATCAATCAGAAGAAGAGCTCCTTCACATGAAGCAATAGCGCGAGAAACTTCATATGAAAAATCAACGTGTCCCGGAGTATCAACAAAATTCAGCTCATAATCATGTCCATCTTTTGCGTGATAAGGAATCGTAACCGCCTGGCTTTTTATTGTAATTCCACGTTCGCGTTCAATATCCATGTTATCAAGAATCTGGTTTGTCATTTTCCGTTCGTCAATAATTTTTGACTTTTGGATAAGTCTGTCCGACAAAGTTGATTTACCATGATCAATGTGCGCAACAATACAAAAATTGCGCTTGTACTTCATTTCCATTTTTATTCCTTTTAAAAATAATAAGGGCTGTCCAAAGATGAACCAATCCTGAGCGTTATGTCAAGATATCCCTTTTTCTTTTTTCGTGTATTCATTGTTATAGAAATCGCATCGTTATTTTCGCTGAATTCTACATCAGTTATAAGAACCGGATCAAGCACAGAAAACCCTGACTCATCAGCGACACTGCCCTTCAAGACATCAGAAATTGTAAAACGTTTTGAAGAAGTTGTTGAGACCGGCAAAAGTTCCATTCCAAAAATCGGAACAAGCGAGGTTGAAAGCAAATCCGACTTGTAAATCTCGTAGCCAGGCTGCGCCGGGCGCTCTTCAAGATAAATATTTACTGAATATTCTTTTCCGTCTCTATTGTAACAAAAATTGACAATAGATTTTGCGCCAAAATTTCTAAGCACATCCTGCGCATTATCAATTGCATAAATCCTGTTTCCGTCAATCGCCGTAATTACATCGCCTTTTTGCAGACCGGAGCGGAATGCAACTCCACCTGGCATCACATACTGAATCTCAAGCCCGGAATTTTTTCCGCCTTCTTTGTAAGTGTGGCCATAAGTTCCAATCCATACGTGATTTCTTTTTCCGCCATAAAACAAAAACGGAAGATCCTGACGCAAATATTCAACAGGAATAGCAAAATTCAACCCCTGATACTGCATAATTCCTGCAAAAACAATTGCCTGAACCTTCATCTGACTATCAATCAATGGACCGCCTGAATTTCCAGAATTAACCGCCGTATCAATCTGAAGGACATTTCCGGTTGTAAAAAGTTTTCTGTCAATTGCAGAAACAATTCCGCTAGTCAAAGTTCCATGCAGCCCCAGCGGAGTTCCAATCGCGCTGACTTTATCGCCAATCTGAAGGTCGCGGCTTGATCCAAGCTGAAAGACAAACGGCGGATCAATCTCAACTTTCAGCAGAGCCAAATCAAGAACGCTGTCGTAGCCGACAACTTTTGCAGGAATCCGCGTATCCTGGTCGGAAGCAAGTTTTATGTAAAGACGTGAATAACCTTCGTATTTAGGGTCAACCATGTCATTTATAACATGATGATTTGTAATCAGATAACCTCGCTTATCTATAAAAAAACCAGAGCCAAGAACCCTATCCGCGTAACCAATTCCGTTGTGAATCGCAATTCCCTTGTCAACCCAGATTGTAACAGTCGCATCAATGCAGTTCTGTATATTTTTCGGAAGCAAAGATTTTTCCACAACAACGCCGGGAACATTGTACAAATATTCTGAATAAAGTTGCTGTTCCGAAACAGAAAGAACGTTCAGTTTTTTATATCCGACAGTCTTTAAAGTGCGGTAAATCTGCCAGCTTTCAAAAAGTTTTTTTTCATCATTCAGCTGCTTAAGCTTTTCAAAGAGAAAATCCGCATACTCATCAAAAAGCTCGTCATTTTTAATAAGAGAAGCTCGCCAAAGTGCAAACTCCGGATTTTCCTCGCCGATTTTCTTTATGCGTTTTATTTCGTTGTTAAGCACATCTTCTTCCGTATAATCCGGCATGGAAAACACACTTTTTGGCTGTTTCAAGGTTGTGCAACCAAAGAGAAAAAATGTAAAAACCAAAGAAAATCGCAAGAATTTATTCATCATTTTGTTTGCTTTCATCATAAATTGTTTCGTCATAAAAAGGAAGAATTTCGCCGTAAATATTCTGGCCAATTCTTACAGCCATCATCCTTACGTTTTTATTCTGCAAAATCACGCTTACGCCTTGCTCAAAAAACTTGTCAAAATTTTCCAGAAGAAATTTCTCGTCGTCGGCATTTCCTTCTTTTCCTATCCAATAAAATGAATCAGAAGCACCTTGAGTTACAGGAAAAAACTGATTTTCGTATTCAACTTTTACAGGAATTTCGTTCCAAAGAGTCACAGTAACAAGTTTACGTTCTGGATTTGTGTAAAACTGAGCGTCCTCAATAACCGGTGAAGCAGAATCAGCCTGAGGATAGCGTTTGTACCGAAGTTCCCAGCGAGAATCCGCGTCAAAGTCCCAGCTGGAAATTTTTCCGTTGTCAGCAAGATATTCCTCTGAAAAATCTGGAACCGTGTCGCCATTTGAATCAATCTGAATCATCTTCATATAAATTCCTGAACCAGCAATCTCATGGCCGAACAAATTCGTCATAATCTGTTTCCGCTCTGGCTCCGGAACGTGATAAAGATTTTCCGGGTCGTAGCCAAATGTTTCAACAGTCTCAAAAATTCCATCGCCATCATTGTCAACAGAACGAACAGAAGGTAAACCGTCAACAAATTCTGCACGCGCATAAATTTTTCCATCCGCAACATATTCCGCCGTCTGGAATTCTCCGTTAAGAACATAAAAACGAATCCTAGAACCTGGCCTTTCATCTGAAGAAATCTCGTAATTTGAACAGTTTCTGACCAGCGCATTTTCATCAATTTCTTCTATATAATTAAAAATATACGGAACATAAAAATCGAAATCGAAAAGATTTTTCGCAATTTCAAGCGGCCTAATCTCAAAAGGAGACCAGTCAAGAGCTTCATCTACAAGATTAAAAACCGCCTCGCCGCCTGAAATTTTATCCGAAGCAAATACAGCGCGCACAACAGATGGATAAGTTCCATAATAAAGCTGAATATTTCCACGCGTCAAAGACAAAGATTCCGGAACACCAAAATCACATTCGGCAGACCATTCAATAACGCCGTCATTTTCCTTGTCCCAGGAAAAATTTGCAGGACGGCCGCGCATATATTTTGCGGTAAGATTCGGCTCAAGATCAAAATCCGTGTCGAAAGTCAAAATTCCAGAAAAAGAATCCAGATGCTCTTTCACAGAAGCAACCGTAAGTTCGTCCGTAATCATCGGAAGAATATCCTGAAGCATTTCAATAGAAACCGATTCATCAGCAAATGAGCAGAAATAATCCCACGCTTCCTGCTGCCCCATAAGCCCGCACTTCAAGGCAATCAACGCATACAAAGGATGACGCATTCCGTGCGATGCAAATGCCTCCGCCAACCGTTTCTGCTGTTCACCGGACGCAAAAAAAACTGAATAAATCTCAAGCTCTGCATCTGGATTATCATATTCAGGCATTTTTGCCAAAAACGAATCCGCAATTTTCTGAACAAGAATCGAATCATCTTTTTTGACAGAAGATTCCGCTTTTTCAGAAGGAATTTTGTCGCCGGAAGAATCCGCATAAAAACCGGAAAGCCTTGACAAATCGTATTCGTGCTTAAAAAAAAGTTTTGGAAAACGCTTGTCCGCCGGATAAATTTTTCGCGCCGAATTTATTTTATCCCGTGCTTTTGAAATAGATTCCGCGCTCCTGATTCTGTAATAGGCTTTTGCCCGGATAAATTCCGCATCGGAAGAATAAATAAAAGGCTCAGCATCAAGGATTCCAATCGCTTGCTCATAATTTCCTGTGTCACACAGCAAATCAGCATAAAGAATTCTAGCTCCATCGCGGTTGTAGTCAACCCATTCCCCTTCTGTAAGCGCATGCGTAACAAGAGGAATAAGTTCCGCCCGCGTAGCCCCTAGCCCAGACCGGGAAGCCGCCTTGACATACCATAAATCCGACACACTTTCATCGTAAGCAAGACCAAGTTCCGCCTGCGCCAAAGCATTTGTGTAATCATCTGAAGAAAGAAACGATTCAGAAAGCTTTAAACATCGAACCGCAGTACGTCTGTTTGCCGCAACCAACGATGAGCTTGCAGCCGACAAAAAAAACTGCGCAGACAATAAAAGAAAGACTGAAAAAAACAATTTTTTTTTCATCAAATAATTCCTCTACTTCCAGAACGAAAAACCAGAATCATGCGAGTCTGATTTTACAATCCAGTTGTTAAAACCAAGAAGCGAGCCAAGGACAGCGACAATCTCCTGGTTTTTGCCAGAAAGTTCCTGAACAACAGGAACCGAATTTTTCAGGTCAACAGAAACGTGCCAGTCAGAAAGAATATCTGAAAGCGATTTTTTTCCGCCATCTGCGGCACGGACAAAATCATCCGGCTGGCGGCTGCGGACGCAAAACGGCACAGGCACATTTTCCAGCGAAACTTCGTCTTTTTCCGAAAAAAAACTTATTTTCGCGGATTTTTTATTTTCAGCAAGCTTTACAAAAACCTCGCCAGCAGCAAATGAAAACTGCATATCTTTATCTATTATAACAAAAAAAGACGATTCAGTCGCTATCAATCCTTTCTTTTTGATTTCAATTTTTTTTCCGTCAAAAGAAAACAAAAGATTTCCGGCAGTTTTTTTCACACAATTTTTGGAAAACCCCGAATTTTCAGAATTTTCAATAGATTCCAAAAACTCCTTCACAAACAGAAAAGGAATTCTTCCACCGGATTTTTTTTCCAGATTATCCACGCAGCTTTCTTCAGCTTTATTTTCACTATCATGCCCCGGAAATTTTCCGCAAAGCAAATCAATTCCGGCAAAAATCTGCCGCCTTTTCAATGCTTCAGGAAGAGCCAGAAATTCATCGCCGGCACATTCAACAGAATTCTTTTTTACAGACCAAAAATCCTTTTTCAAAAAAGAGCAAAGCGCATTTTCATCATCAAAAGCCTTGTGCGCGCCGTTCAAAAGAGCCTTCTCAAAGCCAAAGAAATTTTCATTCAAAAACGGAACAAGTTTCTGCCGGATTCTGTTGCGCATATAATTCGTGTCAAAATTCGTGGAATCCGTCCGCCATGGAATATTTTGCGCCAAAAGATATTCCTCAATCTGCACACGCGAAACATCCAGAAGCGGACGCACAAAAATTCCGCGGCGCCAATTCCGCAAAGCCCGGAATTTCCGCTTCCCTGCAAAAAACGCATAAGCAAAGTCTCAATCTGGTCATTTCTATTGTGCGCAAGGGCAATAAAAGCCGGTTTTTCAGCCGACGCAAACTCAGAAAAAGCCTCGTAACGCAAAAAGCGCGCCGCTTCCTCAACGCCGTTTCCGCGCATTTCTGCCACAGAAAAAACTTTGCCACGCTCAAGAACCTTCTCTGAAACCTTAACGTCAAACCCCTGCTCAAAAAGTTTTTTTCCAAGTGCCAAAACAAATTCCGCATCACCACAGGTTTCAGATTCTTCCCTTATATTATGATTTACCGTTACAGCCCGGACAGGAATTTTATATTTTTTTGAAATATGGCAAAGCGCCACAAAAAGAGAAACAGAATCCGCGCCACCAGAAACCGCAACGCCAATGCATAAGGATTTTTTTTCAACAGAAGACAAATCAAAACCAATTTTTTTCAGATTACTTTCAATATGATTTTCAAAACTAATGATTCTGTCTTTATTCATAAAAGTTAAACAAAAAGAGCTGCCAAAACTGACAGCCCTTTGTAAAGCAGCACGGCTTAGCCGCGAGCCGGAGCAATACTTACAAGTGAAAGTTCACCGTCTGTAAGCACTGTAACATCTTTTCCAAGATTCAAATCTTTTACCTTGTAAACGTCACCAATGTTCAAACCAGAAACATCAATAACAACTCTTTCAGGAAGATTAGCAAGTGCAGCCAAAACTTTTACTTCTGGAACACGCTTTACCATGAAACCACCCTTCAAAACACCAATCGGGTTTCCAGAATACTGAATCTTGTACTTGAACACAATCTTTTCATCTGGATCTGGTGCAAAAAAGTCAACATGAAGAACAGAATCATTGCGGATATTATATTCAACATCCTTGATAAGAACTTCTTCCTTTTTACCGTCAACAACCAATTCAACCGGTGTAGAAGCAGTAATTGTGCGCCAAATCTTGTTAAATTCAACAGCATTCACTTCGATAGATGTAGCCTCACCCTTGTGGTTGTAAACAACAGCAGGGATACTACCTACTTTTCGAAGATTTTTGGCAGCTGTTTTTCCAGTAGTAGAACGAACCTTTGCATTCAAAGTCTGCTTAGTCATTTTCTAAAAGCTCCTTATATCCTTAAAAATTAAGTAAACAATTTTACCATAAAAATCAATAGTATGTAAATAGCAAATTTCCAATATTTCATGCAGGGCGGAGCACCGCCCCTCGCTCCCAAGCCAATCCGCTCCGCTCATTGCCTTGTCCGCTACCCCACCCAGCGGGGACACCCCGCAACGCCCCGGAAGAAATATACAAAACTTGCACGCCTGCAAGGAAACTCTCTATCTGCTTCAACAAGCATAGCCATCTACCACCACTAAAGGTGGTAGCTTGAAATGTGAACCGCTCAAAGCGGTTAGTTCCTATCCCAGTTCCGGGAACAGTCCCAAATCCTGATCCGGTTTCTTGTCCTCGTTTTTCTGATTCAGTATATACTTCCGTATCACTTCCTCATTCATTCCGACTGTTGACACAGAATATCCGCACGCCCACATATGCTGTCCGCTGAAATATTTTTCTCTTCCCTCATATTTTCTTGCTACATAAATCGCGCTTTTTCCTTTTATATATCCCACTACTTGCGACACAAAACAACTATCTTCTTAATGCCAAAATAAACTATCTGCGGTAATGAGCATATTAAACTAATAAAACGCTACAGGTTCTATGTCGTTATAGCTAGAACCTGTAGTTTTATAAAGACTCAGGCTGACAACCTGTAATTTAGTTTGCACGAGGAAAGCCGCTGCGGGCAAGACGGAAACCGTTGTTTGTATAAGTAATAGTCCCTGTGTCAGAATTTCTTTGAATAACCTTCGCATAATTTGCTTCATCAGAATAAGAGCCACTTGGACGAGAACGATAGGAATATCCAGATTCTCCCATTGGATCCGTAACAGTTTCTTTAGAAGGCCTATTATATGTAATGTCCCAGCAAAATTCCCAGCAGTTTCCGCTCATATCATAGAGTCCAAGACTATTAGGATTTTTCATTCCAACTTCATGGCTAATGCCGTCAGAATTATCTTTATACCAAGCAACATCATCTATACTATCACTGCCAGCATAAGTATAATTCCAGTCATCAGCATTTTGATTTCCACCACGGGCAGCAAATTCCCACTCGGCAGCAGTAGGCAGACGGTAGCCGTTTTTAGTTAAATCACAAGAAACAGTCCAGCTTTTATAAGCTGCTTCAATTCCACTAAGGTCAAGACTGTCAATGTCAACTGCAGTACCACCCAATGTGATTGTATAGCATTTTTCAAGTCCAACTAACGCGGAAAGCTTATTGCAAAACACAACTGCATGATACCACATTATCGTTTCAACAGGACGCAGTTCTTGAGTTTCACCTGCAGCAAGATTATCAGTTGTATTAGTAATACTTGGATTTTCTCCCATTACGGCTTCAAAAAGCTCCTGAGTTACTTCGTACTTTCCTATGCTGTAAGGGCTTAAAGTTACTGTGCGGCCGTCAATAAAAACGCCGTCGCTTCCGCTTCCTGTGATTGTTGTGGCGGTACCTACTATTACATCTTCAAGAGCTGTTTTTTCATACACCCTTCCATTTATGACAATATTTTCCGTTGTAGCAAGTTGTCCGGTTTTACTAGAAGAATCATATTTTATCTTATATTTAAGTTCATCTGTACTATTTGGTGTTACAAGAAATTTAGAACACGAGCTGCTGTCTAATTCCGGCTCTCCCTGAATAATAATATTTCCAACCGTATATTTTTCCGGCGTGATTCTTGCGGTATATTTCTGGTTTCCGGTGGCAGCGTTATTTCCCGGAGCAAGCTTGCCTATGATTGTAATTTTTTGTTGCACAGATGTTGTTTCATTTATTCCAAGATAAATATCATTGCAGTTATCGCTCTCCTCCGACACGGCAATAACTGCCGAGCCAGAAAGTTTTATCTGTCCGCCGTTTTTCACATAAATTGCTCCGCCAAGGTTGCTTCCGGTAGGGTCGTTATAAGCATTGCACGCATAGTTGCTCTCCAAAAGTCCGCCTGTCATTATGAATGCAGCCTTTCCGCCTGAACCGTGGTCTATATGAACAGCTCCGCCTGCGCCGCCGAATTTTGCCCTGTTTCCGCTTATCACACCGCCGTTCATGGTGAATGTGCTGTAATTTGACTGTGAACCCCAGATGAACATCGCTCCGCCGCCGTGTCCAGAATCGCTTCCAGTAGAATAATTTTCAGAAACCTCGCCTGCGTTCATCACAAAACGTGCGTTGTCAGCACCGTAGAACGCGCCGCCTCGTTCAGCGGCATTATTACCAGTTATCACAATGCCTCCGGTATTTTCATCTTCTCCTATGTATACATAAGAGTTTTTACCTTGCGCATAATCCTCATGTTGGTTCGTGGTCGCATAGATTGCACCGCCGTTTCCGTCCGTTCTATTTGAGTCAATCGATACATTTTCTTTTATGGTAAGTTTTGCGTCTGTGGTTTTATTTACCGTGCTTATAAAAATAGCTCCGCCGTTTCTTCCTGCTCCATTGCTCTCTATTTTGCAGTCTGAAAGGGTTACAACTCCGCTTTCTATGCCGATTGCAGCGCCGTCTGATTCCGTGAAATTGTCATGAATTTTTCCGCCTTCTACAGTCAATGTGCCTGAGCAATAAATTCCGGCTCCCAACGCATCGATATTTGTGCTGTCCCCTCTTACCGTCTGGTTTCCAAATATCTTTGTATTTCCGGAAATCTTCGCATTTCCGCCTTCATCCCCATTAACTAAAATTCCAGCCCCGCGACCGCAAAATCCCTGAACATATTGTGTTGAAACTTTGTTGTAACAGATTATTGAATTTCCGGATATATTCAGCTTGCCATCGCAACGTATTCCGCCGCCGTAGTTCGAGTAATTCCATCCAACTATTCCGCCAGTCATGTTGAAAGTTCCACCGGATTTTATGACAATTCCGCCTCCTGTACATTCCGTGTAGTTGCGGCAGATGTATGCACCATCTTTCATGTTGACCGTTCCTGCTGCCACATGAATTCCAGCGCCTTCAGCATAGTTTCCCGAACTATCGAGTTGTTTTGTTGACCAGTTTCCACAAGCGTCTTCTTTGGCGACTTTTGAAATATTGTTAGCCTCATTGTCCGGGTCAAGTTTTTCGCCGATTATTGCGCCGCTTTTAAGGTTTAGAGTTCCGTTCTGCATAAAAATTCCGCCGCCATATTTGGCAAAATTCTTGTTGATTTTTGTATCGGAAATTATTTTTTCTCCGTCGCCAAAATATATTCCACCTCCATTATCAGTTGCCGAATTATTTAGAATTTCCGAACCTGAAATTGTCACTTTTCCGTCAGCATTTATTCCGCCGCCGTTGCCTGAACTTTTATTGTAAGTGACGCTTGTATTTTCAAGCACAAGCTCTTTGCCGCTGAAACTGATTCCGCCGCCTGCATTGTTCGACTTGTTTTTTGTTACAGTACAGTTTTTTAAAGTAAGACTGCCTTTTGCGTAAATTCCTCCGCCGGTTTCATCCAAAGAACCGCCTGTAACCGTAATATTTTCAAAAACAACATTCGCTTTTGAGCCAATATAAAAAACACGCCAGCCAGTTGTATCAGCATTTTGTCCGTTTCGTCCAGCATCAATCACGGCTTTTTCAGAGGAAAGGCTTTTTATTGCAAGACTTAACGTTGAAGCTGGAGAAATATTCACAAAACTGCTGTTGTTTGCCGAGTAGTCGCCAGAAGAATACGCCGTAACCGTGCCGTCAACAAAAATCGTATATTCCGTAGTTCCGTCGTTTATTGCATTGATTTTATCCACCGCAGCCTGAACAGTCGCAAAAGGCGCAAAATAAGTTCCCGCATTGCCGTCATCTGCCGATGTAACCGGCGAATAAGTCGCTTCACTTTCGCCTTGAACAAAAAAAGTATTCATCTTAAAACTTTCAACCGCAGATTTTGAAACTTCAAATTTTCCGCCATTAAAATAAACAGAATTTCCCTGCCAAGTATCCGTTGTAAGATTGTTGAACACATTCACGATTTCCTGCGCAGTGTACAAAAGCTCGCCATAACCGTCATTGCCTGAATAAAATTTAAGCGACAAAAGATAAACGCCGGAAGAAATCTCAGATTTTTCAAATTTTGCGGCGTTGCCAGAAAAATTCAGTCTTTCTGAATAAACAGAACTGCCTTCACCATTTTTTGTAAGCTCGGCAGAAACGCTTTTTATTCCAGAACCGTTTTCAGCTTCAATAGAAAGAGAAATATTTCCTTTTCCATCAGTCTGAGGCAGCATTTTAATAGAAATTCCGCTTTTCACAGAATTTTCGTCCTCAACAGAAACGCTCGCGCTTCCTTTTAATACTGAAACAGTTTTTTCCGAATCAGAAAAACCTTCCGCCGTGATATTCCACGTGCCTTTTGAAAGTTTTATGGAAAAAGCAGAGCCTGAAACTTCCGCCGTGTACGATTTTTCAGAATTTTCTGCGTTTTTTGCGATTACAGCATAAAAAATTGCGCCGGGAACTTTAGCAGAAACGCTTCTTGCCTGATTCGTGTTTTCAAAAATCTTTGAGTACGAGCCGTCTACGAAAAGATTTCCATTTATCTCATAGAATTTTTCAGAATTTTTCTCGCCGTCAGAAAGAGAATTCTCTGGCGAAAACAAATTTGAGCAGGCAAAAAAGAATATTGAACAAAAAACGCACATCAAACTCAAAAAAATAATCTTAATTCTATTAAAAAACGCATTTTTCATAATTTTCTCCATTCAATTTATTTTGTAAGTTCAACATCAAGCACAGAACTGTAAGTAGAGCCAGCAAATTCAACACTAACAAAAAGCTGATAAGAACCCGCTGGCCAATTTTCATCCATTTCTATAAAGTTTTCTGAACTTTGCTTTCCAGTGAATGTTCCGTGATTGAAAAGTTTCAAGTTCCAGTTTGCAAAATCAGAATCCGAAGTCTGAACGCTTTGTCCATCCGAATCCGTCACAGTTACAGAAACGCTGATTTTTTCTCCAGCCTTAACAGAGTCCGCCGCCGCAAAACTAAGCGTATATTCTTGAACAACAATACTTCCGCCGGAAGAATCCAAAACGCCTTTTTTGCCGGAAGAATCCACAGTTATCGTCCATTTCTCTGAATCCAAATCAAAAAGTTTGCAGGTTTCGCTCATTGATTTTTCATCGCCAGATGCAGAAACTAAGATTTCAGCACCTTTGCTTCTTGAATCAACCCCGGAAATTGCCGCGACTTTTTGCGCCGTAAGATTTTTTACATAAACCACAAGCGAGTCATCGCCAAACACAATTGAATCAGAAACAACAGTGCCGCCTTCCAAAATAAGTTTTCCGCCGTTGTAGTTTATTTTTCCGCCAACAGCGCAGTCTTTTAGCAAAAGCGTTCCGCCGGAAAGCGTTATATCTCCAGAAATTGTTCCGCCAAAAACAGAAAGCTCTCCACTTTCCATAGCAACCGCGCCAACAACATTCAGTTTGTTCGCCTTCAATTTTCCGCCGCTCGCCGCCATTTTCAGAGACGAGACAGAATTTCCGTTTCCGTTGATTACAACGTTCGCGTTTGACACAGAAAGCTCCACATCTTCGTCAACACTTCCGGCTAGCTGAACTGTTCCTAAAACCGTTATGTCAGAAAATCCATCATCAGAAAAAGTTTTTGTAACTGTCGCAAACGGAGAGTCCGCGCTTCCAGTGTTTTCCGTGTCGCTTCCGTTCGGAGAAACATAAAGCACAGATTTCAGAACCTGAATTCCAAATTCTTTCGGAATTGAATCCGCGTACAAATCTTTGTGGGAATAGACGCGCAGAAAAACTTTTCCGGCAGGAATTTTCAACGAGATTTCGCCGCCAGAATTTTTTCCGCTGTAAAGAACTTTTCCGCTGTCGTCCGAGCCTTGGTAAAGTTCATAGACCACAATCGAGTCCGAAGTGTCCGAACCGTCGCTTGCCTTTTGTGCAGGAGAAAGGGTTATTGTCGAATAGGAACTGTTTTCGTCCTGACTTATAACATCGCCAGTTTGCAAAACTGAGCCGGAAGAATCTTTTACAACGACGCTTTCAAGCCTGATTGAATTCACGCTCGTTGAAACTTGCGAAGAAAATCCAGCCTCGTCTTCAAGAATTATCGCATACGTTGTAATTTCGTCTGTAAAAATATCGTCCGTAACAAAATATGCCGCCTGTCCGTATTCTGCAAAAGAGGCTGAAGAAGCAGAATACAATGAAGAATCGTTTCCGACTTTAAAAGAGTCGCTCTCAAAGCCAAAAGTTCCGTCCGCGTTCAGAACAACAGAAGTTTTTTCACCGTTAACAGAAACCGATTTTATGTCGCTGTGGATTCCACAAAGCAAGCCTTTTGACGGCATGTTGAAGAACACAACGTATTTTCCGCTAGAAGAATCCTTGTAGACAACCGCGCCAAAAACCAGCGGCGGCGCGGAATTGCAAAGCGCGCGCAAACTTGTGTAAGAGCCAAAATCTGCTTTTGAAACAGGATGAAAAAGCCGGATTTCAGGCGAAATATTGAATCCAGTTTCCGAAAGAGCTAAAAATTCAGCAGGATATTTTAAAATCATCACAGAAGAGTCCGATTCGTCCTGCAAAATTGAAACAACGCTTGTATCGATTTGAGTTCCAAATTTTTCCTCCGCAGAATCTTTGTCAAAATCCGGGAAAGAAAGTTTTATGCAGTCCGAAGGAAAAACATATTTTTGCGGATTTCTTAAAAAAAGCCGCACTTCAAAATCCTGAGCAGAAGAGACAAAAATGTTTCCAGAGCCGTTTTCGTAAGAGCCTGAAACAATTTCATACTCTGTAACCGCGGAAGTTTCTGTGTATTCCTTAAAATATTCTTTTACAGGCGCGTTCCAGGAATCTGTAAAAAACGAGCACGAATCAAAAATCATAGGCAGAAAAACAAGCGAAAATCCAAATATTTTTTTTGCAAAACTGATTTTTTTCACATCATCCTCCTGCTTAAAACTGCCAGCCAACGCTAACTGAAGGCAAAATCATTCCAAAATCCATATCGTTCAAAAAAGCCATAAGATAATCTGTGGCGATTTCTGTGTAAATGCGGTTTGTTATGTAAAGCTGAACTGCTCCGCCTGCAATCGCATTTAGATTTATGCTGTTCAGCGGGTCAGAGACAATATCGTGTTCAAAATGGAATTTTAAATCATTGAAAAACGAAAGCCCCGCTCCGCCGTGGAGTTCAAAAGTAAGAATATGGCGGCGTTTCTCTGAATTTTTAATTTTTACGCGGACTGGAAGCTGGTACACGAAAAGCGCGTCCGCATTTATCAAATTTCCGTCAATCTGATAGTTGCTGTAGTCCGCAAAAATTCTTGAATAACTTCCAAAGATTCCGAAGCCAAAATAGCCAAAGCGGTGCTTAAAAGGCACAAAAGAAGCCCGCGCGGTCGCGCTAAGCGGAAGCAGATTTGTGTCGAGATACTTTTCAAAAGTGCCGTCGTAAAGAACAACAGGAAAAACATAGCCTGCGCTCAAGTCAAAATCCACGCGCTTCTTGAATTTAACCTCAATTTCGCTGCGGCGGTCAACACTGCTTTTCAAGCCGCTTGCGTCGGTAGCAACAAAATTGTATTTTCCAACGTCAAGTTTTTTTAAATCAAAATAAACTTTAAGGCGGCGGTTCTTTTCGTTTTCAAGAATTTCTGGAATTATCGGCTCGGCATTTTTTTTCTTTGAATTTAAAAGCGCGTAATCTGTAAAGGAAATATCAGAATCAGATTGCGGAAGCTCAAAAAGATTCTTCCCGGAAATATTGAAAACGCCGTCGTTTATTTCTTCCAAGAACAGCGTTCCTGTTCTGTTTGCTAAAGATTTTATATCCGAAACTTCAGGCTGATACGCCTTATAGATTTTGAACTCAAACCAGCTCGACTCAACTTCCGGAACATCAACAAGATTGTAGGAAATGACCTTGTAGCGGTAAACGCCCGGCGCAAGAAGCGGATTCACCTGGACCTTGCTGGAATTGTCCTCAGTCATAATCCGATTTATTTCCTCAAAAGTTTTTGTCTTTTCAGAAAAAGATTCAATCACAACCTCATAATGCAAAACGTATTCAGGATTTTCTTCTTCCCATTCAAGATACTGCCACAGCTCCTGCGCGGAAAGTTCGGTTTCTTCTTCTAAAATGGATTCTTCAAGGTTTGCTGAAAAATCTTCCGCAGTTTTTTGTTCCTGCGCAAAAATCAAAGCTGAAAAAAACACAAAAACCACGGCAAAAATGAGGAATTTTATTTTTAAGGCTGAAAAAAGTTTATTTTCCATAAGGATTTGCCGCTCCTTTTGCCTTTGATTTTTTTGGAGTTGGAATGTCCGTTTCAAAAACTGATTCAGAAACTATTCCTTCCTGAAAAATTTTGTCAACAATTCCGTCTTTGTCCGTGTCTATTCTTCTAACGCCAACGACCGACCAGGCGAACTGCCCTTTTGAAAAAAGCAGCTTGTCATCTGGCGAAATCGCCGTAAAATCAATTTTGTATGAAGTTCCAGTTTTTATATTTTTTTCAAGCAAAACGCGGCCTTTTTTGTCTTTTATTGTAACAAAATAATCGGTTGCCTTTGGAACTTTGCCCCAGGAAAGCGTTATATTCTTTGGATTTCCTTTTACAGAAAGATATTCGCGGTTAAAAACTGCCGGCTTTGCCACAAGATTCTGGGCTTTTTCAAGCGGTTCTACTGGCAAAATTGTAAATGTCCGCCGGTTTTTCTTATCGGTGTTGGAAATGTCAATCCCGTCCAAAGTTTCGGCATAAACGATGATTTCATAATTTCCAGCCCTAAGACCGTCTGCCGTGTCCAAAAGAACTTCGCTCGGAGCAACAGAATTCTTTTTTCCGTTGAATTCCTCATCAGAAGGAATTTTTATTATCGTTTTCGGCGGATTTTCGTCAGTTTTTGCAAGCACGAACTGGGCTTTTTTGACTTTATCAACAGAATCCCACTTTGCCGTAACAGGATTTAAAATCGCGTCCGCGCCGTTGATTTTTGCATTCTGACTTGGAACTGCAACTTCAACCGGGCGAAGCTTTACAAGATAAAAAGATTTTTCCGCAAGCTTACCGGTTCTTCGGCTTGAAATTCCCGGAACTGCGTTTGACTGAGCCTGAACCTGCCAGCGGTAATTCGACTTGTCAGCAAATTCTTTTGGATTGAACATATCAACGCCAACTTGTGTGCCGTAGACATTTTCCTCATAGACAGGATTTTTTGAATCCGCCCGGTAAATTGCAAATTTATAAAAATCAGCGTCCTCAATTTCTTCCCATTCAAATTTATAAGGAACAGTTTCGCGGGCAACGGCCTTGCTTCCCGGGTTTTTCAGTTCAGGAGCTTCAAGGCTGTCTAAAACAACAAATGTCTTTGCTGATGAAATCAAATTCATTTCGTCAGTTGTGCTTTTTGAATTTATGCGCCAAAAATAAGTTCCAGGCTTCAAATTCAATCCACGCAAACTAGAATTTTTTGTCTGCTCAGAATATATTAGAT
>ERZ808267.155-NODE-155-length-28437-cov-3.315376_pt1 | contig 28437 bp, 22 predicted proteins | sample MGYA00521241_ERZ808267 | MGnify/ENA primary metagenome ERZ808267 (study PRJEB31516, sample SAMN03275592) | gut metagenome | biome: mammalia-associated habitat; material: feces | host: Papio cynocephalus | place: Kenya | collected 2012-07-19 ...
ACAGAGTTGCCTGTTGGTGCCGTTGTTCTGGTTGATTATTATGTCGCCAAGAAGGCTGGCTTCCAAGCTGAAATTACCGCTGATAAGTTTGCTGGTAACTTCTATATTGAGGGCGAGACCCTGTTCCGTCGTGAGTCTGATGGTGTGGATATGCCTGCCGAGATGATTATTCCTAACGGCAAGGTTCAATCCAACTTTAACCTGACGTTTAGCAACAGCGGAGACCCGGCTACGTTTGACTTTACTGTCGACTGCTTCCCTGCCTACACTAAGTTTAACAAAACTAAGAAGGTTCTGGGCCTGATTCAAGTGATTGATGAGGAGTCCCTGAGTGCGGAAGAGATCCGTGAGGCTTGCGCGGTTGGTTAATTAAGATTTTAAGGGAAGGAGCAATCCTTCCCTTTTTTCTTTTATCAAGAGAGAGAAAGGAGTAGAGTATGGCAAAACAAATATCAAGAGATTATAGGTATTATAGCAATAAGCGGGGTTATATTATTTATACACCTAAGCACTATAAAGATTATATTGAAAGTTATACTGGCGGATTTGTTAATGCAGCTATAGAAACGGCCTCTGGCGGCACCGGTCGGTTTTTAAGTATGGCACAAGGTCTTGCGGGAGCTGGTTTACGTACGCAGGGAGGCATTGCCGCAAAAGAAGATGTTGAAGAAATGTATGCCAATATGTCAGATATAATTACTTCCGCATGGACATCTAGTCAAGGTCAGCTCATGAATTCTCTTGCTGGGATGCGGAGTTCTGTATCAACTGAAATAGAAAATGCTAAAACTGATTTATATAATCTAAGTGCTTTTACAACTCTTTTGGATTAGACATTAACATCTATTCAAAAAACACCTAATTTAAAGACGGCATATATAACAATTGCAAGTCAATGGGGTAAAGATAAAGTTAATGTTCCAGATACAATTCCACTCGCGACAGAAGAAATTAAGTTATTAAAACAAGTTTGTTCATCGTTAAATGTTTTAAGTAGTCGTTATTCTGAGCTGACGGGCAAAGGAATGTCTGGTAAGATGGCTACTATGAAGTTAGCCAAGCTTCTTCATTTACAACTAAGCACCATTTTTGGTGCTATTGGTGAGTTCGTAGGATTGAATGATATTGAAAATTTTGTAGACAACTAGGTTTATAAAAATTTAAGTATTGTAAAAAATGGAAAAAGTTTAATCACAGGTAGTTTACAATCAGAAGATGGGGGCACAATTAAACCAGATATTATAACCCCATTATTGTCTATTACCTCTAATGTAGATAAGAAAAAATTAAAGTTTGAGATGAAGATTGCAGCATCAGTTAAAAATTATCCCAGTCTCACAGGAAAAACTAAAGAGGGATTGAGTAAAAAAGAAATTAAAATTCAAGAAAGTGGCTCAGTTCTTGATTATTTAAATAGATTATCTCCAGAAATGAAACAGTATGCGGCTAACGTTTTAACGCATGATTGGACGAAAGCTACAACATAGGGTTTAGCAGTACGACAAGGTATTGCATCAAGATTTTTTAATGAATGGTTAGCTGGTATGGGTAACCGCACTAGCGATCAACAAGAGCTGAATGTTAGTAATTTCATGCTAGTTAATGGCAGATTGTATTCTATGTATGATATTATTAAAGCTGTTCAAAGTTCATTTAATATTAAAAAATCTGGCGGCATAGATTCAGCCATTAGAGTTTCGTTTTCTAAAGGAGATAGCGGTAGAACGGGCATTGCTAATACATATATTGGTGATCCTGATTATCCTAATTATGCACATGGATTTCAACGTAGTAATACGGTTTGGGGCGAGTTAGCTGATTTGCAGTTAATTGCTTATATTAAACCATAGATTTTTGTAGATATAGCTACGAAGAAGTATGGCGTACCGGGAGTTCAAGTGTTTTAATTTGACAAATTCTAAAAAATATGTTATAATATAAATATAAAAGAGTAAAAGGAGGTTCTTTATGAACTTTAAAGATTTTAATATTGCGGTTGAGCCTGCGTGCGGCGAGGTCACATTTAACGGTGAAACAATCTCTGTGCGGAATTGGCTACCTACCGCCGCAAAGATTGAGTTTATTCAGTTTGTAGTTGGCCATGCGATGAATCCTGACCACGGCACATTTAGTCCTGTTATCACTTCTGTGTTTGAGACTATTGCTTATATCAAGTATTTTACTGATATTGAGATTGATGATGAGGACTTTGTGGATCCTGGTAAGCTGGCTGATGAGATTATTCACTCTGGTCTGTTGAAGGCAATTCAGGGTGTGGTCGAATCCTATGATAGACATGAATGGATTGATATTTCTTTGACTCTTGATGAGACTATTGGTAACATTGAGCGTTATAATGCCTCTTTTGCAGGGACTATGGCGGCAATGAATACCAATGCTACTGATTTGGGTAATCAGCTTGATGCGATTATGGAAAAGATTAAAAACAAGGAAGGCATTGAAGAATTAAGCGCAATTAGAGAATTTATGGACAAAACTGAATAATCCTATTTATTGATTTTTCAAAATAAATAGAGAATAGTTTAAGGCTCTGAGGTAAGACTATCTCAGAGCCTTTTTGTTATTATATGAGCGAAAGGAGATTAATATGGCTAGTAAAAGAATTGATTATGTAATTGGCTTTAATGCGGACACTAGTAAGTTGAGTAGCGCGTTAAAGCAATTAGAGAGTCAATTAAACAATATTGCTATTGGTAAAAACACACCAGCTGGTACGCTAACCACATAGATTCAGTAGGCTAGCAAAGCTGCTCTTGAATTAAATTCATATTTAAATAAATCAATAAATGTGGATACGGGTAAACTAGATTTGTCTGCATTCTCTAAGGCATTAGCATTAGGTAAGACTGATTTACAAACATTAAGAACTAATTTAGTACAAATTGGACCCGCGGGGCAAGAAGCGTTTGCTTCTTTGGCTAGGGCAATTGGGCAAGCTGAAATGCCTTTGCGTCGCAGTAATGAGTTATTAGATAAGTTGTGGGTAACAATGAAGAATACTCTTCGTTGGTAGGTTACTTCTGGACTTTTAACAGGCATTACTACAGCTTTTGGAGATGCGGTTAGATATGCAGAAGATTTAAATGAGTCTTTAAATAATATCCGTATTGTTACAGGCAAAAGCACTGAAGAAATGGCGTAGTTTGCTAAGCAGGCTAATCGAGCGGCTAAGGAGCTTAATACTACTACAACTAAATATACGGACGCGTCGCTAATCTACTATCAACAGGGTCTGGATGATAAGAGCGTTAAAGCTAGAACTGATGTAACAGCAAAGTTCGCAAATGTGTCAAGAGAAAGTTTAACCACTTCTTCTGAATATTTAACTGCTATTTGGAATAACTTTGCTAAAGGTTCTGAAAATCTAGAGTATTTTGCGGATGTTATTGTGGCATTGGGCGCGGCGACTGCTTCAAGTTCACAGGAAATCGCAACTGGATTAAATAAGTTTGCGGCGACGGCTGAGACGGTTGGCTTAAGCTACGAGTATGCGACGGCCGCACTTGCGACTGTTACTGCTACCACGCGTCAATCTGCGGATGTTGTTGGTACCGCTTTTAAAACCCTATTTAGTCGTATTCAGGACCTCGAACTTGGCAAGACTCTTGATGATGGTACAACTCTAGGTAAATACTCTCAGGCTCTTGACGCTGTTGAGGTTTCTATTAAGGATTCTAATGGTGAACTTCGTGATATGGATGCCATCTTAGATGATGTTGGCAATAAGTGGCAAACTCTAAATAAAGACGAGCAGGTAGCTCTAGCCCAGGCGGTCGGCGGAGTTAGGCAATACACGCAGTTCATCGCTTTGATGGACAACTGGGATTTTATGAAGGAAAACCTGGAAACGGCAAAAAACGCTACTGGTGAATTGCAAAATCAGGCTGATATTTTTGCTGAGTCTTGGGAGGCCGCCCGCAAGAATGTTAAAGCATCGGCTGAGGGTATTTATGATTCATTAATTAACGATGAATTTTGGATTGATATAACTAATGGATTTGCAGATTTCTTAAAAATAATTGAGAATGCTGTTGATTCTGTAGGCGGACTTAAGGGCGTCTTATTAGGATTGGCTGTTGTTTTACAAAAACAATTTGGAGAGCGTTTCCGTAATGGTTTGCGCGAAACTGCTTATCAATTATCTTATTTAGTTGGTGGCGGACAAAAACAGCGGAGAGAGGCCGTATCCCTAAAAGGCGCCGCCGGAGATGCATTGAAGGGTAGTGTTTACGGCGATACTAATATAAAAGTTCAAACTAAAATCACTCAAGATATAATTGGATTCCAAACTAAAATTGATAGTATTTACGATAAATTAACTGATGACCAAAAACGTTCTCTTGATTTACAAATCGCTCTTGTTGAAAATACGCAAAAATTGGCTCTTGAGCAAAATCGAGTAGCAATAGCTGCAAAATAGACAGCAGAAAATTATGCTGACACTATTGCGGATAATATTGTTGAACGAGAAGATTTTGATCCCAGACAGTACAGACTTTCGGCGGCAAGATTAGAGCGTGAAAGAAGATCAAGAGCAAACGGAAGCATTCCTCAACTAACGGACAGAGACATTGAGATAGCAGCCGCGGCTGAATTTAGAAATTTTCATAGCCAAGATTCACGAAACCTATTAAGGCAATATGCAACTCAAATACGAGAAACGGCATCAATGGGTCGTATGGTTTCAAACTTGCGAAATAAAGAAAATTCATATAGTCGAGAAGAGTTATTATCAATATGGGATTCTCTTGGCATAGATGATGGTTATGAAGGTGTCAAAGAAGAGCAATCTGATGCGGAACTCCGGCAAGAAATTATAGATCGATTGCGGACGTAGAGTGCTGAGCGAGCTGCAGATGCTCAAAATCGTTTAAATTATATTAGACAAGTTTTCCAATTTGATGGAAGAGATGACGAGGATCAAAGTAGGTTTAATGCTTTCTTGGAGGAGCTGCGAGATCGGGCTAGAAATGCTGGTGCTGAAGAGTTTCAATCTTTATTACAAGGCTTATATGCAGGACAAACGGGTGAAGGAATTAACCCAGAACCCCCTAACCCAGATTGGGCTAATAGATTAACAGATATAACGGATGCTGCAACAAAGGCGGGGTTTGCTTATTCAGCATTTGTTGGAGTTGTAAATAGCTTACAAGATGATTCATTATCTCCTGTCGAAAAACTTCAGTCAGTTATTTTTGGTTTGGGATCTGGATTACCTGCGGCCATCTCTGGTTTTAAGGCTTTAGCTAATATATTTGAAGCCGGAGGACTTGTTGGTAGGGGTATTTTGGGATTAGGCGCTGCCGGCTCTGCCGGTGTTGCACTTGCAGGAATTGTTGCAGTAGTGGCTGTCATTAAAACTATTGCAGATTTAGTTCTTACTACAAAAGAGCGCACAGAGGAACTAAATAAACAAAATGAATTTTTAAAGAATAATCTTGAGCAAGTAAAATCTGAATATAATGAGATTAAATCTTCTATTGAGTCAATCGAATCTGCCCAAAAGAATTTAAATGCAGCAACAAAAGGAACTACAGAGTGGCGTGAAGCAGTTGCAAGTGTTAATGAAGAAGTTTTAAATCTATTAGAAAATTATCCTGAGTTAGCATCTGAGGTTGAAAATGCTAATGGAGTTTTAACTCTCTCTGAAGCTGGAAAACAAAAACTACTTGACAAGCAACTTCAAGAGTTACAAACAGCGCAAAATGCAGCTTATGCGGCCTCCTACGAGGTAACTGCGGATAAAATTAAATCTTTACAAAAAGATTTACAAGACCAATTGGCTGATACGGTTTATGATGCCGATTATCACATTAGTGAGGATACTCATACGTCTGCCGCGAAAGATGTAAACGTATTACAAGCTACTGGCGAGATTATTACAGATGCTCAAAAGGCCAATATTGATGCACTAATTGCCGCAATTCAGAACAAGGGTTCTTCTATCCTGTTTGATGAAAAATATTTAGCTTCTCTTGGTTTATCTGAAGAGCAAATTACTGAACTTCAAGAAAACACTTCTGCGTTGCGTGAGTTGGCAGATAAAATTTCTGCGAATTCTGATACTATTGCTACTATTGCTGGTCAACGTATTAGCACGATGGCTGATGAAGATAGTATCGTTCAAAGTAATCTTGATACATTAGGCAAGTTTTTCGCGGCAAATCAAGAAAATTGGTATGATTCTTCTAAACTAAGTGGTAAAGATGCGGCTAACCAATACAAGGATTTAATTGGTGCGGAGGATGTGTCTAAAACATCTGGTAAAACTGGTTACTATACCTTTACCATGGCAGATGGCTCAACGCAAGATTTACACCAAAATGTTATTAAAATGCTTGTTGCCCGTGAAAATGCATTAAAACAGTTTGACGAGACTACTCTTGAAGAAATTGAGAGGATGTATGAGGAAACAAGTGAAGATTACGTTAATGGGCTGTTGGCTTATGCGAGTGGAGATCTAGATGTAAACGAGCTTGATGAAGAAGCATATAATAAACTCAAAGAGACATTTGGTGGGAATTTAGTAGAAGCACTTAATGGATTATATTTAGATGGCGCTGCGATTGTTGAAAAGTATGGAACTCAGCTAGATGGGTGGAATAAAACCTATCATGATCGTATCGAATATTTAGGCTCTGGTTTAGGCGGTGCATTAAATAGTCGAGATAATTTACTTACTCAAAAAGCGGAATTAGAGTTAGATATTAAAAATGGTAACGGTGATGTTGAGGAACTACAGAAGAAAGTTAATGCTATTGTTGAGCAATTGTCAGAGAACGCGGATGAAATAAAGCTACAAATTAATTCTTCTCTCCGTGAGGATGTAGACGAGGCGTTTGATATTGGTCGCGAGTTCGATACTCTGCAAGAGAAAATTGCAAACGGTCTTGAGATGACCACGGATGATGTAGTTTCTCTCATAGATTCTGGATATGGCGAGCTTCTCCGCAATTGCGAGGCTACTACCGAAGGCACAATTTCACTCAACCAATCTGTTGTTGATGCTTATGTTCAACAAAAGAAGGATGAAGTAGAAGCCGATCGGCAAGCTAAGATTGCTCAGCTAGAAACCCAACGTGAAATGCTTGTGGTACAAGAAAAGGCTCTGCAGGAGAAGAAACGGTTGCTAATTGAGGCAGCGCGGGCTGGAACCGATGCGGCCGCCGCAGAATATATGGCACAAGCAATGATGCAGCAAGTTATTGCGGATGATGCCGCCTTGCAGGCCGCAGGTGTCGTAGATGCGGATACCGCAAAATCGCAAGCATTAACTGAAAACGCAAAAGCAGTTGCAGATTATACTACAGATACCCTAAATACTACGACTCTTGATGCCGTTAATTCTAATGTTGCTATTGACACCTCGACATATAATCTAGCTAGTAATGTGGTTAATTATTGGAATACGATGGCTAAAGCTAAAGCCAATTATTTCAATATTACTGAAAAGAACGCAAAGAATTTTAAGAATACGACATTTGACCCTGCATCTGCAAATGTGCAAACTGGATATTCTGGATCTGAGGTCAAAGGATTTGATACTTCTAAATTATCAGACGCAGATGCTGTTGCCAAGCAAATTGAGAAGTGGACAAGTGAAATTGATAAACTTGGTACATTAAAAGATATCCAAGATGCAGCGAATAGTTTAATTGATAGCACAGATACTGAACTTAAATCAGTTGGTGCCCAGATTGGTGCTATTGATGCGGCGCTTGCTCGCCTGCGGTCGGGCAATCTTATTAATTCCACTGTTGGCGGAGGTTCTGGTAGCGATACTACAAAAGAATTAAAAGAAGTTCTTGAACGTTACCATGAAATTACTCGCGAGATTGAATATCAGAAGGAACTTCTTGATGATATTTCTACCGCGGCTGATCGCGCTTATGGAACTGACAAGATTGAAATGCTCACGCAAAAGATTGAGAAACTCAATAAGGTAGCTGAACTGCAAGCACAAAAACAAGCAGCGGCCTCCGCATTTGTAGTTTCTGATCTTGAGGCATTGCGAGCGGCTGGACTGGATGTAGAATATGATACAGCTAGTATGGAACTCAAGAATTATACACAACTTCTTGAACAAATTACCAATGAATATAACAGTCGTATTAACTCCGTAAGTAAAGATCAACAAGATATGGTTCAACAAGAGTATGATGATAAGATGCAGCTCTTGGAGAATTATGAGGATTCCATTGATACTTTCCGTGAACAACTTAATGCATATGAAGATGCAATGCGGTAGATTGAGGATGCTAAACTTGAAAAAGTAAAGGAAGCGTTACAAATTCGTATCGATTGGAAAGAAATGCAAGATACCTTGCGTGAGTTCCAAAAAGAAATCAATAATTCCGTTGGAGACGCATTGGACAACGGTTTCCGCAATGCTGGATTAGATAGACAAGGAATTGAAGATGAAATTTCTATGTTTGGTGACTATGAAACCAAGATGAATTCTTTGTTAGATATGATTCGTAATGCTAATCAATATACTGATGTTCAAGCCTTACAAGATGAATTGGCTGATTTGCGGGAGGAGCTAGTTGACAGCGGCACGGCGATGCTTGATTACATTGAGACTCTCAAGGATACATTACCTGATGCTCTTGATGCGGCGGCCGATCGGTTTAATGAGTTTATTGATTTGCTAGAAAATAGTCAATCTGTTTTAAGTTCTATTAATGATTTGGTAGACTTGCAGACAATTAACAACTCTTTAGCTGAGAAGTACGCGGCGCTGGGTGAGTCTTATAATGCTACCTTAGAGAATTCGTTTACTCAAGCTAAATTGCAAAAGCAATACATGGAACGCGCTGAGACCCAATTACGAGAGGCCGAACTAGCTTTGGCGAATGCTACTCAAGGGACTGCGGAGTACGATATTTTAAAAGCCAATAGGGACGCATTGCTTGAGGATTATCAGGAAGCTCAAAACGCCATGCTAGAGGCGACCGCAAGTGCGATGGAAGCCGCCAAGAATCTCTATTCTAACACTCTTGATGATATTTTTTATGAATTTGAGAGTAAGGTTACTAAGGGTTTAGGCTTCGATCAGCTAGAGGCTAGATATAACCGCACCAAGGATGAGGATGACAGATTCCTTGATGGTGTAAACCGCTATGTGGAAACGCAAGAATTAAATAATAAACTCCAGCAATCTATTGCGGCGGCTAATTCCGATTACGCTAAAGCTACATTAAAGGCTCTTGAAGATGAATTTGCGGAGCGTCAAGCTAATAATGATTTGTCAGAGTATGATCTGAAAATTATGGAAGCTAAGTATAATCTCACTCTTAAGCAAATCGCTCTTGAAGAAGCACAAAATGCTAAGAGTAAAGTGCGGCTAGTGCGCGGTGCGAATGGTAATTATAATTATCTATTTACCGCCGATGGTAATGACATTGCTACTAAGCAACAAGAGTATCTCAAGGCCATGCAAGATTATTATAATACCGCAAAAGATCAGACTGAGAATATTACTGGTGAAATCGTTTCCTTGTGGCAAGATATGTCTGAGGAAATCCGCAAGATTTATGAAGATGATACCCTAGACGCTGAACAGCGTCAAAACGCAATTAACGAAATTCAGGATTATTATCAGAAGAAATATGCGGATTTAGCTAAGCAGCAAACTGATGCAGCTAAGGATATGAAAGATGCAGGTAACATTGCACTTGATGATCAGCAAAAAGCAGCTCAGAAATATGGCGACGATACTAGTGAAACCGCGCAGAATTTCCAGAAGAATTTCCAACGTATTTTAGAGGAAATGGGCGGCAATGCAGATGACTTTAATAGCGCATACAGTGATCAATTGATTAACTTAGTAGCTATTGAGGGTTCATTTACTGAAACTACAGCTAGTATGTTTGCTAAATTGAATGAAGCCTTGATAAAATATAAAGGCAACATTGAAAACATTTCTAACGAGATAGGCGTTTCCTATGACCAATTGACTGATAAGATTAACCAGTCTGCGCAAGCCGCTGAGGAACTGGAACAAAAGGCGACTGCGGCAATTGATGAAATCTGGAATAAGATTGATGAATTGCAAGATGTAACTCAGGCGCAAGCTGCTTGGACGGCTGAGGTTTATAATACCATTACTGCTATTCAGAAACTTGCGGCGGAGACTGCGCAAGCTGTGCAAAAGTACAATGAGGCTGTGAGTAGTATTAATAAACTTGGCGCGACGGGTAGCTGGAGTGGAGGGTCTAGTTCTGGCGGAAGCGAAAGCGGAATAAACAGTTCTGAGGGTTGGAATAGTAGTGACTATAATCTAAGCCCCAAGGCTTATCCCAGTAATTTAACTGTTTCTTGGAACAATGGTATGTCTATCGTCGATACCGTCACCATTGATGGCGTAACCTATGGTAAGGTTAAATTGGGTGGTGGCGGAACGAATGATGGTATGTGGATTCGTAATCCGGATAAGTATAAAACATTCCGAACCGGCAAAGCCATGGGGTGGTATGTTGAAAAATTTGCAACCGGTGGTTATACTGGTGACTGGGGTTCAGAAGGTCGTTTAGCAGTGCTCCATCAAAAGGAACTCGTTCTCAATCAAGAGGATACGAAAAATATGCTTGCGGCGGTCCAAAGTATTCGTGAGTTAGCTCCCTCTATGATTGCAGAAATGCGGGCGCGTATTAGTGGAGCCTCTAATGCTAGCCAAGCGCTATTTGGATCTAGATATTCCGGGCAATTTACTGACTTTAATCGCAAAGTCACCGAACTCGCGCAAAATGTTAGCATCAATGCTGACTTCCCCGGAGTGCGTGATGCAATTGAAATCAAGGAAGCTCTTGAGTCCTTGGTTCAAACCTCGGCTCAGCGCATTAATTTCTATACTAAATAATTTAAATGGGGTGGGTGTAAAAGCCCACCCCGTCGTGAGAAAGGAGAATAGATATGGGTAATTTAGCTGATAGCTTATATAAAGTTATATCAGATGAAGCTAATAATCAATTATCTCAATATCAAGCAGACAAAACCATTTCTGGTGAGATATTCTCTATCGTAGATGCCGCAAAAGGAGAATATAAAGTAAGGTATCAAGATGGAGTGTGGTCAGCCTTTTCACAAGGTAAGACCAAATACAAGATTGGAGATAATGTTTTAGTCAAGATTCCTTTGGGAGATTTTTCTAAAACTAAATATATAGAAGGATATACCTATAATAGCGATATTGACACTGGCAATGATGCTAGCCAGATTGAAGAATCTTTTAGCCCAGATTGGTCGGTCATCTATGAGAAAAATTGGACTGGTGAGATGGGTTTAATCGCTTATGATGGCACTGAGCATAAAAGTGAGATTGTGTTATTTGCGGCTGATGGTGAAACAAGTGATACAGTTTTTCAACAATATGCAAATCGTGGAACAGAATTTCGCATTTCCGCGGAGTTTATGACTACATTTATAGACGCTAAAACTACAGGCAATTATGGTTTGCGGTTGACCTTCGCTACGTCGAAAGAAGACTCTCCTGAGGTTACGTATACTCTAGACACTACGGTCTTTAATGGAGACCCATACCGTAATTCCTACTGGGCGCCGCAATCTATTTTGCTGACTGTTCCAAAGCGGTATTTAACTGGCCTCCGCAAGATAGTATTTTTCCAAGAAGGATTTGCAGATTACGATCCGCAAGGTAACTCCACACAGCCCAACATCTACTGTCGCAATTTTAAAGCAGAATGGATTGATGTTAAAGATTTAACAGATGCCTCCTACTATCTCACAGTGGCAACGCCGCAAGGTATGGTGTTTGCTGATAATTATCCTAGTTTGACGCTCCAAGCTAAGTTGATGTCAGGTAGTGAGTCTTTGATGAGTAAATCATCTTGCTCTTGTTTTTGGTATACAGAAGATCCAAGCATTTTGGTTGGAGATGAAAACTACGAGAAGATTGCGGGCGTGGGTTGGCGACGGATTCACAAAGACCAATTTGATACCATTACAGTATCACGTTCTGATTGTCCCGCGGCCACTACAAATTTTAAAGTAGTCGTAATTTATAATGAGGACAAGATTTTATCTAAGGAAATTTCCCTGATTAATTTAATAAGTCAATATGATTTATATTTAGATTTGACCTCAGATACGATTTTAGAAGTAAAAGATAAGAAAAATGATAATGTCACAGTGAGTGGGCTGTGGTATATTGAATTGCCAGATACAACTCGCGTTGCGACTGGTGATACCAAGTCTTCTTCTCTTGATTTAACGCCCTATCTCGCATATCCTTGGATTAAGGTTTATTGCAATGTTTATGATGGTAGTACAAAAGTCGGAGTGCTAAATTGGACGAACTATCGCTCTGGAGAAGAAGATGAAGATTTACCTAATTTCATTTTACAGTATACGGGTGATGACGTTTTCCATTATGACGCCAATGGCGATATTTATGATGTTAGTGAATATGACGATATTGAGCATATTTTAAAATGTAATATCGCTACCTCACAAGCTGATTCGTTAACGTTTACAATGCGGTGGTTAGATAGTAATAAGCAGCTTATTACCACAGAACAAGAGTTAGAGAATTCAATGATGCGATCTATTTGGGTAGATGCTAGTGATAATTCTCTGCATTTTAAAGTCAGAACCAAGTTTTATGATACTATGGTTAATAATAGTGTTTATGTGCGGCTGACGGCTCTTGACGGCACATATGCGGACTATGAAAAAGAGATTAGCTTCTTGAAAGATGGCGATCAAGGCACTAACGGTACGACTTACTTGTGCTTGATTAGACCTATTGATTTAAATAGCGAAGTTAAGCGCACTGATAAAGTAGCTTTACGGTATGTAGATGGCACTTGGGGAACTGAGCAACTGGCATTTAAAGCATTTGTATATTGTAATGGAGATTTAATTGAACAACGTTCTGATAAAGCTGATTTTAATATTTCCTATACATGGCAAAGTAGAAATACTGAGATTGTAACTGCGGGACAGGGTATTTATCATAAAATTAATATTAAGCCTATGGAAAATGGTGGCACTGATAGATATTCTAATGGCGGTCACTATACTAGAAAGACAGGGACAGAGGTCCACACGCCAGAAGAATTAGGCGGATTTTATGTTAAAGTGCAAGTTGATATAAGATATAAAACAGAAGATAGAGTAAGTGTATATGCTTATTATCCGATTGATGTTTGTATTGGTGAGTTAGACCTTGCAGCTGTGACATGCCAAGCGCCGCAATATATTAAGTATTCTTCGTCAGGTGTTAATCCTCAATATGATAGTTTGCCTCTTGCTTTTAAAGTAGGCGATGAAGAGGGTAAGGTAGAATCACTAAGTTCTATGCTAGGTATTTGGGAAAAATATTTAATGCCCGCTTCTCACTATACTGGTGAAAATAATTCCGCGGGATTATTAAAAATGTATCTTGAGAACAATGAAACTGACTATTTACTACATTCAGTGTTTATGTATTTAAATCCCTATGGGAATGAAGCTATTAATAGTTGGGATGGAACCTCTATTACTCTTGATAAAGACGCGGGAATGATTCTGGCGCCGCAAATTGGTGCAGGCAGTAAAAATACTCTAAATCAGTTTTCTGGTGTAGTAATGGGTAAAGACTCTACACAAGATAAGACAGGTTTATATGGATACAAGGACGGAGTTAATACATTTGCATTGCGAGAGGACGGTAAAGCTACCTTTGGTACTAAGGGTCAGATTACTATTGATGGCGAAAACGCACAAATTACAGGCAAGAATAGCGGTGCTGATAATGGTCAATATATGACTATTAATCTTGTTAATATAGGTAATGGTACTTATGCTATTCAGATTGGTGATGGGGATAAATTTCATGTTGATTATGACGGTAATTTAACATGTAAAGATGCTAATGTGGCTGGTACTATTACTGCAACTAGTGGAAATATTGGTGGCTGCAGTATTGACGGAGGTGTATTGAAGATTTCCGAAGCTAATATTTTTAATAAACTTACAGCGAATGTAATAGATGGTAGTACATTGACAGTAAAATCAGCAACAATTGCGGATAGCGTAAGTGCAGATTGGGTTTACGCTGGAGCTGTTAATGCAGATAATATTACCGCAGGCACATTAAATGCAGATAGAATTAACGCGGGAACTTTAAGCTGGAGCAAATTAGACGGCTTAGCTCCTGCTAGTAAATTAAGTAGTAGTACAGCGCCATTAACCGAATTAAATGTAAGTAATCTTACTACTAATTCTATTGGATGTGGTACAACCATTCGTATTGGTGGGCCTGGAAGTAGTGTAACTATTGGAGGATCAACAATAGAATTAAATGCTGGAGGAGAGTCAGTAAAAGGAAACTGGAATGATATTATCAATGGTGCCACCTCTACCACCAAAACGGCGGTATTTGGATAAGGGGTGAAATAAATGGCAACAATGTGGGTATCTTTTGATAGTACAATTAAGTCTATTAAAATATCAGATTATGCTGGAAACCAGTATAACAATGGTAATGCATATACATCTAGTCCGGCAATGATAACAGGGCTTCCAGAGAATTCTGGTGCGAGTAAAAGTATTTGGATAAAAGTAACTGCCACTTTAGCTTCAGGATATTCTTGGCCATGCACTGAAAAGATTTATGAAAACGGTTCGCTTACATCGACAGATACTTTTACTTCTTCGTGTAATTACACAATTAAGCCTGCTCGCAGTATAGATTTATCAAATGCTACAAAGAGTGGGACTACTTATACAACTCATTTGATTTATTTTCGAACGGGTACTGGTATTGATAGTTATACAATGGAGTATGCTAATTCCACTACTAGTGGAAATACTATTAGTGTTACTAGTTCAACCAGTTCTGTCTCGGCTTATGTCCGTGACAGTACTTATGCTACATTAAAGTCTTACACTCCCTCTCCTGGATATAGTAGTTCATATTATTTTACAGAATATACAAATAGTAATTTTAACGTGGAGAAAGGAACTATTTCCGGAAATGGTATTTATAGTAATGGCACAAGGTATATAAAACTATGTGCAACGCCTAGAAGTAAATTGACAGTAGATAGTTTCTCTTCTATTTTGTATTCTGTGAAAGTTACTGATGGCACATTTACCTCTAGTAATCTTTCTATTTATTATTCTTCTTAGCAAGAAATTACTCAAGTAGTGTTAACGGGCGATGCAATTAATAAAAGATGGACAGGTAATATTTATTGGAAAAGTTCATCAGGCAGTAGATATTTAGTCGCTACAGTCACAAATGGAAGCGTTTCTTTAGCAAGTAGCATTGAGCCAATTGACTGTACTGGTGATAGAACTATCTCTTTCGTTGCGGAGGGTAGCTATAATACAGGAGTGCGAGTTTATTTGCGATGTGGCGTTGGAGTTTCTTCTTATACCGTGCAATATACGGACTATGATGGAATTGTTACGAATAAAACAATTTCTTCTAATACCTATATTGATGCTAAGAAAAATTCTACAATTTATGCTAGCGCGCCTGATTATGCAGCATACTATGAAGGCCCATATTATTTTCAACAATGGAGTACAGACTTTGGTTCTGTCACATCCTCGAATATTGGCACTGATGTTAGTGTTGGATCTACGTCTCTATATTTAAAACTAGCTGGTACGCATAGGAAATGGAAAGTAACATATAACGCGAATGGCGGTACATGGACTTCTTCTGTGACAAACCCTGAATTGGTTGAATATTTAGGTAAAGCATCAATTGCAGATTACTCCGCGGCGGTTAGTCGAGAAAATTATAAGTTGTTAGGTTGGTTTACGTCTGCCACAGGAGGAAATCAATGGGCAGCTACCAACGTTGTCTCTCAAGATATGACATTATATGCCCATTGGGAGTTGACCATTGCGACAATCACCCTATAGGGCAATGGTGGTTTATGGGGCGGTAATTTACAATATCGTACTATTAAGAAAGATGTTGGAGAGATTTTGCAATTTGCAGATTATGGCCCTAATGCGACACCACCCTTGCAAAGAGCATATTATACTCTAGCTGGTTGGAGCGCTAATCCTGACACCTCTCCAGATAACCCAACTTATGGAGTAAATGGCTATGTTACAGTCGGCGCGACTGATGCAACGTATTATGCTATTTGGAAAAATTCTATTAAACTATTTTACTGGGGTGACAATTCTGATAGGCAAGACGCTACAATTATTGCAAAGGGTTTGCCTATTTCTAATCTAACTGCGGATAGATGGAATTCTTTAAAAGCTAAGGTTAAAGAGATTGCGTCTGCATATGGTAATACGGCGGCGGTATAGGCTATTAGTAGTAATGTTTCTTCAGGAGATACAATTACGGCAGATGAGTATAATGGTGTGCGGATATGTATAAGTCTTATAACTAATCATGGCACACTCCCCGCGGCGGCCACTAAGGGCGGCCCAATTTATGCTAGTTATTTTAATGGAACTACCTCATTAAAATCTGCATTAAATGCGGCAATAACAGCATGGAATGATTCATAAAACTGAGGGCGGATTAATTTCCGCCCTTATTTTTTTTGGACAAAACTAGATAATCTATTCAATCGTTTTTTTAAAGTATATAGGAAATAAAAATGAGATAAAGGAGGCACGTCTATGGCAGTTTTATTTGCGCCAATTTTGCGGACGAGTCAACCCGCATTTGCGGCAAGCCAAGATGCACTGACTGTATATTACACGCTGCCGCAAGCAGCTTCTTTAACGGATATAACTAACATAGAAGTCAAGGTAAACACCCAAGATACCAATAGCAACGTGATTAATAATACCACGGGTATTTTGTTATTATCAGTGACGAAAGATAGCTTTTCTATTAGTAAAGGAGAACTCAAATCTGGACATTGGGCGGCTGGTAAGCTATATAAAATTCAAGCTAGACTAGTAAATTCTTCTGGCCAGAAATCCGAGTGGTCTAATGTAATGATTACTAAGGCTATCACCCCGCCGCAGGTTAAAATTCTCAATGGCGAAACTACGTCAAGCGATACCAATGAGATTTCCGCTATTCATAGTGAAACCGAGACTATGCCTATCTTTTATGGCGAGGTAGAGTTCACGGCTGGCGAATCTGAGTATCTAGACACTTATCGCTTTGATCTATATCATGATGGGGAATTGGTAGAGTCTTCTGGGGAAATCCAGTATAATGGCTCTACTGAGGCGCGGCCGCAATACCGTTTCCGCAAACAATTGCCCAAGTATGATACATATTCTGTTATTCTTTCTATTGTTTCTAATAACGATTACACGGCAGAAAGTAAGTCATATGACTTTGAGGTTATCTCAAGCACGGTTGGTGAATTAACCAACCTTTCTATTGATGTAGATAGTACATCTATAGCCTGTATTGAAAATGCTATGATTCAAGTGCGGCTAACATCAACAGAAGAATTAAACGGTAATTATGTAATTATTCGTTCTGATGAAGATACCGATTATCAAATTTGGGATGATGTTGCCTATCTGACGTATGTTGGTAAACAATTAACAGATGAGTTAGTATTTACTGATTATTATATTGAGTGCGGCAAGCGGTACAAGTATGCGGTTCAGCGCAAGCAAACTAATAACGCGCGGAGTGAGTTACTATTGCCGCAAGACCAGTCCCCGCATAGTGTGAATTTTGAGTATTCGTATCTTTGCGGTAAGGGGACTCAAATTAAATTAAACTTTAATAATTCATTAAGTAGTTTTAAACACACTCAACTTGTAGGTAAGCTTGATACAATAGGTTCAGTTTATCCTACTATTGCTTATAACGGTCATGCCTATTATGCTGAATTTCCCTTATCCGCATTAGTTTCAGCCTACATGGATGAAGAAAATTTATTCATGGAGAAGGATTTTGAGATTTTATCTACTAATCCTACCGCAGAAGCTGTGCAGATTGAGCGTGAATTTAGGCATAAGGTAGAAACTTTCTTAAATGATAAAAAATATAAATTATTCAAGACTCCTACCGAGGCAGACAAGAATATTATTATTGCCCTCACAGGAGCTACCTTATCACCGCGGCAAAGCCTCAACCGCATGATTTATAGTTTTTCTACTACCGCTTATGAGGTAGCTGAAAATACCTTATCTAATTTAAAAGATCTAGGTATTCTACGATCAAGCGAGTGGCAAGATGTATCCAAGGTAGAAGCGCAAGCTTCCCGTGGTCAGATTGTAGGTACTTTTGATTCTACTGTTGAATTGTTTGATAAAATTCGTGAACAACAAGAGACGGAAATTAATGGCTATAAGTATAAAGTAACTACCCTAAGAACTCTTAAGCTAGCTAATGACTCTAATACCCCTGATATTGTAACCTTCTTACTCAATGGCACAGAAATTAATGTGGCAAGTGGCAAAGAGTATACTATCGCTGGATTAGAGGATAGTGGTATTACCTCTATTAAATTAAAGTCTACAGCTACAATTCAGCTTGATTATTCCGTTGAACGTATTTTAGAGGAAGTTACAGAAGCGGTTATTCGTACTCAGTATATTGATCGTGATTGGGGCCAGATTAATCACGTGGCTGGCGGTGGTGAAAACCAGAGTATTACTGAGATGATTGCGGCGGATGCTATGCAGCGTGCCGCAGACACTTATAATAATGGAGTAGCTCTAACCAAGCAATCTGATGGTAGCTATATTACCGCCGGTGGGAAAATGTCCTTTGCGGTTGATGGTATTGAGACTATTGGTTTACAAAATGCTGAGGGTGTTGTGCTTGAGGTCGATGGCAGTAGCGTTTATATTGGCAGCACAGCGCAATATCGGTTACAACCAATTGAGGATAAATTGAGTGAGATTATTCTTGTAAATGATAAACCTTTGCTTATAAATTATAAGATTCGTTTAGTGCGGCGAATTGTTCAGGGAGGTAATTAAAATGTATGATAATGCTTTCCTTGAAAAACTCATAAATGAAAAAATACAAACAACATACGCGAAAATCGTTACATATACTTTTGATGAAAAACCCCTTTCCTCCATAGAGGGTAGAGTGTCAGGCGGATCAATTCAGGCGAATGGCGCGTCTGCGGTTCGCCGCACTCTATCTCTATCTATGGTGGCAAAACCTGAAACTGCAAATATTGAGAGCCTAGATAATGAAATTGCGATTAATAAGAAAGTAAAAGTTTATATTGGACGCAAGAATAGTTTTGCGGATTATCAAAAGTATGGAGACATTGTTTGGTTTAAATGTGGGTTTTATGTAATATCAAGTGCTAGCATAAATCAGTCCACATCTGGCTGGACGATCAATATTTCTGGCAAAGATAAGATGGCGCTTTTAGACGGAACCGCGGGTGGTACGTTGCCTACCGCAGTTACATTTCACGAGATATTTGAAGATCTAGGCGACGGGAACTATAAAATAGATTACCCGACGATTTATCAGATTATTCAAGAGTCAGTTAATCATTATGGAGAAATTCCTCTACATGATATTGTGATTAACGACTTAGAGAAAGTTGCTAAGGTGCTTATTAAATATATTGGCGGCAAGCCTATTTATTTTGCGGAAAACTATGCATCATTTGCCTATGCGGAGGATGCGGTTCACACCAAGAAATACACTTATGGGCAAGATGTGGGATATGAGTTTACGGCTTTTACTTATCCAGGGGAATTAGTGCTTGCGGCTGGTAGTACAGTAGTTAATTTACTTGATAAAATTTGTCAAGTTTTAGGTAATTATGAATATTTTTTTGATTTAGATGGACGTTTCATCTTTCAAGAAAAGAAAAATTATCTAAATACGGTTAGCCCTCTCGCTTACCTTGCCCCGCAAGATTATATTCAATCATATTCTACTGACGCGGCTTATAAGATTAAGAATTCTGACACCGTAGTATCGCTGACGCGCAGTCCTAGATATGAAGATATTAAAAATGATTTTGTTGTCTGGGGTAAAAACTCTAACGGTGTAGATATTCATTATCGTTTGGTAATTGATGAAAAACCTGTGCTCAACAAGTGTAAAAAGTATATGTGGTCAGTAGTTGACGATGCGGGTGACATAATTAATTATTTATATACTGATGGTAATACTAAACCCGATGGTGCCAAAGAACTTACGGCAAGCCCTTGCGAAGAGTGGCGCGAAGAGATCTATCGCAACGCGCTGGAGCGTCAAGTGCAAGCACAAGCTACTGAAGCATATGATGCGGAAATGCTAACATTTTGGCGAACTTTGTATAATCCAGATAATGCAGATTGGGTTTATCCAGATTACTCAGAGTATAATCACTGGAATCCCGCAGTAAAAGATAGCCCCGCGGATTTAGTATTTTGGTTAGATTTCATTGACACCACAAGCGCAGTGGGTAAATACGCGGTGTCGTAGATCGGTCGCCGCACGAAAGTGGTAAATGATGATAATATTAACGTTTTGTTTACTAAACAGATTCCACCCATTGTTTTTATTCCAGACTATCAAGAAGTAGCTGATTTGCTAGAGATTTCTGATATACCTATAATGGAAATTAACTGCCTTGGTTCTCCTTTTGATTTTGTATTACAAACTATGTATGATGGTAGTAAATATTATTTTGTTGGTTTTGATCGTTTAGCTATTACAGAAAATGGCATTGAATGGAGCTATATTGATTTACCCACTTCTAGACCCTGGTCCGCTGCGTGCTATGCTAATGGAAAATATATTATTACAGAACGTGATTTTCGTGGTGAATTGTACTCAGAAGATGGCGTAAATTGGCAAGAGATTGATAGCGGAATAAAGTGTCTATCATTGGCTTATGGAAATGGTGCTTTTATAGGTGTTGAAGAGAACAATTCAGCTTATTACTATTCCAAAGATGGAAAAAATTGGACATATTATGATATGCCAAAAGCCAACGACAGCTGGTATGGTTGGAATGCTGTTGCTTATGGCAATGGAATTTTTGTATTAGTAAACACGGTTGAGCCATACGTCGCCTGGTCTGAGGATGGGTTAAACTGGACCGTAGAATATGTGCCAAATTCATTGCTTCCGCTGTTTGTTGTTTTTACTGGAAAACAATTTATTGCTATGACACCAGATGATACAAGGGGACTGATGTTTTCTGACAATGGCATTGATTGGACGGTTAAAGATTTAAAACAAGAACTTGAAGAGGGTATAGTAGAGAAAGGCAGTATTGGTTTTTCAGATAATAGAGTTGTTATATTTGATCGGCCAGGAAAATTTTGTCTTTATTCTGACGATAAATGTGAGACTTGGACAAAAGTTCCACTAAAGGGGCTATCGCAAGATATGATTGTACAATATGGAAATAATGGATTTATTGCACTTGGCCAGGACACAAGAGTTGATCATAAAAATGAATACGTGTTTACTCTCTCAGATGATGGTCTTATTTGGGAACAAGAACATGAGACTAACGATGCAGATGCTCAAGTGCGAGCATACTGTGCGGCAAATGAAACTAATTATTGGTTTTAGCTCTCGCCGCAAGTGGAATCTAGTTTTGTGCATAGCTCAACAGGTTCGTCTGCATTTGATGAGATTAGAAATCTGTTGTATCAATACCTCGTGTATAATACCACGATTTCTATCTCTTGTTTACCAAGATATTGGTATGAACCTAATAACATGATTTATCTTGAAAACCGTGAGAATGGTATTCAAGGAAATTATGTAATAACACAATATTCATTACCTTTAACATATAATGGCACAATGTCAATTACTTTGACAGAAGCTTTAACAAGAGTATAAGGAGGTTAAGATATGCAGATAGGACAAATTGTATATCGTTTACAAGATTATCATAATAGAAGTTCAGAAGTTTCTACTAATAAAAATGGCACGGTAGTTGCGGGAACCGGTGACCTAGACATGACAAGTGATTTGTTTAGCCAGTTTGCGGATAGCGTTTCTTATCGTAATGCGCAGGTCACTAAACTTGGTGTGCAAGCTCCGCCGCATACTAAGATGATTATTGATGGCAGAAATATTCAAGTAGGTAATACTGGGATTTATGAACTTGATGATGATATTATTATTGAAAAAATTAAATTTGTGACGGGTCAAGAATTACAAAACGTGATTATTGACTTTATTTATAATAAGTGAGGTGAGTGTATGAGTATGCTTTCCTTCTATGGCGGCCCCGCTGGCAAAGATTTTACTATTGCGAAGATTTTTGATAGTAAAGCTAGTTTAGATGCTGATATTGCGGCTGGTGATGCGAGTGGCGTGTATGCGGGGGACTATGTACTAGTATCATATGGTGATCCTAATACACCAGAGTTTTCTACCAATAGACAAAAAGATGGTGAAAAATCTTATAACGCTACCTTATGGAAGAAAGAATGGAATAATGGATATGTGTACACTTTAATTTGCAGTATTGCAAGTAGCTATCCTTTATTTGGTGCGGGCGAGGCAGAAGCTAGCCTTCCGTTCGGGTCCGCGCCGCAATTAGTAATAGATTCTTCAACTCTTGCTAACCCTAAAGTGGGATTAAAGATGCCTGCTAGTTTAAAAGCGGGTAATGCTAATACTGCAACTCAAGTATCTCCTATCAATTCACCTAGCGTAATTCCTGTATATGGAGGCACATTGGGAAATGAGCTATCTTTCCAAGTACAAATTCCTCGTGGTGTAACATTTACACCCTCTGTTTCTGATGCAGGCGAAATTAGTTGGACCAATGACGGTAACCTATCTCCTCCTGAGAAAAAAAGTATTAAAGGCCCAAAAGGTGATACTGGCATAAGTTTTGCGGGAATTGATTACACTCCTTCTACAGAAAGTGGTGGAAATAATACTTTTAAAGTAAAGTATTCTGATGGTACTACGGGTACTGAAAGCTACAACATTAAAAATGGTGTAGATATAACAAGTGTAGAGGAAACTACCTCAGATGAGGATGGTGGTACAAATTCTATTACGTTTGTTAAGAGTGATAACACTAAAGTTGGACCTATTACTATTAAAAATGGTTCTAAAGGTTCAACTGGTACGATTAAGAGTGTCGTTGCGGCGGTCGACGAAAATGTGGGAACCCCGCAAGTAACTGCAACGCTTACTGGAGATAAGAGTAATGCGGATATTAGTTTTGAATTTAAAAACTTAAAAGGTAATCCTGGTGTTATTTCTGCGGTGACTGCGGCGGTGGATAATACGACCGTAGAGACTGGCAATCCAGTATGCGTGGTTACTGCGGATGGCACTCCAGAAAACAGAACTTTTGCACTAGCTTTTAGTCATCTTGTGGGCAAGTAGGGTGTAAAAGGTGATACTGGTTATTATTTTACCCCCACTGTCTCAATTGATGGAGATTTAAGCTGGACCAATAATGGTGGATTAGATAGCCCTACGGCCGTGAATATTAAAGGGCCAAAGGGTGATGGCGGTACTGTTGAGATTACTGGAGTTACGGTTGATAATGGTAGTAGTGAAACTGCTACTCCGAGTGCAGAAATTATTCCAGGCACGACCGATCCTCAGCACGCGAAGTATAGTTTATCTTTCCATAACCTAGTGGGCAAGCGCGGCCCGCAAGGTCCAAGAGGTTATTATTTCTTACCTACTGTTGCTAGTAATGGTGATTTAAGTTGGAATAATAATAGCGGTGGGGAGTTGGCTAATCCGACTACCGTTAATATCCGAGGTCCGCAGGGTGAAGTTGGTAATCCTTTAAATATTATTGCTACTGAGACGATAACAATAGAACAAGTGCCTGAAGATACTTTAAGTGCGGTTGGCGCTGAACTGACGTCGCGAGGCCAAGATCCGCAAGCTGGTGAATTGATTGCGGTTACTTATGAAAAAGCAGAGAACGATGCAGTTTCATACTGGTATTTTAAAGTTAATGCGGCCTGGCAAAGAGTGCAACTTTCTGGTGGCATGGGTGGTACGATCGTTAATACTAAAGTAGAAGATGCGACAGCTAGTTCTAAGGTTTATAGCGCGGAATATGTTAATGCGCTTGAGGCTAGACTTGCAGTGCTAGAGAACGCCTTGACCATTGGTAAAATTAGTGGGATTGGAGGGAATTGAGTAAATGGCACTTTTTAAACAATTTCATGGAACTGAGACAGAATTAAATAAAGTAATGCCTATCACAGAGGGTTGGAATTATTTTTTAACTGATAATGGTAAAATGTTTGTAGATACGGCAAATGAACGAATTTGTTTAAATGCGGAAGAAGCTGACGTTGCGGTGGCGCTGAAAAATGGCGACGAAGAACTGACCGCCGAAAATATTTTAACAAAAGATGAAACGATTGGTCTTGCGAATGGCGGCACTGGAGCTAGGGATGCCAAGACCGCGCGTACCAATTTAGGTATTGATAAAGCGGTTGCTATGATAGTATCTCTTCCTCTTACTAATTGGGTTGAGATAGAGGGTAAGCAAAAGCAAAGCATTGTTCTTGGCTCATTGGTGTGCGGGCAGGGGGGTAATGTGCCACCTATAATTAGTCCTGCGGTAGGTGCAAGTTCGACAGATTTTGCATTACTGGAATCTATTGAGGCGGTTGTAGAGAATAAAACTCTTACAGTAACTGCTAAGAAAAAACCTAGTGCAGATTTAAATATTGTTGTGACTGATCATCAATAAAAAAATTTTTGGACAAAATAAGATAATTAATATAAGAGATTTTTTAAATATACTAGAGGATAAGATATTCTCTAATTGAAAAGTTTTGATTAGGGAAGGATGAATATGTCCTTCCCTAATTTTTTTTATTTAGAAAGGAGATCGCAATGGCAGTTAAATGTATTTTAACAGGATAGGCTCCCGATGAGACTAATCTTGTACACAAAACTGGAGATGAAACCATTTCTGGTGAAAAAATATTCAATGCACCTGAGAATGTTAATAGGACTGAGCAAGCGACCATTAAAATTAGGTCTTCAAATGGTGGTGCTGTAGTTATTGGTAAAGAAGGCGAAAACTCTGGAACGATGCTTCGGTTTGAGCAAGAAGAAGGAACCACTCGACTAAAGTTCCGCTCTTCAGAGACTCCAGGAGCAATGGTATGGGAGCAGCCTGAAAAGGGCGCCCAACTGTATATTGATCTTGGATCAAAAGGAACGGATGGAGATTATAAGCGTATTAGTTTTCCTGGTTCCTCTGGCATTCTTGCCTTACAATCGGCTGTTGATAACAAGGTAGATAAAGCAACAGGTAAGGGCTTATCCACAAATGATTATACTTCTGACGAAAAAACTAAACTTAATGGAATTGAATCTGGCGCTCAAAAGAATACGGTGATCAGCGTCGCGGGTAAGACTGGTGCGGTGACTCTTGCAAAGAGTGATGTCGGGCTTAGTAATGTAGATAATACAAGTGATGCAAACAAGCCGATTAGTACTGCTACGCAAAGTGCATTGGATGGCAAGCAAGCGAAGATTACTGCAAATGGATTTTTAAAAGGTGACGGCACTGGCATCATTGCTGCGGATAAGCCTGTTTTTTGGGTTACTGTCACACAGAATACCACTGATAATCTTTATTCAGCAGATAAAACTTACTCTGAAATAATTGAAGCTTATAATAATGGATATATGGTACAAGCAAAATACAGCGTTGATGATGGCACAAATAAAGAGATTTATTCTTTAATGTCAACATATCGGTCAGGCTCAGTAAAAATGCTTTACTTTATATATTTAAATGATCACGAGGAAAAGCGTTTTACTTGTAGAGTTACTGCAACCGCAGAAAAATGGTTATATAAAGAATCTAGTTTAGTACCAAGTAATTTAACAATTAACAACAAACCACTTTCTTCTAATATCACCTTGACTCCCTCTGACATTAATGCTCAGTCCAAAATTACTGCAAACGGTATTCTTAAAGGCGATGGCGCAGGCAACATCACCGCCGCAGATGAAACAGAAGTAGAGTTAGTTGATTTGCCGCAGGAAATTGTTTGGGTGAAATACACACAGGAAGGTTCTACAGCATCTTATAATGTTATAAATGCACAGGAAATTTTAGATGCATATAAAGAAGGTAACAAAACAATAGCATTAAAATTACAGACTGTTAAAAGCGGAGTAAATAAATCTTGTATTATGTATTTAAATTTCGTTTCTGATTATTACATAGTATCTAATCGAAATTATAACTTTTGGTTTTCCGGTTTTGAGGTTGAGAATGATGTAAATACTAACATCACTACTATTTATCCTTATTACAATGTCAAACTATTTATACAAGAAGCAGATGGAGTGTTAAATAATTCTTTAACTACACTTGAGGTTCATGATAAAGCTAAATTCCCTAACCCTACATATACAAAGTCTATTTCTCTTCCTGCTGCGTCTTGGACAGGTTCTGATCCATACACTCAAACAGTAACTATTTCGAGTATCACAACTTCAAAAACTCGTGTAAACATTCAACCTTCAGAAGAAATCTACGACCAGCTTGTTGCTGATAATGTAGGGTATCTTGCAATTAAAAATGTTGACGGAACGTTTACTGCAGTAGCGAAGGGGGGTAAACCTAGCGTAGATTTAACTGTGCAAGTAACTTATGATAATACTGTTTATTATTAATAAGTAATGTTATGAGTGCAATTTACAATAAAAAAAGAAGTAAATATTTTTGTAAGGAGGAAAATTAATGGTAGAATATAATACTCGTGTTAAACAAAAGAGCGACACTAGTTTAAATTGGTCTAAAGCTACAAATTTTATTCCTCTTCAAGGAGAAATTATTATTTATAGTGACACCAATTAGATTAAGATTGGTGATGGCACAACTAAAGTTAATGAATTAAAATTTATTGACGAAAATAAACAAGATAAAATTACTGGCGCAGCTAGTAGCATTGCGTCAGAGAATTTAGCTACTGACCGTGTGCTGATATCTGACACAAACGGTAAAGTTGCTGTAGCAGATGTTACCGTTACCGAACTTAGTTATTTAGGCGGCGTAACAAGTAATATTCAAGAGCAGTTAAATAGTAAACTGGGCACCGCGCCTGTGAGCAGTGTTAATAACAAGACGGGCGCAGTTAGTTTGACAGCAAGTGATGTTGGAGCTGTTGGATTAACTGGCAATGAGACGGTTGCTGGAGAGAAAACCTTTAATGGTGGTTCAACTTTTAATGGGGATGTAGTGTTTAACGGTGTTACGGATTTTTCTAATACAACGGTAACTGGACTTTCCGGGCTTCTTCCCGCTGTTACTGCATCTGACAATGGTCAATTCCTGCGCGTGGCTGATGGGGCTTGGGCAGCTACTACAGTAGCAAATGCGAATGGGGTGAGTTTCTAATGGCAACTGAATACTTAACTAATGACACTGACCTCAAATTAGTAGCAGATGCCATTCGTGGACAAACTGGTAAAACAAATGCTATTGCTTATCCCGATGGATTTGTAAGTGAGATTGAGACATTGGTAAACACCTCCGACGCCGATGCAACGGCAGCTGACATCGCCAGCGGTAAGACGGCGTATGTGGGCGGGGCAAAGGTGACGGGTACCGCTACCGGCACCGCTGCAAAGCTACAGGAAAAGACCCTCACAGGCACCGGAACCTATACGCCGGATGAGGGCTATGACGGATTTTCGCAGGTGGATGTGAGCATTACTGGGCTTGACGGAATAACTGCCGACAAATTGCGCTTCGGGACGGAGTTGGCAAACGGTGCTACGCAGTATGTTGGAAATTATGTCGGAACGTATAATTACACGTTTGCAGATGTGATTGAGGCGCCGCCGAGGTCTATCCTTTTCAAGGATAGCGCCGCTGGTACGAGCGCGTATGCAATCGAAGGGTCTGCGCCCTTTATAGTCCGAGGCTGGTACGAGACAGTAGACAATGTATCCGCGCCCTTTTATTGTTTTAGTTTAGGTATCATTGCCCGAGGCGATGTATCCGCGCCAAGCGCCTTTATTCTCTACGCGCGGGGGCGTTCAGTATTGACCGGCGAGACAGAGATATGCGAGCTCGCCCGGTGGGTCCGGCGCGCTGGTGGGAAATATCAAATTCAGCGGATAGCTGATGGAGGTGCTGCGCGAACCGTGATGTACTTTTACAGCCCGCACTTAGCCTACTATGTCAACGGAACAGACCTAACGAAGGAGGTTTATGCGTGGCTCAGCAAAAGCGTTACATCCGATTCCGAAACATACGAGTATAACAACCCCCTTTCCTCCCTATCCGAGAAAGAAACCACAATTACCACAAACGGGACAACCGTAATAGAGCCGGAATTCATCGTCGACCACATGGGTGACTCCTCCGTAGCTGCCGTTGATTACAGCGACGGCTTCCGCAAGGTCACGGTCAACGTCAACGTCCCAGTCCCCACTCTGCAAGACAGCAAGGCCGTTACCATCACGGAAAACGGAACCACAACGATTACACCGGACGAGGGGAACGACGCGATCAAGAGCGTAGCTGTGACGGTGGACGGTATCAGCAATGTCCAAGA
>ERZ808267.156-NODE-156-length-28253-cov-4.672707_pt1 | contig 28253 bp, 24 predicted proteins | sample MGYA00521241_ERZ808267 | MGnify/ENA primary metagenome ERZ808267 (study PRJEB31516, sample SAMN03275592) | gut metagenome | biome: mammalia-associated habitat; material: feces | host: Papio cynocephalus | place: Kenya | collected 2012-07-19 ...
GCGCTCCGCATGACGAATTGACGCGCTTTTTCTGGTAGCTGATTCAATTTTTATGTCGAATTTACAAAACTCGACATTCGGGCTATATAAAGAATAATATCAAAAATGCCTAAATGCAAATTTATTAATTTTCATTTTCCCCGCACGAATTCCTTTTTTTCTGCATATTTGTTACTATATAATTATGATTGACGTACAAAACGAAGAGGACACACGTGAAGTTCCTTTGCAGAAAGTCGGGGTTAAGGGCGTAAAATATCCGGTTACGGTTCTGGATAAAAATAATAAGACGCAAAGCACCACGGCCGTTGTGGACTTGTTTGTGAATCTTCCGCACCATTTTAAAGGAACCCACATGAGCCGGTTCATCGAGATTTTCCACAAGCACCACGAAAATCTTACAATGAATCATTTTCTTGAGATGCTGGAAGAAATCCGTATTCATCTTAACGCGCAAAAATCCTATGGAGAAATGACATTTCCGTTCTTTATGGAAAAAAAAGCGCCGGTCAGCGGGCAGGCTGCAATAATGAGCTACACCTGCAAATATGAAGGAACTGTCTCAGAAAATGAACGTCAATTTTTTGTATCAATCCAAGTTCCTGTAACAACCGTCTGCCCATGCTCAAAGGCAATCAGCGAATACGGCGCGCACAACCAGCGAGGACTTGTTGTTGTAAAACTGCTTTACTCAGATTTTTTCTGGATTGAGGACGTTATCAAAATGGTCGAAAATTGCGCCTCAAACGGATTGTATTCACTTTTAAAGCGCAAGGACGAAAAATACGTTACCGAGCACGCCTATGAAAATCCGCGTTTTGTGGAAGATGTAGTCCGCGAAGTTTATCTTGGCTTGCGGAATTTCAAGATAGAAAAACCGTTCAAGTGGTTCAGCGTTGAATGTACAAACGCCGAAAGCATCCACAACCACGACGCGTACGCCTACACAGAATATCAGGATTTATAAAATAGGGCGGTGGGGAAAGCCTTCCCCTCGGCTCAAACCTTCGGTTTTCGCCTACCCTTTCTAACGGGCTCAAACGCCGCCCGTAACGCCTGCTATTTTTCCGCCGCTTCTAGAGTGTTCTGCATAAGCATTGCAATTGTCATTGGACCGACTCCGCCTGGAACTGGAGTTATAAAGCTTGCTGTTTCCTTTAAATCTTCAAAATCGCAGTCGCCAATCAGCCTGAAGCCAGATTTTTTTGTTGCGTCAGGAATTCTGTTTACACCAACATCAATGACTACTGCGCCAGGCTTTATCATGTCTTTTGTCAGGGTGTGCGGTTTTCCGGCTGCGGCGATAATAATGTCAGCCTGCCGTGTTATTTCTGCCATATTTTTTGTTCCTGTGTGGCAGATTGTTACAGTGCAGTTTGTTTCTTTTCTTGCAAGAAGAAGTGCGACCGGTTTTCCAACTATGTTTGAGCGTCCGATTACAACCGCGTGCTTTCCGCTTGTCTCAATATTCATTTTCTGCAAAAGAACGATAATTCCATGTGGAGTGCAAGGCAGAAAACTCTTTTTGCCAATCACAAGGTTTCCGACATTCACCGGGTGGAATCCATCCACATCTTTTTCCGGGCTGATTGCAAGAAGTATTTTCTCTTCATTAATATGTTTCGGGAGCGGCAGCTGGACTAAAATTCCGTGGACAGTTTTATCGTTGTTCAATTCGCTGATTATCTTTAAAAGCTCTTCCTCGGTTGTTGATTCAGGAAGGTGCAGGCTTCTGTCCGCCATTCCAACTTCGGCAAGCGCCTTTTGTTTTCCTGTTACGTAAGAAACGCTGGCAGGATTTTCACCAACAAGAATTACAGCAAGACATGGAGTTATTCCTTTTTTCTTAAGTTCAGAAACTTTCTCTGCAACTTCTTTTCGCACCTGTGCGGCAATTTCTTTTCCGTCAATAATTTTTGCGCTCATTTGTTACCTTCCGTGTGTTTTTGTGTTTTATTGTAAAAAGTCTATAAAAATTGTATACTTTTTGCCTATATTTGTATAGAAATGCGAGGAAAAATGAAACGTATTCTTTCCCTTTTTGGCGTATTGCTGCTGCTTTCTGTGCCGCTTTTTGCCCAGGCAGAGACAGATGATTCAGGTTCTGACCAGACAGAGCAGGTTGAGCAAGGCCAAAATGAACAATCCGAAGAGAACAATACTGATGAAAATCAGGATGATGAAGAAAATATAGTCCGCAATGAGCAGCATTACGCAAGAAACGGCCGTGGCGACCAGTTCCTGAAAATCGGAGTCATGGGAAACTTTCCGCTGAATTTTGGTGACCAGCTTACGGTTGGCGGTTCGGCGCAGCTTGGTTATTACCGGTTCCTGAACGGATGGCTTGCGCTTGGCGGCGAGCTTATGGCAGGTTACAATCCTACAATCGGAAGCAATGTCTTTACATTTGTTCCTATTACTTTTGGGGCGATGGTTCAGCCTTGCGCAGGACGATTTGAATTTCCTGTAACTCTTTCAGTTGGTTTTGCCTTTGAGACTTGCGCGAACAAAAAATATTTTCCGGGGTTTGCGGCAAAAGCTGAGTCCGGGGCGTTTTTCAGGATTACAGAAGGATGGTCTGTCGGTTTGAATGCGGAATTCCTTTACTTGCCTGAATGGTACACTTCAACAAAAAATGCGGATTCTGACTATGGAATTTTTATGGAAGCTGGTGTTTCTGCCCGCTATCACTTTTAGAGTCGGGGGGGGGCGGAAGATGAAAAAAAATATTCTTGGCGTTTTTGTTCTTGCAGTTTCACTTTTTGGTTTTACCGGCTGCTATGATGCGATTTACCAGAGCATCCGCGATGAGATTGAGCTTACAACCCAGAAAATGCCTGGTTTTATAAATAATATTGCACGCTACAATTTTGATGGCGAGCAGTATCTTTTTTTGACAAACGGCGTTATTAATTATAAAAATGCAAAAGATGAATATCATGGCGCATGGAAGGAACTTTCTGGAAACGGATTGCCGTCTTCCGTGCATTACGTTTTTGAAAAAACTGAATTTGAAGGCGTTTATTTTTCAAAGATAATTGCAGATGAAAAATATATTTATGCTTTGGGTTTTGAGCCTAGCTACGATACTGACAACAGCCGTAATGTTCCTAAAAACCTGAAGATTTATTTTTCAGAAATGACAGCTGCTGGCCAGTTTTCAAGGTGGAAAGAAATTTCTGAGCTTTCTAAAATTATGACTGATTACCGTGCGGAACTTGATAAAATTGATGATGACAATTACGGAATGGCGATTAGCTGTCATCTTTTTGGAACAAATTCTGTGAATTCTGACCACCGCGTTGCATTCCTGCGGGTTGGTGGCGGAAGTCCATATCTTGGAAATTCAAGAAATGAAACTTCTTCCCTTTATAAGCTGGATGGCGAAACTTTTGAAGAAGTTGCCACAATAACACCTGAAAAGACAGAGAATTCTGATAACGGAAATCTTGTCTATTCAGAATTCTCTTTGGACACGCTTTCTGTTGTTTATTTTGGCGAAAAATATCATTTTATGAATTATCTGAACGTAGAGACAAATGAAGGAACAACAGATTCTGATGGAAACATCCGCACTGAGCCAACTTATGTTTATTTCGGTGACTCTGGCGATAATCTGTATTATTTTTCAGTTGATTCATATAAATCTTCTCCAGATGAATATAAAAAAATGTTCAAATATCCTAGGGCAAGTTACCGTCTGACAGATGAAGTTAAGAAAATTGTAACTGCTCCGACAGACTTTTTGTCTGAAAAAGGTGAGACGGACGGATATTTAAAGAGTGTTTCAGATTCAAATGTTATAAGCATTGCCGTTACTTCTGATAGTTTAATTCTTGGAACAGGTTCAAACCGTTCTTATAATTCAAATGCTTCAAGCGGAAGCGGTGTCGCAAGAATAGAAATTGACCAGTCAACAGGAAAACCTGTAAAAACAAGTTCTTTCTCAACAAACGCTGATAGTGTCATGTGTTCTCCATATATAATCAGAACCTTGCTTGCGGTTGATCCTTCCAAAACAGAAAAAGAAACAAGCATTTATAGCTCAATGGATTATATCTATACAGCGACATCTGCCGGAACAAATTCCACAAACCGCGGCTTGTGGGCATATTATCCGGCAAAAGGTGAATGGAACCGGGAGTAAATCCTGAAAACTAAAAAACATTGAATAAAAGTCCTGCGCTTGCCGAGACAGAAAGATTTTTTGTTTTCGCCTGGCAAGACATTTTTATTTCTGTGGAAAAACTCTCAACTTCATCATTTACAATGTAAGAACTTGCACTTGCCGAAATACTTCCTGAATAACTTTTTGCCCTGAGCGAAATTCTTTGTGTGTATTTTAGTTTCAGTTTTTTATTGTCCGGGGTAAGCACAAAAGAAAAAGTTTCTGCCGGCATAAGAAAATTGTAAAAATAATGGCTGAAACTCCCGGAAAATTTTTCCGCGGAATCAATTCCTTCTGCCGCCAGATTTAATTTTGCGAAAGTCCGTTTCGTGTAGAAATTTATTTGTCCGGCAAGCTTTTTTTCAATCTCAACCGATTCGTCGCTTTGGATTTTTTGTTCCAGAATGCAAATTGTTCCAAACTGGGTTTTTAATTTATTCTGGAAAGGAAACACAGTCAGCGTCGGGTTTATTTTTATCTGGCACAAAGTTTTTTGCCGTGCGGAAGATGCTGTGAACAGCTCTTTGTCGGAAACGCAGAAAAATGCAAAATTCAGCAGAAAATTTTTTATCTTAAGCTGATTTTCCGTTGAAAAAGTCGCCTGCGGAGAATCAAGAATATTTTTATTGTAAAAAAAGTTTGCCGTCTCTTTTGTCTTGAAATATGGATTTATAAACGAGGCCTGAAAATTCGTTGCAAAGAATTCTCTTTCAGGGAAAAGTTTTGTTGCACTGAACCATTTTGTTGTCGTATTTGATTTTACAAATTGTCCGGAAGTGCTGGAAAATGAAAAATGGGATTTTTTTCCGCTCTGGAGCTGTATGCGCAAGGATTCAAGAAAATAATTTTCTTCATTTGAATATAAAGTTATGTCTAGTTTTTTCAGGAAAGATTTTGAGTCAAATTTTAAAGAAGTTCCTAGTCCAACCGGTTTTTCGCAGTTTGAGGCACCAGGAAGCGGAACATAAAGCATTGTTGCATCTGAAAAACCGTTCTGTACCGCATTTGTGGAAGAAGCGGAAGGCGCAGGATTCTTCAGCTTTGAGACTGCCCCGGAAGGTGTGACTGTTCCAAAGACCGCAGAAAATGGAAGCCCTTTACGCTCTGCATTGTAAAATTCAGAAAAGTCAACGCTGAACGCCCATGCAGGCAAATAAAAATCCGGAGTTTCTGAAAATTCTGTCTGGGGAACTTTCCAGGCGGTTTTTAATGTCAGCATTGGAAGTGAATATTTTGCCGAGACCGAAGAAACCGAATATTTTGTCTCGGTGAACAAATCTTGTGCAAACGCCAAGAAAATCAAGGTTAAAAACAAAGTGCATTTTCTCATACATATTTAACGCAGAAAAAATGCACTTTCTGAAATAAATCACAATTTTTTTATAAAAAAATTATTTTGCAACGCTTGTGCTTGTTATATAGCTGGAAGTATTCTGGAACATATCAATTTTTGAAATCTTTGTCCGCCAATATTCAGCCTCGCTTTTTGTTGTGTAAGGTCCGACTCTTACGCGGTAAAAAAGTTGTTTTTTGTTGTCTGTGTAAGTGAACACGTCAGCCGTAATCTGGTTCTCATCAAGCTTGTTTCGTGCCTCATCAGCGGCTTTTCGGCTTGTAAGCGCAGTAACTTGAACCCAATACTGAATGATTTCCGGTTCTTTTGCCGCTGGCTTTGCAGCAACAGTCTTTTTTGCCTCGGTTTTTACAGTTTTTGCAGTATTCTTCTGCTCAACTTTTACGACTGTTTTTGGCTGAACAGGTTTTTCTTTTGCAGGAGTTTTTGCCGCAACATTTGAAACTGCAGGTTTTGTGTTTTGCGCAACATTCGGTTTTGAAGATTCTGTAAGATCGATTGTTGTCGGTGTATTTTTTTGTTCAGAAGATGAAACTGTGGAATTTCCAGCTGAAACAGCAGCATTTTCTCCTAACTTGTTCAAATCTGTTTTTTCAGAATAGACATTTGCCTTTTCTGTGTAGATGTTCACTTCGTCTGTTCGGAATTCTGCTTTAGAGGAATTCTGGTTGTCTTCCAAAGTGAAGTCTGAATTTTCTTTCTCAATTTGCTCATTTGGATTTGAATCCTGAACCGGTGCTGATGGCGCCAGCGAAATCCATCCGTTGGATGCAGTGCCGTTATTCATTCCCCGTGAATTGGCAATTGTAGTTGCTGGTTTTGACTGCGGTGTGTAAAGTATAAGTGCTGCCCCCAAGACGACAAGCAAAAATACACCGACAGCTGCAACAATCCATAATGTTCTTTTCTGTTCCATATCGCATTCCTTTGCGGTCTGTCCCGCCCTTACTTTACTATCGGAGAATGAAATAAAAACTTAATGAATTTTTTTTTGTTTCAGTTTGAATGTTGAGTTTTATTGTGGAATTGAATAAAAGCGTAGTCGGACTTACAATTTGTGAAGATTTTGAGCGATAGAACCAATGAAAGTGCGAAGCACCCAAATTCTTACAAGCGAAGCGCGAGCCCAACCATCTGGAGCAAATTGTAAATCTGGCGAAAGCGATTTTTTCTGAATCACTAAAAAATTCAGCATTAAAATCTTTAGTTGTTATCCACAATTTCAATTGGAATCCCTGCGTTCTTGTATCTTGAAAAAAGGTTTCGCTGCGTCCAGAACCGGCTTAGGATTTGCGGAAGAGGCATTTTGTCCCGCTTTATGGCTCGCTTTAGCCGCACAAAAAATGACGCTTTTACAAAAATGATTTTGCGGCACATCCTTAAAAGTTCCGGCGTCTTGTAAAGGACAGTTGCGTTCAGGACAATGTTCCGGCCTTCATTTTCTTTTATTATTTTTTTAGTTTCTTCTATTATAATCGGGTAAATTATGGATTCCTGTTTTTTTAAAAGCTCAGGGTGAGGAAAAATCAGTTTTCCTAGATTGCGTCTGTTTAAGGTTCCGTCCGGATTTTTGAGCGGAATATTTTCTGCGGCCGCTTCTTTTTCAAATGCATTTAAAATCTGTGGCGTTGCCGTTTTTATTGCGCTGTGGACTTGCTCGTCAGCGTCAAGGCAAAGCCATCCGTTTTTTTCATATTGAGAAGAGATAAAATTTTTTCCGGCAGCCATTTGTCCTGTAACGCAGATTATCAATGGAATTCTCCCCAGTTTTTGCCGTGCTCAATGCTTACGCGGAGCGGAATATTTAATTTTACAGCATTTTCCATTTTGTCTTTTACAAGAGCAATTGTTTCTTCAATTATTTTCGGCTCATCAGGACATTCAAGAATCAATTCATCATGGACTTGAAGAAGAAGCTTTGCTCCGTTGTTTATTTTATCCAGCGCGGAATTTACTCCAATCATCGCTTTTTTTACAATATCAGCGGCAGACCCCTGAACCGGCGTGTTGATTGCCATTCGCTCTGCGCCGGCTTTTTCAACTTTGTTTCTGCTGTTGATATTTAAAATCGGGCGGCGGCGGCCAAGAATCGTTTCGACATAACCGTTTTCTTCTGCCTTGGAAATTGTCTGAGCCTTGAAATTAGTTATTCCTGCATAGTGCTGGTCGTAGCTTGAGATAAACTGAGCGGCCTGCGTCCGGGAAATTCCCAAATCATTTGCAAGCCGGAACGCGCTCATTCCGTAGATAACCCCGAAATTTATGGTTTTTGCTGTGCGGCGCATTTCGGGTGTTACATCTTCCGGTTTTACACCAAAAATAAGGGCGGCGGTTGATTTATGGACATCTGTTCCGTCAATAAATGCCTGGCACATATTTTTGTCGCCAGAAAGATGGGCAAGCACAACCAGCTCAATCTGCGCATAGTCGGCGGAAATAAGGACTTTGCCTTCCGGTGCGGTGAATGAGCTTCTGATCCGGCGTCCGGCTTCGCTGCGCACAGGAATATTCTGAAGGTTCGGTTCCCGGCACGAAAGCCGCCCGGTTGCAGTTCCTGTCTGCACAAAATCCGTGTGGATTCTGCCGTTTTTGTCTGTCATTGCCGGAAGAGTTTCCACATACGTTGACTGAAGTTTTGAAAGCTCGCGGAACTCCAGAATCATTTTTGGAACGGAATCGTAATGCGCAAGTTCCTCCAGCACAGAAGTGTCTGTTGAGTAGCCGGTTTTTGTCTTTTTTTCAGGCTTTAATTTTCGTTCATCAAAAAGGACAGTCTGAAGCTGTTTTGGCGATGCGATATTGAACTGATGGCCGACTTCTTTGTAGATTTCGTTCTCAATATTTTCAATTCCTTCTGTAAGTTCCACGTTGTATTTGTCCAGGGCTTCGTTGTCAAGATGAATTCCTGTAAGCTCCATGTTTGCAAGAATCGGAAGAAGCTGCATTTCCAGCTCAAAAAGTTTCTGCCGGCGTTCGTCCTTGAATCTTTCAGAAAGGAATTCCCACAGCTGAAGCGTAAAATCCGCGTCCTCTGCCGCATAAGGAACGGCCTGCTCCAGCGGAACATCAGCAAAAGTCTGGCCTTTTTTCACAATGTCAGTGAATTCAATTCCCTTAAGATGCAAAAATGTCTCGGAAAGCCATTCAAGGCTGTAGGAATTTTTTCCGTTTCTGTCTGGATTCAAAAGCCAGGTTGCAATCATTGTGTCAATCAGATTGCATTTGTATTCAATTTTGCCGTTTTCAAAAAGTCCGTTTGTGGCCAAGGCTTTCAGGTCGAATTTTCCATTGTGCATGATGATTTTTAAGTTCGGCTCGTCAAAAATGCGTTTTAGCTCCAAGAAAGCTGATTTCTTTTCTATTTTTTCTGAGTCAAAAAGCGACTGTTCATCCTGCGCCAAAGGAACATAGACAGCGCTGCCTTTTTTGTAGCAAAGGCTGAAACCTTGAATTTTGCAGCTGATTGTGTCCAGGCTGTCTGTTTCGCAGTCAAATGCGAGTGTTTTTGCGGGATTTTCTGCGCCAAGAGCTGCGTTGATGAATTCTTTGAGTTCAGAAATGTTCTGGAGCGCGGTGTAGTTTCCTTTGTTCTGTACAGGCGGTTCTGCGCCGGGCTGAAAATCAAAGAAATCGGCAAGATGCGCGGGGCGTTGCGGGGTGTCCCCGCTAGAGAGGGTAGGCGAAAATCTGGCAGGTTCGCTTTGCGGAGCTGACGGAGTTGAGCCGAGGGGGAGAACTTGTTCTTCCCCATTATCTGATGTTGGTTCTCCGGCTTGCAAAGCCAACTCTGAATATTGTTTTGCGTCCTGAAATGCACCGTACTGCTCAAGGAGTTTTGCCGCGGCTGAAAAGTTGTACTGATTTTTTTGCGCGAGCGCGGCATCGATTTTTTCGCATGGAACGGTTTCGTGGAGTTTTATTAATTTTTGCGAAAAATATGCGTTTTCTTTTCCGTCCGCAAGTTTTTTTTGCATTGCGCCTTTGATTTTTTCAATGTTCTGGTAAATTCCGTCCAGGTTCTGGTATTCGGAAAGAAGTTTTGCCGCGGTTTTTACGCCCACACCGGTTACGCCGGGAACATTGTCCGCTGTGTCGCCATACAGTGAAAGCAAATCCAGAAGCTGCTCCGGTTTTACACCCCATTCGGCTTGAACGGCCGCTGAGTCTGTTACTTTCCATGTTGCGGCTGCGTCCGGCTTTAGAATCTGGATATTCTCGGAGACAAGCTGCATCAAATCTTTGTCGCCGGAAAGAATCCGGCAGGTTCTTCCTGTTTCTGTGCATTTTTTTGCTACAGTTGCAATTATGTCATCTGCTTCGTAGCCATCGCATTGAAGGGTTGGAATGCCGAGCGTTTCAAGAATTTCGCAGATCCAGGGAATTTGCGCGTGCAAATCTTCAGGGGTTTTGTTCCGGGTGGCTTTGTATTCAGGGTAGAATTTGTGGCGGAATGTCTTTGTCTTTGAGTCCATTGCCGCAAAAATGTAGGCTGGCTTATAATGTTTCAGGATTGAATAAAGATTTCTGAAAAATCCAAAAAGTGCGCTTATGTTTTCGCCTTTTGGATTGGTGAGCGGTCGGTTGATGAACGCAAAATAACATCTGAAAATCAGACCGTAGGAATCAATGATATAAACTGTGTTTTCGTCAAAATTAGCCATAAGGACAGTTTACAGCATTTCTGATTATTTTATAATAGGAATGATTTTGAGTTTTTAGAAAAAAATTGTTTATTGCGCAATTGAACGAGCTACCAGAAAAAGCGTGTCAATTCGTCATGCGGAGCGTAACAAGGTATCGGACTGCGCAATTTTCTTCAAAAATTGCTTGCCATAGCTCCGAATGACTCGGTTGACACTTTCTTTTTCTTCCCGCTCGTTCAATTTATCGATTCAGCATTTTTATAAAAAATTCATTAAAATAAACTTTACGGAATTTTTATGGAAGATATGTTTTTTGAGCCGCTTGCGCGTGTTCTGATTAATCATGGTTTTTGTTCGCTGCGGAGCGCGCGTAATTTTTTGCGTAAAAATATAGTCCTTGTGAACGGCGGGCGCGTTTTGGAATGCAGTTTTCCTGTGAAAATTGAGCGGGATGAAATTTCTGTGAACGGAAACACCCTTGAAAAACAAAAACATATTTATATTTTGCTGAATAAACCGGCCGGCTACGTGTGCTCGTTTGTGAGCGACAGACATCCGGTTGTATATGAGTTTGTTTCTTCTATTAATATTCAAAAAAATCTGGGAAAACTGCACACAGTAGGGCGGCTTGACTGCGACACTTGTGGACTTTTGCTTTTTACAACGAACGGAAGTTTTTCGTATAAGGCAGCAGCTCCAGATTTTAAGATTGAGAAAAAATATTTTGTGCGGCTGGAAAATCCTGTGGAAGAATCCGGGCAGGTTGCGTACAGAAAAATGTTTGAGGAAGGCGTTGTTCTGCCTGCGGAAAAGAAATTCGGGGAACAAAAGGCGCTGCCCGCTGCATTGGAGTTTTTAAGCGACCGGGAATGTGTGGTTATTGTGCGTGAAGGACGTTTCCACCAGATAAAAAGAATGTTCCTTGCAGTCAAGAACCGCGTTGTCTTTTTGAAACGGATTCAGTTCGGAAACCTGAAACTTGACGAAAACCTTTTGCCGGGACAGTTCCGTTTTGTGTATGAAAGCGAATTCTTTGGCTGAACGTCTTGAGTTTTGTTTTTTGTGAGTTCAGCAGAAAACTCAAGACGTTCAGACGATGGATTTTTTTATGCAAGAGGGATTGGAGGGGAAAGCCGGAGGCTTTTTGCGTAGCGTGGCGGAGCAATGAAACCCCGCAAAGCCCGACGGCAACTTGTTGCCGGCTTGCCATGGTTTTTAAATTGTTTTCTTATATTGAGAAGGTTAGGAAATTGTGGTAAAGTCAGTTATCGTTTTTGCTGATTTTATGGCGGAAACGAGGAGGACGGATTTGAAGGTTGCGATTTTTTTCGGGTCAAAATCGGATACAGAAAAAATGAAAAAAGCTGCCGAGGTTCTTAAGGAATTCGGCGTTGAATATAAGGCTTTTGTGATTTCAGCTCATCGGGCTGGCGAGCTTTTGCACAAGACTGTGAAGCAGTGTGAAGATGATGGTTTTGAAGTTATTATTGCCGGTGCTGGTCTTGCGGCGGCTCTTCCTGGTGTTATTGCAGGAATTACAACTTTGCCGGTGATTGGTGTTCCTCTTGAATGTATTTCTGCCGGTTCAAACGGTCTTGGCGGAATGGATGCGCTTCTTTCTATTGTTCAGATGCCTCCGCAGATTCCGGTTGCGACTGTTGGAATTGGAAACGCTAAAAATGCGGCTTATCTTGCCATACAGATTCTTTCTATAAAATATCCGGAACTTAAGGAAAAACTTCTGGCTTTCCGCAAAAAACTTGCAGATGACGCTAGTGCTGGTGTTGCTGCTGGAGTTGAACTGTAATGTCTGAAAAAGAATTCTTATATAACGAAAAAGATGATAAATTTCATGATGAATGTGGCGTAATCGGCGTTTACATGAATCCTGATGATCCAAAATATGCTGAATCCCAGATGAATGCCGCAACGATGTGCTATTACGGCTTGTATTCGCTGCAGCACCGTGGCCAGGACAGCGCAGGAATCTGTGTCTCTGACGGCAACGATGTGAAAATCCACAAGCAGATGGGGCTTACTTCTGATGTTTTTAAGCTGGAGCATCTTCAGGAGCTTCAGGGACATCTTGCGATTGGTCATGTGCGTTACGCTACTTCCGGCTCAAAGACTATTGAGAATGCGCAGCCGATGCTGATTCAGTCAAAGCTTGGCCCGGTTGCGGTTGCCCATAATGGCCAGCTTGTAAATTACGTTCAGCTCCGCGATATGTTTGAGGAAACTGGAGCTGCGTTCAATTCTTCCAGCGACACTGAGGTTATTGTAAAGCTGATTGCCCGGGGCTACAAAAAAGGTCTTGAGCGCGCTCTTACAGACACAATCCAGATGATAAAAGGTTCGTTTGCTCTTTGCGTTATGACAAAAGACGCTTTGATCGGCGCGCGTGACCCTAACGGAATCAGACCGCTTTGCCTTGGTCAGGTGAAGGGCGGATGGGTTCTTGCCAGCGAGTCTTGCGCGATTGACGCAATCAACGGAACTTTTGTGCGGGACATCCATCCTGGCGAGATTGTTATAATCAACAAGGACGGCGTTCTTTCTTTTGAGTTTGGTGAAAAGACTTCAAAACGTTCATGCATTTTTGAATATGTTTATTTTGCGCGTCCGGATTCAATCATTGATGATATTCCTGTACAGGAAGCAAGATACAAGATGGGCGCACAGCTTGCAAAGGAATCGCCGGTTGACGCTGATGTTGTTGTGGGCGTTCCGGACTCCGGGCTTGGCGCCGCAATAGGTTATTCAAGGGAATCAGGAATTCCTTATGCTATGGGCGTTGTAAAGAACAAGTACATTGGACGCACTTTTATCGCTCCAAACCAGCAGGCGCGTGAGAATATGGTTTTTGTAAAGCTTAACGCGCTTAAAAGCGATTTGGACGGAAAACGCGTGATTGTAATTGATGATTCGATTGTGCGTGGAACTACAAGCCGCCGCCTGGTTCAAATTCTTCGCAGGGCAGGCGCAAAGGAAGTTCATTTCCGCGTAAGCTCAGCTCCGGTAAAATTTCCTTGCTACCTTGGAATCGACACGCCTACAAAGGAAGAGCTTATTTCTTCCGGGCATGATGTAGAGGAAATCCGCAAGGAAATCGGTGCGGATTCGCTTGCGTTCATCTCTGTGGATGGAATGTTCGAGGCGTTGCGTGCCTGCAATCCGGCTCAATATGGATTCTGCAAGGGCTGCTTTACAGGTGAATATCCAATGCGAGTTCCTGGCGAACTTATAGAAAAAAAAGTGAACTAATGCGGTTCTGTGGTTTTACTCAGATTGAAACCAGAACCGGAACAAAATATTATTTTTTAGGAGACCATAAGATATGGCTAGTTACAAAGAATCTGGTGTAGATGTGGAAGAAGGTTATCGCGCTGTTGATAAGTACAAGGAACATGCAAAAAGAACTGCAATTCCTGGTCTTCTTACTGGTCTTGGAAGCTTTAACGGAATGTTTGAAATTCCAAAAGGTTATAAGAATCCTGTTATGGTCAGCGGAACAGACGGTGTTGGCACAAAGCTTGACATTGCGTTCCAGATGAAAAAATATGACACAGTGGGAATTGACTGCGTTGCAATGAGCGTAAACGACATTTTGTGCTCAGGTGTTCAGACTTTGTTCTTCCTTGATTATGTTGCATGTGGAAAGCTTGAGGCTGAAGTTGCGGCGGATCTTGTAAAAGGCGTTGCAGACGGATGCGTTATGACTGGATGCGCTTTGCTTGGTGGGGAAACTGCTGAAATGCCAGGTTTCTATGATGTCGGAAAATATGACTTGGCAGGATTTGGCGTTGGTGTTGGCGAAAAGAATGACATGATTACTGGAGAGGACATTGCGGAAGGTGATGTTCTTATCGGTCTTTCTTCAACAGGCGTTCATTCAAACGGTTTTAGTTTGGTAAGAAAGCTTGTTCCAAATCCAAATGAGCCTTTCCTTATGGACGGAAAAGAAACAGGAAAGACAATCGGTGAAGTTCTGCTCACACCGACACGCATTTATGTAAAACCGGTTATGGAAGTTCTGGCAAAATATAAGAAGTCAGTCCATGGAATGGTTCACGTTACAGGCGGCGGATTCTATGAGAATATTCCAAGGATGTATCCAAAGGCAAAAGACGGAAAAAAGCAGCTGATTTCTGTAATCAAACGCTCTAGCTGGGATATTCCACCTGTGTTTGGGGAACTTATCCGCCGCGGTGCAGACTTGAACACAATCTACAACACATTCAATATGGGAATCGGATTTGTTCTTGCTGTAAAAGCAAAGGATGCAGATGAAATCATGGAAATGTTCAATGAGAACGCCTCTAAATACCACCGCGATGACTGCCCGGACATGAAAGCCTACAAGATTGGCCGTGTCGCATATGCAGAAGGCAAAGCCGAAACCCAGAAAGAAAAAGTCCTTTTCGAGGATTAGTGAACAAAAACCGAGCAGTGGCGCAGGTTTTTGTGAACGTGTAAATAGAACAAAATGCGAAAGCAGTTTGTTCCAGCCATGAACAAAAACCGAGCAGTGGCGCAGGTTTTTGTGAACGTGTGAATAGGAGAAACCGAACAGCTTCATTCTGTTCCAAAACTATATGATTTTTGAAAGTTCCTGTTGCCATTTGGCGGCAGGAACTTTTTTTATGAAATAACAACGGAATTTTAAAATCATGGTATAATTTTGTTGTTCTATGTTTTTTTGGAGGTAAATATGGGTTTGTTAAAAGATTTGCTTTTCGGTTCGGCAGATTCAGCTGTTTCTTCAAGGAAAAAAACGGCAAGACCAAAGAATTCTGGTTTTGAGAAAGATTACAACGATTATTACCAGTCTGTTTATGACGAGGCTATGACAGGTGATGAGGCTGCACAGGAAGAGATGCGCGATGAGTTCGGCGATGATTGGGAAGGCGAGTATTAAAAATCACCGGACAGTCAATTGTTGTCCAATATTCTGCCCGGCGATTCTTTTCAGCAATTTTACGCGACTGTCACAACTTCGCTGTAAGTGTACATAGGCTCTTTTCTTTTTGTATAGCCATTGACATAGTTTGATTTTATGACAATTCTATAGCTCGAGCCGTTGCTGGCATTTTCCGGAAGATAAAAATCAATCTTCTTTGGAGTATTTTGCCGTACCAGAGCAGTACAGTCTAGCCAAGTTGATTCATCATCTGAAATCTCGCCTTTCTCGTCTGCAGGAGCAAGAAACAGTCCGCTTTCGGATGTGCCCAGCTTAAGGCGTTTTCCTTCAAGGACAACATTTTTTCCTTCCGTAAGAAGATTTGATTCTTTCCCGGTGAACCAGTTGATTATTTTATTGATTGCCGGGGCTGTGTCAGAGAACACTACAGAACCAATCGAGACTTTTGCGATGGAATCCTTTAGCAATTGCGAAGAGGAAAACTTTACAGCAAGCGAGATGTCTGCAATATCAGTTGCGGAGTCGCTTGCAACGCTTCCTGTTGCGCCAATGTACAATTCACCTAAGTCCAAGAGGTTTACAGCCTTGCCTTCTTTTAAGGCTGCCAGAATTTCCCGCTTGATGTAACTTATGCTTGTGTTGATGATAATTTCATCTGCGCCAGGATTTTTTTGCTGAATTCTGGAAACAAGATTTTCCATGCTTAGAATATCACGTTCAAAACGTCCATAGAACTTTTTTCCCGTGCCAAAAGGATTAGCATAGAGCTTAAGCCCTCCGTTGCCATCCTTGCTATTAAAAGTGGTCTTAATTTCTTCCACTTTACAATCCTCCCAAAAGGTGACCGTCAAACTTACCTTTTGGATACCCCTATATTTTTGGGGAATAAGAACCTTTTGACACAGACGGTATATCTATGATATGCTTTTTTTGCTTTTATTGATGCATATCAAGATGTGTCAAACCGATTCTTAAGGCTCGTTTCAAAAATATGTTACCAGCACATTTTTGAAGCTGGGCTTTTTTTTATGCCCAGGAGTCCCAGGAACTATATACATAATAAGTTATTTTTGTGTACATGTCAATACTAAAATAAGAAATATTACGGTTTTAAATGAAAATATGTAATTATTTCTCACCTGATGATTTTATATTGGTAAAAAAACGTAGTTTATTGACATAAATAACAGTCTGTGATTAACTTATATAAGACACCTTTATTAACCTTGATAACGGTGTCTTATTAACCTTGATAAAGGGGCCTTATTGACATTGATAAGACCCTTTTATATATGGCTATAAGGGGGTGCTATGTTATTGGAGTTTACCTGTTCAAATGTGCGTAGCATACGCGACTCGGTTACATTGAATCTTAGGGCAAATAATGATGATTCATTTGAAAGCAATCTTCTTCATTCTGTTGATGGAGAGCGTGTGAATCCTGCCTGTGCGATTTACGGCTCGAATGCCACAGGAAAGACAAGTATTCTTACAGGAATGGCCATTATGCAGAACATGATAACAACAAGCCATATTCTGCAGCCAGGAGATTTGCTGCCACGCGCTCCTCATAGATTGTGGCAGGATAAGCCATCTGAGCTTGGCATGGAATTTATATGGAAGAAAACAAGATATATCTATAAGATTGTGTACGATACCCGGAGTATCATTAAGGAATCTCTTTATTATGCTCCGAATGGAAGAATGGGGGCGATTTTCCTGCGCGACGGCGGCAAAGTGAAAGCCTCTGATAAATTCAGCCGGATAGAAAGCCTTTGCAAGGAAAAACTTACGCAGAACAAGCTGGTGCTAAGCCTTGCCGTGAACAATCTGAACTATGATGAGCTTTCAGACGCATTTTTATTCTATAAAAATGGTCTTGTTATTCTTATGAATGAAAACAACAACTGGCTTGAATATTCCGCGAGCACAATGGAACATGACAAGGCAATAAAAGAAATGTTCCTTAAATTCATGAAAGAAACAGGAAGCGATATTCTGGATATAAAGCCAAAGTCTGAGCAGCGGCTTATGACAGCGGCGGAACTTCCTGCAGATATGCCGCAGGCAATGAAGGCCATGCTTCTTAATAAAACAGTTGTGTCTACATCGGTAAAAACTGTCTATAAAGGCTTTACGCTTGACCTTGCGGAAGAATCAATGGGAACACAAAAACTTATCAGGCTTATGTGTCCGATTATGGATATTTTCCAGAAAGGAAAGACATTTGTGTGCGATGAGATAGAAAGCCATCTGCATCCGCTGATTGTTCGCCAGCTCGTCGGCCGGTTTATCAAGGGAAAGGCCAGTGACGCCCAGATTATCTGCGCGACACACGATGTGGAGATGCTGGACCTGAACTTGTTCCGCCGTGACCAGATTTATTTTACAGATATAAATCCAGACTATCATAGGACTACGCTTAAGCCTCTTTCAAGTTTCCAGTGCCGAAAAGATGAGAATGTCCAGAGAAAATATCTTGAAAGCAAATACTGCAAAGTCGCAAGGGATGTCTGGATGGAGTAGAAAAGGTGTGGCAATTTATGGGTTCAGAAAAAACTCAACATTTAAGCTAAAAAAATATCTATATCTGCAAAACTGTGATAAAATCGTAAGTAAAGATTAATTTGGAGAAGAATTTTGAAACTCAGCTTTTTGCAATTTGAATTCAACCTTGAATTTACAGAACCAGCTATTGTTGACACAAATACTCTTTTTGTTTTGCGCGGAATGTTGGGAAAGAATCTGCGCTCAATGTGCTGCATTTCTAGAAAGTCAGCATGCGGCGAGTGCCTTTACAGCAAAACTTGTGTCTATTCATATATTTTTGAAACAATTCTTTCCTCTGATAATTCAGTTTTGCCCGGACGTAACAAAGGCTGCCATCCTTATTCGCTTTCAGTAAAAAATCGTGAACGTAAAAATCCTATGACTGAATATTCATTTGTTCTTACGCTTTTTGGAAAATCTGTTGAATATCTTCCATATATATACGCGGCTTTTGTCCGTGCCGGAAATGATGGAATCTTTAAAACCCGGACTCAGTTCAGGATTAAAAGCGTCGTTTCGGGCGGAAGAAATATTCTCATTGATGAGAATCATCTTGATATGGAACTTGAGATGCAGTCATGGAAATCTTCTGGTGAATCAAAATTGAGTAAGCACGAAATTCTTGTTGAGCTTAACTCTCCGCTGCGGTTCAAGTTTGGCGGAAAGTACGGCACGGATTTTTCTGCTCAGGATTTTATGAGCTGCCTTTACCGCCGCGCAAAAACATTGTGCTCTCTTTACGGGGAGCTTTCAGAAGAAGATTTCCAAAGATATATTCCGTCAGAATCTCTTGAAATTACAGACAGAAAAATTAAATGGATTGACTTTAACCATTATTCCGCGCGCCAGAAAAACTCAATGGAACTTGGCGGAAGCGTGGGAAACTTTAAGATAACCGGCAACTTTTCGGGCTTTGAGCTTTCTTTGCTGGAACTGAACAGAATCGCCGGAGCCGGAAAAAACACAAACTTCGGGCTTGGGCAGATAGATTATTGGAGCAAGTAGGAGAAAAAAAGATGGTAGATGAGAATATAACAAAAGAAGAAATTGTAATTGCGGCTTGGCTTCATGACGTAGGAAAATTTGCCCAGCGGGCGGATGTTTCTGAACTTTACAACAAGCAGCTTGAGGGACGATATTGTAGGACTACAAAAGACGGACGTTTTACTCATCAGCACGTTGTTTATACAGAAGGCTTTTTGGATAAGTATAAAGATGTTCTTCCTGACAATATTAATTTTGAGCATATAAAAACTCTTGCTGCAAGTCATCATAATCCTTCTTCTTATTTTGAGTGGATTATAAGCCAGGCGGACTGCTTGAGCAGCGGTTCTGACAGATGCAACGTTTTGGGAATTGCAGAATGTGAGAATGAAAATCAGTTTGATGAGGAAAAAGAAAAATTAAAGTTTTATGAAAAGCCGATGATTCATATTCTTTCAACGCTGCGTTTGGACGGCCATGCAGAAGCTAAAAAAGCGTTTTGCAGAATGTCGGAGCTTGCGGCGGATTCTGTTCTTCCGGATGAAAAATGTAAAACTTCAAAAGAAGAATACAAGAATCTTTGGGAAAAGTTTGTAAAAGATTTTCAGAAATTGCAGGGGCTGGATTATGACGAATTTCTTCTGTCCTTGAATTCTTTACTTGAACGTTACTGGTGGTGCATTCCGTCTGCGACAAATTCCGATGCGGACATAGGATTGTATCAGCATGCAAAGACGACTGCCGCTTTTGCCGCCGCTCTTTATGAATACCACAAGGAAGAAAATTCTGAAAATGAACTTGCGTTAAAAACAGACGGCAAAAAATTTCTTTTTATCAACGGCGATGTTTCAGGAATCCAAAAGTATATTTTTGATTTGAAGACTGCTTCGGACAACGCAAAGCTTCTACGTGCAAAAAGTTTTCAGCTTTGGGCATTGAGCGAAATAATTTCACAATACATTACAAAGCAGTTTGGTGTAACTTATGCGAACATTATGACTTCTGCAGGTGGAAAATTTATTGTTCTTTTGCCGAATACACAAAAATCAAAAAAACGGCTGGAAGAGCTTCAGCTTGAGATTGAAGAGTATTTCTTAAACGAATTTGCCGGAAAACTGACTTTTATTGTAAGTGACGGAACTGTGGCAAGTCATAAAGATTTGCAGAAAGAAAATGTTATCTCGCTTATAAACAAAATAGGCGATGACGGTGATATTGCAAAGTCAAGGAAAATGCAGAAAGTTCTTAAAAAATACGGCGCAGTTCTGGAAACTCAATATGAAAATTTGCAGAAATTCGGGGAATGTCCGAAGTGTGGAACTTTTGCCGCCAAAAATACTGAAGGTTCTGACGATGAGCGGCAGTGCAAGTCATGCGAAAAACTTATTGATATTGGAGGAAAACTTGTAAAGTCAGCAAAACTTGTCTTGAAATCCGATAAATTGCTTCACTTTGGCGACATGATAAGACTTTATGAATGGGATGAGGATGTAAAATTTTATTATTCGGTAAATGATTACAAACCTGGACTTCCGCTTGTAACTCTACCTTATGTTGCTCCAAAGAACGAGGATGATGAGCTTTTGACTTTTGAGGATATTTCAAATCTTTCTAAAGGAAACAAGAAACTTGCAATGTTCAAGGCTGATGTTGATAACCTTGGACTCATTTTCAGCCAGTCTCTGGGAGAACGAATGTCATTTTCTCGTTATGCGGACTTAAGCCATCAGCTGCATTATTTCTTTTCTGGATTTTACGCCTGGTTTGTTAAAAATAAAACTGACCAGTTCGGCGAATTTTACAAGAACAAAGTTTATACAGTTTTTTCTGGTGGCGACGATTTGTGTGTTCTTGGAACTTGGGAAACAGTTTTGCAGTTCGCGATTGATTTTCAGAAAGAACTTAAGAAATTCACGAATAATAATCCTTCTGTAACAATAAGCGGCGGAATAGCACTTGTAAATTCAAAACTTCCAGTCCGGAATATTGCGGACGAGGCGGAAAAAAATCTTGAGCTTTCAAAAAATCATCCTGAAAAAAATGCGGTTACGGTTTTTGGAACAACCGTGGCTTGGACAGATTACGAAAAATGCCTTGATGACGGAAAATATTTTGCAGAGCTTATGAATAAAAACGAGTTTTCAACTGGAGTTATCTACAAATTTATTGATTTTGCAAACCGCGCGGAAAAAACTTTGGGCAGCAAAGATAAGATTGCAGACGTGAGCGAGCTTGTGAACACAAAAGACAGAATCTGGAAAAGCAATATGATTTATGTTCTTGCACGGAATGTAAAGAATGTTGAACTGAAAAAAAGGCTTTTGGCCTACGGAGAGAATCCGCAGGAAATGGTAAAGTCCCGCATAGCTGTAAGTTATGCGTTGTATATGAATAGGTAATTAAAATAAATATTAGGAGGAAATATATGAGTTATGGCGACGAAAGAAGATATGGAAATCAACAGTCTTTTGGAAACAGAAACGGCGGAGGATTTCAGAAGAACTCTTTTGAGGATAAATCTGAGACACCAAATCCTGTAAAAATTGCAAGTTTTTACAAGCCTGACGGAAAAACTGTTCAAGAAGATTTGTTTGATTCTGTTGCGCTGAATGTAGCTAAATCATTCAAAGGTAAAAATAAAATTGGTAAAGACATTGGAGTTACATCAACGCAGTTAAGAAGAATTTTTGATGAAGTAAAAAGATTTGAGCAGATTCTGTCTCTTCAGGAAAATCAGTGGGAAAAACAGCTTCCATATATAAAGATGATAAAATCTAAAGTCGCGTATTCTGTTGCCCGTGCTGCAAAGCAAAAATCAGAGGAAAAAGGAGTTTATAAAAATTTGGAAGTTTTTATTTCCTCTGGAATTGATTTGATAAAAACTCAGGAAGATTATCATATTTTTGTAAATCTTTTTGAAGCCGCTTACGGATTTTATTACGAACTGGCACCAAGTAATTGCAGATAATTTTTATAGGAGTGAATTATGAAACAAATAAATACAAAGAAACTTTCAGGAAAAATTGTTGTAAAGACAGGTCTGCATATAGGCGCGGGCAATGATAAAGTTGAAATTGGCGGAATGGACAACCCGATTATAAGAAATCCGCTTACACACGAGCCGTATATCCCTGGCTCTTCGATAAAAGGAAAAATGCGTTCGTTAATGGAATGGAAATTTGACAAACTCAAAAACACCGGCGGAAAAGTCTGTTCCTGCGGACTTCCAGATTGCCAAGTTTGCCGTGTTTTTGGAAGCGCAAATACAAAGTCGGAAGAGTCAAAAGACAGAGGCCCGACAAGGCTTATTGTGCGCGATGCAGTTTTGACAAAAGAATGGAAAGAGAAATTCAGAAACGGAAATTCTATTGTTGAAGAAAAGAATGAAAACTCATTAAACAGAATCACTGCGGAAGCAAATCCCCGTCCGATTGAACGCATTGTTCCGGGCGTAGAATTTGACTTTGAAATTTCTTACCGTGTAATTGACACAGGCGATAATGGAGAAACTGATAAAAAATATTTTAATGAAGTTGTCCTTGAATCCCTGAAACTTTTGCAGAATGATTATCTTGGCGGAGGCGGAAGCCGCGGAAACGGTCAGATTGAATTCAAGGATTTGGTTGATGAAGACAACAAACCTGTAAACCTTTAGGCCTGAGGTGTTTATGCAACTTTACAAAGTTTCAATAAAATTGCAGTCTGCGCTTGTAACGCCGTTAAAAGGCGACACGATTTGGGGACATGTTGTGTGGGGAATCGCAAACCATGAAGGCGAGCAGGCAGTGGCAAATTTCCTTGCGGAAGAAAAATCGGCAACGCCAAGCTTGATTGTTTCTTCTGCATTTCCAAAAGGAACAATCTGCAAGCCTTTTCCAATGCATGAAGATAGAAAACTCAAACTGTCTACAGAGGAATATTCCAAAATAAAAAAGGGCAAAAAAGAAAAATTTGTTTCTGCCGCAAAATACTTTTCAGACTTTTCTGAGATTGAAACAAAAACTTTCAGGTTTGAGCAGGTTCAGGCAATGCACAATTCCATAAACCGGTTTTCAAACACGGTGGAAGAGGGAAATCTTTTTGCAGTGGAAGAATTTTGGGCAAGCAGTCAGGATTTTGATTTGTATGTTTTATCATCATATTCTAAAGAACGAATAAAGTTGCTTTTGGACTGGGCTTTTGAAAACGGATATGGCGCGGATTCCTCAACAGGAAAAGGAAAAATTTCTGTGGAAAATATTATTCCTGTGAAGCCTAAAATCAGTTCAAATAAATATGTTGTGCTTGCACCGTTTGTTGCGGATTTTTCAGAAATCAAAGAAAATTCTTTGTGTGCGAACACTTTTATCCGTGCAGGAAAAATCGGCGGAGCTTTTGCATCCTCAATGAATCCTTATAAAAAGACTGTAATTCTGTTTGATGAAGGCGCGGTTTTTGAGTCAGCAATACCGTTGCAGTTTATTGGAAAACTGATTACAAAAGTCCATTCTGATGAGCGGATTTGCCAGTCGGGATTTGCACCGGTCTTGCCAATAGGAGAAGATGAATGAAAGAAATCTACAAAATAAAAATCGAGCCTCTGACAGCCGTTCATATTGGAAGCGGAAACACATTGTCGCCGTTGGACTATAAGTTGGCAAATACAAGTTCTGGCATAAGAAAATATGTCCGATTTTCTTCTGATTCAATTCTGAACAGAGTCGCAACAGATGAAAAACTTAGAAATGAATTCGAGATGTTTTCTCTGAACAATGATATGAAATCTTTGCAGACTTTTTTTCATAAAAATATGAAGAACGAAGATGTTTCTTACCTGTGTCTGCCGACTAAAGAATTTGAAGAGAAATATGACGAGAATCTAAAAAAAGACCCGTTGCAGAATGCCTGCGAAGTCTTGGAAATGTACAGACCTTCCTTAGAGAGTTTTCCTGAAATTCCCGGAAGTTCAATAAAAGGAGCTATAAGAACGGCTCTTGTTGATTCCTGTGTACAAGATGTTGAAAGCGGATTTGATTTTTACAAGGCAAAGAAAAACAGAAACTTTGAAAATCAAATTCTGAGTAATAAAGATGCAAAAACAGATCCGTTTAGAGCAATTCATGTTGGCGACTGTAATTTTACAACACCGCTGACACAAGGCGTTGGAACTCTTCAGATTATAAATGGAGAAGCTGGACGTCTTTCAGAGAAAAATTCCACGCAGGTTCAAGCAGAGGTGCTTTTAGGTAAAATCGTTTCAAAAGAATCTGTTCCGCAGCTGTTTAGTCTTACTATTGATAAGGACTTGCAGAAAACAGGAAATGTTTCAAAAAGTTTCTTCATAAAAGACATTATAAATGAATGTAATTATTTTTATGGTGAAAATTTTAAGCAGGAATATGAGTATTTTTATAAAAATTCGGATTCCGAAAAACTTGAATTGATAGATAAACTTTTTATGGAAATTAAAAAAATCACGGAGAAAGAATCAGAGAATTCATTTATAATAAGGCTTGGAAGATGGAGTCAGTTTGAATTCGTAACTTTGTATGATGAAAATCATAAATTTGGAGCTTCCAGAACCGTTCTAAATTACAATGGCCAATATCTTCCGATGGGCTGGTGCAAGTGCAGTGTAGGAAAGTAATTTTAATCATCAAGGAATCCTAAAACATGACACCAAACACACTTCTAAAAAAAATAAAGCTCGGCGAAACAGTTACTCAGGAATTTAAGCGTTGCGGAAATGGAATACATTCTGATGTTTATGAAACTGTCTGCTCATTCTTGAACCGTTTTGGCGGAGATATTTTTCTTGGTGTTGATGATGACGGAAATATTGAAGGCGTGCCGGAAAATGCAGTCCGTGATTTGAGTAGAAATTTTATAAACTGCCTTAATAATCATTCTCTTTTTAGCCCTGTTTGCACGGCAGCTATTGAACCGATTTCTGTAGATGAAAAAATTGTTCTTTGGATTTACGTTCCGAACGCTTCGCAGGTTTATACTTTAAAGGGCAAGGTTTATGACAGGCTGGGCGACAGCGATATTGTTGTAACTTCTACTGATAAAATTGCGGAAATGTATATCCGGAAACAGAATATTTTTACAGAACGCCGAGTTTTTCCATATCTTAAGCTAGAAAACTTGCGAGAAGATGTTTTTCAAAAAGCAAGGCAGCTTGCATACAACAGGAATTCTGATCATCCGTGGATGAAAATGGATAATATGCAGCTTTTGAAATCTGCGGGGCTTTATACGCATGATTATGCAACAAACGAGGACGGGCTTACTCTTGCGGCGGCTCTTCTTTTTGGTCAGGATGATGTGATTCATGATATTTGTCCTACATATTGGACAGACGCGCTTTGCAGAAAAGTTGACATAGACCGCTATGATGACCGCGAGATTATTCAGACAAATCTGATTGACAGTGTTGACTTGCTTATGCAGTTTGCCAGAAAGCATACTTCCGATAAATTTTATCTGGATGAAAATATGCAGAGCATCAGCTTGCGTTCAAATATCTGCCGCGAAATGATTGTAAATTGCCTGATTCACCGTGAATTCACAAGCGGACGCATTTCAAAGTTTGTAATTGAAAAAGACAGAATGTATGTTGAAAATCCGAACAAGGCTCAAAATGAAGGAAAGCTTACGCTGGAAAATATAGAGCCATTTCCAAAAAATCCGTGCATTTCAAAAGTTTTCCGCGAAATAACTTATTCAGAAGAACTTGGTTCTGGTTTTAGAAAACTGAATGAATACGTTCCTCTGTATTCCGGCAAAAATGCCCGTCCTGAATTTATAGACGGCGATATGTTCAGAATTGTGGTTCCGCTCCCATCTGAAAAATCTGACGAGGAAACAGTTAAGAAAAATGGCGAAGAAGAAATAAAATCTAACTGTGGTGAAAACTGTGGTGAAAACTGTGGTGAAAACTGTGGTGAAAATATTTCCGCCGAAGAAAAAATTCTTGAGGCAATCAGGGAAAATCCGAAAATCACGCAAAAGCAGCTTGCGGCAGTTACAGGACTTTCGTTGCGCGGCGTGGAATGGAACATGGCAAAATTAAAAAATGAAGGCAAAATAAAGCGCCTCGGTTCAGACAAAAAAGGAACTTGGGAGATTGTGGAATAGTTGGAGAGTGTAATAAAAACTTTGCCTGAGATAGCGTCAAAGTTTTTATTCACAAGTTTGCGTTGCAAACTTTTTTATAAACTGCAATTTCGCACTTTGTTGCGAAATTGTGCTAAAAAGTCAAATTGATATTTTCTCATTGACTTTTTATTGGAGGAAATGAAATGGCTTACACATTAATCAGTTTTGTGGGAACAGGAATCAAAAAGGACGGAGAGTATCAGTCAACAAGATATGTTTTTCCCGACAAAAAAGAATTTGAAACCAAAAAATTCGCAGAAGCTTTGCTTGAACTAAAGTACAGGGACTTCTCAAAGGTGATTTTTGTCGGAACGACAACATCCGCCTGGGAGATGTTCGCGGAAGGCAATGATGACTTATGCATGAAGCTTATGGAAGCCCGCTCAAACAGGAGTTTTTCTGATGATCTGAAAACGGAGCTGGAGAATTACATTTCTGAAAAACTGCAGATTCCTGTTGTCATAAAATATCATACTGATAAAATTGACGAGGACACTTCGCTTGAAATTTTCAATCTGTACAGTTCGATTGTTCCGGAAATTACGGATGAGAATATTCTTGTTGACATAACGCATAGTTTCCGCTCAATGCCGATTCTGCTTTATCAGGCAATGCGGTTTTCTGTCTCGCAGAACGAGAAAATCAAGAATGTGGAACTTGTTTACGGCGAATACACTTCGGACGAAAAATGCTCCTATGTCCGTAATTTAAGCAGCTATTGGAAATATTCGCAGATTACAAATGCGGTTTCAATTTTTGAGGAAAAACTTGACGGCTTTGCTCTTGCCGATTTGATTGAAAAAGACTGGGAATCAGGAAGCAAGGCAATAAAAAGGTTTTCGGAAATTGTGCAGACAAATTTCTGTCTTCAGATTGTGGAAGTTTCAAGACAGCTTAAAAATTCTCTTAAAAAATATCCTGAGAATGTGCCCGCCTACCTTGATAAGGTAAAAAGCAGCGTGGAGAAAATCTGCAAATTGATTGATTCTGAAAACAAAAAGCTTTCTCTGGCATTGTACGAGTTTTCCAATTTTCTTTATGAGCATAAACTGAATGTTCAGGCTGTTATCTGCCTTCAGGTTGCTGTTGAGACTGCGATTTGTGAAAAGTTTGCAAGTGAAAATCAGCTTGGAGATTATGACTGGTGGAAGGATTACGGACAAAATGAATTGAGGAAAATAGAAAGTGAAAACAAAAAGGATTTGAAAATTCCTCTTACGAATCTTGAATATTTCAGAAACCAGGTTGCGCATGGCGGCGCAAAAAATAAGGATGGAAACTTCCCCCATGCGGCAAATATTCCGGGCATTTACGCAAGCGGGCTGCGCGGTGTGAAGAATCTGTTCGAATATCTGGAAAAAGAGCTGTAAATATTATAAATTTGCCGTTTTTATGATATAATCGGAAATGTAATGCTCTTTGACATAAAAATCGCAAACCTCGGATTCTGGCAGAAGCAGCCTGAATTCGCTTGGGTTTGCCAAAATAAAAAAGTGTTTGCAATATAAGGAAATAAAAAAATGTCTGAAAAAATGTGTGTGTTTTCTGAAGGAAAATATTATTTTATGCTGATTTCGCATGAGCTTTGCGAAATCGCCCCTGCAATTTGTTATAATGTAATGAAATGCGGATGGTAGTCTAAAAAACATAGACCTGATTTAAGGGATTAAAACAAATTGCGAATTGCCAAATATACATAATTGATTGTTTTTCTAAAAAACATAGACCTGATTTAAGGGATTAAAACAATCTCCTCATTATACTATTTAATAAATTAGTTATTCTAAAAAACATAGACCTGATTTAAGGGATTAAAACTATTGTCTGTCATCATATTAATAACGCCAAACCAATCACTAAAAAACATAGACCTGATTTAAGGGATTAAAACTAATCCTCTCGATTGAGAAATCTACATTTTACCATAACTAAAAAACATAGACCTGATTTAAGGGATTAAAACACGTTTTGTCCATTGCTATAACTCGCCAATTTAATGGCATACTAAAAAACATAGACCTGATTTAAGGGATTAAAACTAGTTTTTATATGAACCAAATATAGCGTGTTGGAAACAATGACCCTAAAAAACATAGACCTGATTTAAGGGATTAAAACTTCCACGGAAAACCTGATAATAATCCATGAACTTGTCCACTTCTGCTAAAAAACATAGACCTGATTTAAGGGATTAAAACGATACAACAGGTTTAGTAATATCAACATTATTTTCATAACTAAAAAACATAGACCTGATTTAAGGGATTATTTCTGGTTTTTACTCATAAAAAGTGTTAATTTTTTTTCAGGCCGCTTACTCTTATATATTAGAAGCAATAAAAGGAGCATGTTTGATGAAAGATTTAAGACTTACAGAAAAAATTGCGGTCGATGTGATTCAGTCAAATCCAAGAATGTCAATCACAATCGCTCTGACCGGAATTGCGATAGAGCTGCTGTCATTTTTGGTAAAACGGATTACAAAGTCCGCTT
>ERZ808267.158-NODE-158-length-27813-cov-3.776101_pt1 | contig 27813 bp, 21 predicted proteins | sample MGYA00521241_ERZ808267 | MGnify/ENA primary metagenome ERZ808267 (study PRJEB31516, sample SAMN03275592) | gut metagenome | biome: mammalia-associated habitat; material: feces | host: Papio cynocephalus | place: Kenya | collected 2012-07-19 ...
TAGGTGTATAGCCAGCTATAAGGTTCCGTTAAAAAGTGGAGTTCCCGCCAATTACTTGATACAGCACATACGGTACTGGCCCAGACTTAAAGGGTACAGTCTTGCATTACCCTCGTTTTCGGACTCTTTTTCCGCTTTAAATACGTCCCAGTTGAATTTACAACGTTTCGGAATCTTTTCGCCAAATATACTATTTTTGCCTTAAAAGTTTTATACTTGTAGAGTATGCGAAAGATTCACTACTCTACATGGCGTCACGGCAATTTTGTCATTGTGGTAATGCTGGTTGGACTTATGGTGTTGGGAGGTTTAGGAGCATTACATTTCTATACATCCAGTTCCCAGCTTACGTCCGCCATTCAAAAACAAAGTTCGGCGCTGAATGCGGCTAATGCCGCCCGAATTCATGCCCTGGAGGAGGATACTTCAGCTTATCTAGCCTCTGCACTTTACGATCATATTAAGTCAAATACCTCTGGTTCCTTTGAATCTCAGCTAAAGGCTGTTCTGAACTCCTATTCGTTTACCAATTTTCTATCGTCTCACGGAATACAGTCCGCGGATAGCTCAGATGTAAAAGTATCCGAAATAAAACCCTCCGACATTGGTAGCGATACCGTTTTACGCTTTGAACCCGTTCGCGATGCCGTTATCGGAAAAAGCGGGTTTAAGGTTTCCGGGCTTGCGGCAAGGGGGGCTACCGTAACCACAGGAGTCAGCAAGCAGGAATCTGCATCTGTAAACTATCTATTCATACCAAATGAAGATATAGCATGGTACCATGGCGACGCGGATTCTACAATCCCACCCAAACTGGATAATGTCACGTGCTCCGACAGCTCCATAATCTATTTTGGCAGCACACCTGATAATCCGACATTATTAGATAAACTCCCCACATCTTCTGCGATTCTTGTCAAAGGGAATAGCAATACGCAACTTGCCAATGTTTACGACTATGCGGCGATGAACAATACCAGGGGTAGTCTGTTCGATTATATTCTATCTGCCTCTGATAACGGTACTACATCAAAAAATTATATGGACAAGGGTTTGTTCTGGCGCGCCCCCGCCCTTCCCCAAGGATTTACAAGTTCCAAGTATGTTCTGGACTTTGTAAATAGAAGGGTGTTTAAAGAGGTCTCACCACTACAGGAACAAACCTATGAGGTATGCCTTAGTGGTTTCGGTTCCACTGTGGCTGCCATATCTCTACCCGCCAGATCTGAAAATAGTTCTCTAATTACCGCGTTTGATTCCATAGGCTTCCCTCTTGTCCGTAGTGAAAATACCGCTTCGAACGGTGAGACTCTGTATAATTGGTATCTGAACGTAAACAACTCAACCCGCATTGATGCCAAAGCGGAGTCCGTATGTCTGTTGGTGAGTATGCTTGCCGATGCCGCAGATTCAAAGTTACCCAACGGTATAAAGCGGGCGCGTGTAGACGATATCCTGCATCCGGCTATTTCATCTGCATTAGGTGGGCAGAAAATAAGCGATATTGCCGAAAGTATTAAGAACGGTGGAGGTGGTTTGCGTGCTGCCGCTGGATGGCGAAACGGTACAAACGGGTATTTCAACTTTTATTACGGTAATATGGCGTTAAAATCCCTGGACTCCGGAACAGCTAAGCTTTACGGCGCAACAGAGACACGTCCTTTACTGGATAGAAAGATACAGTTGGATAACGGGGTGACAGCACACTTTGTCCGTTTTCCGTGGTTAAAGGACGACCTACTCTACCTTCTGGTTAATGGTGGTGCCCTTGGAAGCAGAACAAAATCTGTTATGGTTCTAACACCCAGTGCCAACACTACGGGAAATATCTTTCTCGGTGGAGATCCCTCTTCGGCTCTTTGGTATCAGTGCGAGTTCAGCGATGACTGCGGCGTGATTACCGGGTGTAATGTAACTGTAAGTGGAGAATTTAATTCCGAGAAGAAACGTTGCCTTGTTGCATCCCCTGGCAGGCTTACCGTAGCCTTTCCCCAAAAGGCGTTAGACTTGCTTGGCGAACAGAGTAGTGTGAGTATCGGTGCCGCACCCGAATCAATGAAAGTGGGCATAAGCGGCAATAAATACGGATCACAATGGATGACCGATGCAAATTCCGCAAGCTACAATAGCTTTGTTGGTAATATAAAGGCTAATACTGTGGGAAATAGCGAAAATACCACCTTTTATATCCCCAACCCTGCCGTCCGCAATCAGGTTTCCTGCTCAGCCGAGGATCTCGGGCATGCAGAGGTGTCACTAAAGATTGTTGTGTGCTTCTATGATGCCGCCGCAACTTCCCCTACCGCTTTGGCATCCGTTCCCGTTAAGCGAGGTTCGGAGAACCTGTTGCTGTCCAATTTAAATCCCGTATACATACCGTTTAATACGATCCCCTCCGCTGATACAATTCTTGACGGATCTCAAGCATCCGTTGCCAACGGCTATTTGAAAGATGCCGCTGCCCTACAAAACAAATATGCAGAAGCCTTTGCCCAGCAGGTTGTTCTAAACGCCTCAGTTTCTCCAAACGACAAGATTGCACGTGTTTTTGAGTATTCAGCGTTGTACTCTCCGTTAAAAGAGGACAACTCCGAGTTGGTTCAAATGTTCGGAGGAGGTAAGGGATTAGGAACCTCCAATAACCTAAGATTCTATGTCGGTTGGTGTTCCGATGGGGCCATAAGCGCTTCCGGAAGTATTTCCCGTTCCGAACTGGGTTCCCTTTCAGATAAAAACTAAGCGGCGAACTAAACTTCTTATCCATGGAATCTAATGTGAAATCGGCATTCCTTTCGGATGCTACACGGATATATTTTCGCGAGCTGTGCGATAAAGTTGGCAATAAGATTGCTATGGGAACTTGTGGTAGGGTTTCGCCCGCCCCCCTTTCTTTGGATAGCTCCGTTGCGAACCAGTTGTCCACTACCTTAAACGCCCCCATTAATGCCGTTATTCAATCCTTGGAGAATGAATACCAGGTGTCCGTTATAGAGCGTCCGTCGCTTATATTTTCGGCCGAGGGGCTTGAAATGCTCTCCCGTTTTCAGCAGAAGCTACATTTGGAGGAGGGTTTGCCTTGGTTACCTATTCATACGGTTGGTCCCGGTATGGTTTTGGTAAATTGCCTTCCGAACATCCCATTGCCCGAAAATGTCCCAACCGAATTAGTGTCCAAGGTTGTATTGCCCCCTAAGGACTACATTCAATTCGCCGAAGATATAGTTAATGCCAACATCGAACTATCGGGGTGCAGACGTTCATTGGGTGTAGAAGAGATTCTTTCGCCGGAAACCGTAGCTGATTTTGACAATTATACAAAGCTTTCTCCAGCTAGATTTGCGCAGCTACTGAAGCAACTATATGTCTCCGCCAGCAATGACTACAAGGAACTTGAGAAGTTGGAACATGATTTACCCGATGCCCCGCAAGGCGAAGAAGAGTTTCTTTCTCTGCTGGAAAATAATTTTCCAAAGGCAATAGGCGAATGGTTTTACTGGAGGCACAAGCTTAAGACAGGAAAAACCTGTATATTCTCCTCTTTTTTAACAGTTGATTACCACGGGTTCTTTCGTCCCCTAAGCTTGATAGACCCGAGTATAAATGCCTATGACGGGCTTTCTCATAGCGTTTTAAGCAAAATTTGGAATGCTGGTTGCGGAATATTAGGGTTGCGGGACAGAAAATTGTATCTTGTGCAAGCTGTAAGAAACGACGATCAGGCAGCTGCTGTTACCGACATGAAACGCACGTGTAGTCAGTTTCAGCTTCACTTTGCGGAATGCTCGGAGAGCGACTTAAACGAATATGTTGGTGCGCAAAACGAAGCGTATAGTACAATGCGCGCGAAAACCAGCCTGCTCTCCGCAAATCCCGTTGCCTCCCGTGAAGCGCTATCCAGCATTGTCTCCATAAATAATGGAGAACTTACCGATAACGATATAACTACCTTTGTTACACGTATCCTTGCGTTGGCTATTGAACTCGGAGCATCGGATATTCATATCGAACCCGTGGCGGATTCCTGCGTGATTAGGTTTAGAGTGGACGGAGTTTTACGCAAACAGATAGATGCAATCTCCGATAGTTATCTGCCCTTAATCATTAACAAGGTGAAAACTCTTGCCACGAATATGGATATAACCACGACAAACCGTCCGCAGGACGGTAGAGCACGGTTGCGCAACGAGGCCACAAACAGCATCATTGACCTTCGTATTGCGACTATCCCCATTGAGGCAGATAATTACGGTCGCGAAAAGTGCGTTATTCGTATTCTTGATAATAGTCGTGCTCCGGACAAGATAGATTCCATTTTTTGGGATCCTTGGCAGCGTGCAGAAATACGCAATGCAATAGAGGCACCTTATGGCTGCATAATTGTTACCGGGCCTACCGGTTCGGGTAAGTCTACTACCCTTTATACTTTACTCAATACGGTAAATTCCTCGGAAAAGAACATAATGACTATTGAAGATCCTGTTGAACGAAAACTTCTCGGAGTCCAGCAGGTTTCCGTTACACCCGAAGTCACTTTCTCGGGTGCCTTGAGAGCATTCTTGCGCATGGACCCGGATGTTATTCTTATCGGCGAAATTCGTGACGACGAAACTGCAAAACTTACTGTTCGTGCCGCCCAAACTGGGCACTTGTGCCTTACAACCCTGCATACAAATAACGCTCTCGGTGCGATTGAGCGCCTATCCCATCTGGGGGTAAAGGGACACGATATTGCTTCTTCACTACTTATGGTAACCGGACAGCGGCTTTTACGAACGCTATGTCCGTCCTGCCGCCGCAAGGTAAAACTTTCGGTAACGCAACGGGACGAGTTTAAACGATATGGGATAACTTCTGATTTAATCGAAGAGGGCTACGTTTATGCACCACCCTTAAGAGGATGCCGTTCCTGCCATAATACAGGGTATTCGCAACGTATAGCAATCACCGAAGTTATACCTATTGACGAAGAATTACGCGAATTGATCCTCCGCGAGGCATCCCATGGCGAGTTGGCCGAAAAGGTAAAGGAGAAGGGATTCCACCACATGTATTACTACGGTCTTACGGCTATTGCCCGCGGATTAACAGACTTTAAAGAACTACACAAATTATCGGAAGGCTTTTAATGTTATATAAACTCACATGCAAGGACCGCGCGGATATGGTATTTATCCACCACGTGTGGTCTTTAAAGGACGAATCCGCAGTCATTACTGCTTTGGAAAAGAAATATGGTTGGCAGGTTCTTGACTTAGAGTCACAACACCTGCTTCCCTTCTTATGGTCAAAAACCTTCGGCAAGGTAGGCTCCGCCACCACAGTTCCCATCGAAGCATTGATTCTTTTCTACAGGCAGTTTGCAATGATGCAAAAGAACAATGTCAATTTAAAGACGTCTTTGGGACTTTGTGCATTGTCTGCGGACAATAAGAGCATGAAGTCCGTCTGCGAAGCGATTTTGGACGCCGTTCAGAACGGCAAACCGCTTGCCGAAGCACTGGCGGCGTTTCCGTATATCTTTGACCGTATGTCAATTGCCATGATAAATGCGGGTATTAAATCCAATAGTCTCGGAGATACTCTTCTCGGTTTGGCTGAATCCACGGAGTTGTCCTATGAGATGAATAAAAAACTCAATAATGCCTCCATCTATCCGATGATAACCCTTTTTATTGCAGCAATAGTGTTGGTTGTTTTCTCGTATTTTGTTATTCCCAAATTTCTCCCATTGTATAATGCCATTCCCGGTGGTATGCCAGCCGTTACACGTATGCTGGTTTCCGTTTCCGAGTTTATGACTTCGCAGCCCTGGTCTGTTGTTTTGGTTATCCTTGTTCCACTGGTGATATTTAAAAAGAAGCGAGATATTGCCCGTTCCGTATTTATGCAGAACCTCTTTCACAGATTACCCGGAATAAAGGTATTAACGCGAAACATCTATATGTCCCACTATCTTGGAATGCTAGCTCAACTTTCCGATGCCGGCCTGCCGATTCTACAGCGTATACGCATTCTTGAGGAAGCTTCACAGGTTAAGATGTATAAAGACATGTGGTTTCAAGTAGGTGAGGAAATTTCCAATGGGGGCGCAAACCTATCCGAGGCACTCGCCCAACATTCCGATGTTTTACCTGCCATGGTAGTCGGTAATATACGTGCTGCCGAAGTGTCCGGTGAGGTTCCCCGCACTGCAGCATTTTTGGCGGACTTCTACACGCGCGAAGTGAGACACGGTGTTGCCAACATCCAAGTTTTAATTGAACCGTTCTTTGTTTTGCTTGTTGCGGGATTCGTAGGTTTTCTACTCTTTGGTATGTTCTTACCGTTATTTGATATAACGAAGCTCGCTCAATAAAACGACATCAGACCCTAAACTATTCTTCAATGAGACAAGTGAATATAAAAAGTATTTTAGCTTTATCCTTTGCCGTTGCAATGTGCCCCCTGGCATATTCTACCGAGTATGTGTCCATTTCCGGTACCGATGTGGCAAAATTAACTAATGGGGCTGGTTTATCCACCCTTTTGCCCCCAGGCTACAGAGAGCCGCTTATTGACGGGCTGGAAGATATCTCCGGCGGCGTAAAAACTCTATGGGGCGCGAAACCCGAATTTGACACCATTGTTTCCGGTATATCGTATTCCGATAACCTACCAAATACGAACAAATTACGTTCGTTGGATTTAAAAAAGGCTCCTTTTGATACGGTAATGGCTTCTCTTGCCCGAGATATGCACATTTCATATATCTCTTCTCCCGATTTACCAAAAACGGAGATAACTGCGTTATTTGACAGCATGTCTCCCACGGATATTTTCCGCGCGTTGGCACAACAGCAGAATCTGGAGGTAATTGACTATTTCGGCGCATTTACACTCCGCACAAAGCAGGAACCCCCGCTGATTTTAAGAAAATACAAGCTGGACTTTAACTATATAGACGCGGGCGATACGATGGAGGCTGTCGGTGCGCAGCTACAGAACAATTCTACAACCAGTAATGGTGGTAGCAATTCTAATATGGGTAGTGGGTTTAGTAACGTTTCCAAGTCCCTTAAAGCCGATTACGGCGAATTCATTGACAATATTAAGTCTCTTGCCCGTCTGGATTTAACCAATGCAACATCTGGCAAGGACAAACGAAAAGATACTGTAAAGGATGGGAAATCTACACCCAGTTCTTCACAGGACTCTGTTGTTATCTATGATCCAGATAACAGGACATTATTGGTTCAGGCTACAGCAGCTGGGCATGAAGCAGTTCTAACTTATCTTGAAACCATTAATTCCCCTCAAGAAAACGTTGCTATTGAAATCTTCGTAGCCGAAACATCCCTTAACCCAACTACGGATTTAGGTGTAAACTGGTCTTTTGCTTCCGAATCCGGTTTTACTGTTGCATATAATCCGGCATCTTCGGTAGGTAGTCAGGGTATTGGGCTTGGGAATTGGCAGATAGACAATTTCTCCGCCACCATTAAGGCATTACAGGCGGACAAACAAGGTAGGTCGTATTCCCATCCACGAGTTTTGACTACAAACAACAGATCCGTTACACTTGAAAGCGTAGTAGAAGTCCCCTACACCTCCTCCAGTAGTGCCGTTGTAGAGGGTTCAGGCGGTCGCACTGACACCAGTTCAACGGATTTTAAGCGAGTTGGTATTACAATCTCAGTTGTTCCGATTATCCAGGGTAATGATGTTCTCCGAATGAAGGTTTCGGTTACGAATTCCACACTTCAAGGATATAGCGAAGACGGCGAGCCCATTACATCAGTTAGATCCTACGGCGGTGCATTCTCGCTTAACTCCGGAGAGTATATAGTAATCGGTGGCTTGGGTGAAAATAGATATACCAACACACAATCAGGTCTTGCGTTCCTTCAATCTGTCCCCTATCTGGGCAACCTTTTTGGCACAAGTAATATTTCCAATGAAACCAAAAACTTGTTAGTATTTATTCGTCCTGTTATAAAGAAGCAATTTAGAAAAGGTCTGGACGTAAACACAATGGATAAAGGTGCGCTTTATGCCACGAATTCAAAATGGCCGTTACTGTTCAACCCCAATGATATTGTGACGAAAGACTCCATAGCAGAGTCAAAGGATCCCTTTGCGGTTTCAGACGCAAATAATTCGTTCCATACGCTGGATAAGCTTGCCTTGAGAAAGGCGCAAGACGGAGGTATGGTAAAGGAAACCCCCGACGGTAAAGTTCTGGATACTTCAAAACCTACAGAACAAGAGAATAAAGAACCCGTAAAGCCCGAAGATGAGGAGAAAAAGCCTCTTGACGGCTCTTCCCCCCAACAGGCAATTCCCGAACCTCCTGCGGATTACTGGTATCTGCCTACAGCTACCCCTCTACCACAAGAATCCGCTCCGCTGTGTCCTATGCCGCAACCCCAGGGTTTATCCTCATCGGCTCCCATACCACAGGTATCCCAGAGTTACCCACAATACGGTATAGCTCCATTATCCCCAAATATGTCATTGGAGTCGCTTATGCAGCACAATGCGGCTGTAAAGGCACGTTTACATTCTGACGGTACCCAAACTACTCCAAAAGATTCCGATACTGCAACAGAATCCGTTTCCACACCCCCCTTAAATAATTCATTACAGGAAAATACAAGGGCATTTCCTAATATAAAAGTGGGTGTTGAATCTAAAGTAAAGCCCATTGTTAACGGCGCGGGACACGGTTCGGATATAAATGTTTCTCCTGCGGTCAACCCTCAACCAATTTATTTAAACAGATAAGCTTTTATGAAATTCAAGTATACAAAATTCTTTATCTGCCTCACGGCGGTTAGTCTTTTCACCGGTTGCTCGTCCATTTGCGACGAGGAACCCGAAAACCAGAAGGCTTGCCCGCCCCGTGTAGGCTGTGAAGCACAACAGGCACCTTTCAATCAAGTAGGCTTGCCTATTCAAAGTGTAATTCAGAGCAATCCATCTGATGCTTTTGTTTTGGTGAACGATGTTTGTATCGGTAAAACACCTCTTTCCGGCATTCAACTTAACCAATTTGACAAAGTGGAACTTTACAAGGCGGGCTGTTCCCCGCTGAATTTTACGTTGACGGGCAATTCGTTACCATCTTGCGTGTTCAATTTGCAGCCAACCAATCCGCAGTTATTTAATCTACTCGCCAATGCGAATGTAAGATTTGTATACCGTCCTGAAGGGTTACGTATTGAACCCGCTAATCTACCCGTATTTGCGAATGCGGCATTTGTTATATTTGACCCGAACCAAGGTAGGGATATAACCCTTACAGTAGGTAAGATTTCTTCAAACTACTTAACATTACATGCAGGTTCCGGAGGAAGTTTTGTATACCCCATAACCCGCAGCGCTCCGGTAAATCCGCCCGCGGTTCCAAATATGCAGCCTACGAATTCTCCGTATCAGGCTACAGCGTACGGAAATGCCGCTCAAAACCCCCAGTCCCCTGTAATGCAAAATTTCCAATACCGTACACCGGTGCAAGGCGCAACCAACACCGTTTATAATATGCCACCAGCATCCCAGCAGATGACCCTACCCGCACCTGCGTATACACCCACCCCTGCGGCGTATCCCGTTTATGCGCAATAGAAAAAAGGCATTTACACTTATAGAGCTACTTGTAGTAGCTGGAACAATAGCCCTCTTGGCGGGGCTATTGTCTTTTTCGCTTACAGGTACCGTCCGCAAGGCAAAAGTCGCTTCTCTATATGAATGCCTATCTACGTCAATTATCCTGGTAAATAACTACGCTTCCCTGCACGGGGTGTTTTGGGATTCCGACTACAAATTACGTATACAGTTTCCATCAAACTCTCGCAATTGTGCATTTAAACTGTTAAATAAGCGTGAGGATGTTGTTCTTGAGGGCGAACTACCCGTCCCAAACGAAGGCTTTAGGACTGGATTTATGGGTTTAGTGGAGGCGAAAAAGGATATAAAGAATGACGAAGAGTATTTGTTCCAATTTAAAAAGAATTCCACAATGGGAATATGTATCTACAATACGAATTACATTACTAAAGCTGTAATCTCGGATTGGGAAACTGAAAAAAGCAAACTATGGATAGATGTTTCGGATAAAACCGTTACCGATTCTTCAGGTAATGTAAATGTTATAAAAAGTGCAAAAATAGAAAAATAATTTCGGTTTGGCTCTAAATTTTTCCTATAATAATACTTTTAACAAATCCATATATGCAAAAAATTAGAGATCTATCCAACGACGGTTTGACAGCTGTTATTCTTGAAATTGCCACAAAGGGCATTATTCCTGTTTCCGAATCTTATGGTTTGGATGTAGTTTCCTTACAAGGGGCATTGGAGAAACAATATAACCGACTACAAGGTGAATTTGTTGCGGAGCGTAAAATGCTCCCGCATAGTTGCTCCCTCTCTTGGGTAAAGTATGCAACAATAGATCCGGAATATATCCCTCCTGCGTATTTAATGGCTACTTTAAACGCCCTATTATCCGTATTTGTAATAGGTGCAGCAATGGCGGTTAACGGCATGGGTGGAGATATGCTAAATATTGGCAATTTGGAATCATTTGTAGACGATATTACAAATCAGGCTCAGGCAGAGTGCGAAGATGAAGTCTGTTGCGCTGAAAATGCGCACAAGGTTTGCCATATTGTATCGCTTATGAGTTCTTTTTCCATTACATTATTGCAATCCCTTTCTGCGTTTCTTGATGTAAGGTATCAAGATACAAAACATTATACCTTGCAGGCTGATAGAAATCTCTGTGGGCTTGTTAGTTGCTCAAACGAATTTACCGGAAACCTTAAAGGCGATGCTACGCCCGCCCACAATGTCACCGCCGTCCGCAATATTAAAAGACATGGTAATGTTATTTCCCAAAAGGAAATTGCGGACATGACTCGCGCCTCTGTTGGCTCCATAAATGAAACGCTGCGCCTAATAGAGAAGGCTTTGGCCGATTGTAAGGTTGCCTCTGCCGTAGACGCTGCAAGATCCGCAGGTGTTGACATAGACGCTTATGTTCCCGCAGACAAACCCATAGATGCCGATTCGGAGTTTTGGTATACGGAAGAAGAGGCAATGAAGTTCTTGCATGTAAGCAATCTTTTGAATCTGCCCGAAAAATACCAACCGGACTGTGTCGTTCGGAATGGAAAACGCTTCTGGCACGAAGACGAACTCATTCGTATCAGTGATGCGATGGAAGCCGATAGATGCACATGCGGAGCATAGAAGAATTTAATCGAAGACAGAAGGAGAAGGAGAGTTATGAAGACTCTCCTTTTTCGCGTGTGCGTGTGTGCCTGTGGTGCTTTGCGGCAATCTTATTGCCCGGAATTGCCGATTGGCTTGGTTGTGTATTTATTGCGGTTTTTCAGGGTATCTTCGGTTCAGACGATCAGTATCGCGAAGCATTGAGAGAAGTTTCATGGGACTCGTTTACCGCATTTTATAGACTTCTATGGGAGCTATGCAGACTAGCTCTCCGATAGTTTAGCATACAAAGAGAGCCGAAGGATTTATCCCTCGGCTCTTTTTTTTGTGTTTTATTTGTTAGGCTTGTTCGGGAACTTCCCAACCTGCCTGAACAAAAAGCTGTGCCGGAATTGCGGTGTCAGGAACCCCGTTTTTGCGCATCTCCTCTATGCATTTTCTGGTATTTCTCTGCATATCGGTGATCCCGCCATCCGAGGCTTTTTCCGCCGCGGCATTGACCTCCGGTTCCTCCTGTGGCTTTGTAGCCCCGTCACCGTAGGGAATGTCGTCCTCTTCGTCCTCTGCACTGGTTCCTGCAGGGGCTTGCTGGGGCTGTTCAACCCTTTTGAACTGCGGTGCCGGTTTGGCTTTTGCCGGGTTGTATTGATCCTGACGGTTTGCAGGATGTGATGTGTATCCGATTTTATTTGATGGTACAGCAAGGATTTCCTGCCACTCTTCTTCGGAAATTACCTTCCCACGCATTTTGCTTTCTGCGCCCGTCTCCTTCATCAGGTATGTAAACATTGCCGATGTGAGAACGCTACGAAGGAATGTAAGGAACTGTTTTTGCGTTGCGTAGGAGATAAGTTCCGAGAATGGCACTACAGCGTTCAACACATCTTCGAACTCGGGATCTGTAAGCGGGTATTTCTGGTCTACCGAGGGGTGGTAGGAGGTTCTATCGCTTTCGCCCATTGTTTCAATCTTGATTAGATTGCCGTTTTCCACGTCAAAGATATCACCGTATTTTAGTTCTCCCGAAGCATAGCGTTCAAACGGGAATTGTTTAATCTTTGTCCCCGCCTGGATTTGACTGGGGTTCGGCGTATAGCCGTTCGAAGGCAAGACGATGATGTAAAGCTTCTTTTCCGGATCCTTGGGCATAAAGCCCAGAAACAATTCACGGTACTTGGGGTAAAGCGAAATCCCTGACGGGTTATTTTGCGTTCTAAGTAAGTCTTTAAACTGCGGGTTGTTTCTGAAAATATTTACCGCAAGAGAGAGAAATTCCGCCTGCTTATGGGTTAGCGCCATATATCCCCGCGTTCTGGGTATATCTGTTTCCTTAATGTACAGATACGGCACCATGTGGCAATATGTATCCTCCGATTCCTGGGGTTGGGGCAACAATCGTAAGTAGTATATGCCCGCACTGGAGATTGGCAAAACGGGAAGTTTGCCGTTTGTAAGGGAGAGCTTTTGCGTGTTATTTGCCGCAATTTCGTCCTTCTGTCGCTTTTCCTCTGCGAGGGGATCAACTCTTTTGAATTTATTTCTGAGATTATCGTTCATGGTAGATGTGATTTAATTATGTTTATTGAATTTAGTGTGATTTCTTTTAAACTTTAAACCCGCGTAGCGGGTTCGGCTTAAAACTGGTTAAATTTTGATAAATAGTCTATGCGTATTGAAATTGAGCTTTTCATACTTTTTTGTGTCTGAAAGCAGTTTTGTTATATCCGCATCAAAGAATTTCCTTATGAACGGACTTGGTGTTTGCGGAAACCCCATTCTGTAGTTGCAGAGCGTCATATGCAGTTCGTTCTTTGCACGGGTTGCCGCAACATAGAATAGTCGCTCCTCCTCTTCTGTATACGGGTTTTCAGTGGCTTTATACTTCCCCTGCCCATAGTTGCGTGGGATTGGAGGTAGCAGACCGTCTTCCAGCCCGATGATAAAGACATTTTCCCATTCAAGTCCTTTCGCTGAATGGATGGTAGAGACGACAACCTTGTCGTCGTCCTGCGTTTCCATACCCGATGAGTCCAATCGGAACGCCCCGAGAATAGCCTTTAAGTCCCCAGTTCTTGAGGATAGAAGATATTCCACAAACCCTTGTATCTCTTTGAGATGTTCTTGGAGGATTTCTTCCGTGGATTTGCCTTGCGACTCCTCCTCATCGTCACCGATTTTGGCATCCTTGCTTTGTTTCAGTTGTCCGAGATTCTGAACATACCACGTGTAAACTTTTTCAAACACTCCGCGTACCAAATGCAGAAAATCCTGCGCGGATATTGCGGCGTTTTCCAATGCCTGAAAGTCCGATAGCATATCCCAAAGCTGTCTTAATGCCTGTCCGCGCTTTCCGTTCCCCAGTCCCGTACACGGGAGTAGTTGCCAATTCCACAAGGTATCTGTTTGCATCTCCGATATGACGCGGGTTGTAAGTTCTTCGCCTATATAGGGTGCCAGTGGCAAGATCTCCTCCCACGCCAGATAGTTGCGTTTGTCCATTGCTAGCTCCATGAGGGCAATAAACTTCCTTACATGAAACTTATCCTGAAATGCCACTCCGCCGTATTTTGCAAACGGTATTGCGTTTTGGAGTAATTCCTGTTCCACCGCGCCCGTAGTTCGCGAAAAACGCGATAGAACGGCAATTTCGTTTGCCGGTATCCCCTTCGAAATCCAGTATTTTACACTCCTTACAATGGCTGCAGCTTCCTCTCTTTCGTTTGTGTAGTTATGAAATACCGGTTGTTTTAGAGTTTGCTGAATTCTTCCGCTGTGCAATGGGTTGTGTACGGTTTCCTTATTTTGGAGTATCTGGTTTGTAACCCCAAGTATTGCATCCGTTGAACGGTAATTTTCGTTAAGTTTGATTACCGTAGCACCCGGATATTCTTGTGTAAAGTCCAGCATGTTGTGGATATTTGCGCTCAAAAAGGAATAAATCGATTGATTCGGATCGCCTACTACAGTTACATTTGGGTTATCTCCGAGCATTTTATGGAGAATCGCCGCTTGAATCTTTGACGTATCCTGATACTCATCAATAAAGTAGTAGCTGAATCGCCTGCGCACATATGCCAGAGCTGATTTGTTATCCAGCAGGGTATAAAACTCCTCCAGAATATCGTTAAAATCCACGCCTTTATTGGCTCTTTTTTGCGCTTCATACTCCGAAAAGATACGTTCAAGTGTGCCTTCGCCTAAGTACATATTTACTAGCTGTGCTTTCGGAAGCACCTTGTAAAGTTGCGCAATATCCATTAATCCCGATTTCATTCGGGAGTAGAGCGAGTCATATATGGCGGGTTTGTGTAATTTGTTGTTGGAGATGATTTCGTATTGCTCGTCTGAAAGCGTCAACGAAATTGCACGTTTCCAGAGTTTTTCCGTCTCGTAAGTTCCGAAAACCTTGTAGTTCGCTGGTTGCCCAACAAGTGCGGAGGCTTTGAATAGTAGCTGCAAAGCTATACCGTGGAAGGTTCCGACTGTAATCTGCTTTCCTCGGGGCGTCTTAGCTATAATCTTCTTCTGCATGGACTTTGCCGCCTTATTGGTGAATGTCATCATGCAAATTTGGTTTGGGGGTATACCCTCCTCCAGTATGCTAACCACGCGACCGATGATCGTGGTAGTTTTTCCCGTTCCTGCCCCTGCCTCAATCATTAGTGGCGTTCCACGATGATTGATGGCCAAAAGTTGTTGTTGGTTGTACGGCATCTTATTTTACTACCTGTAAGACATCAAGCAACGCATTTGTGGTTGCCCGTATATACGACTGCTCCGCAGCCTGTGCATACAACATATAGAGCATCACGATAAGGATTAGAATCAACAATCCCGCGTTTAGGAGATTTGCCAACGCGCTGAGTTTGAAAAATTCCGTATTCGGATTAACGTATGGTTTCTTTTCCGGGGCTGCGTTGGGCTGTTTCTTTTTGTAGTTTTGGTTTTGCTGCATTTGTCTTTGGTTTAATCGGGTAATTAATTAAGGTTGTCCTATCGGACATAGAGTCCACTGCGTAGCGTAAATATGCCATGTTGCTTGCATGATTCGTCAGGTACATAATCATGCACAACAGAATTAGTATGAGAGTAACTGCGCTAATCGTATTGGCGACCGCCCAGATTTTGAAGTAGAGTAGGTGCTCTACACTCGGTGGCTGTTTAGGCCTTTGTCTCCAGTAGCCCACGGATACCCTCCTCGTTTCGTTGTTCCTCCGGGAGCTTTGAGAGGAATTCCGTTACGGAGATGTTTGATTTCTTACAACGCCATACAAGCTTCATCAAAGTTGTATTCCAGGCACCGACGTGGTTCGCATCAACGTGGAGGAATTCTCTGGCTTCGTGGATGTAATTACGAATCCAACTGTTGTCCACAGCGTTCTTTTTTGGTCCGGGCTTTTTACGTGCGGGCGGTTCATCTTCTTTGATGGAAATTACATTATTGATTTCCTCTGGCGTCATTTCCCCAAACGTCTTTACGGCCGAATCTATTGAGATTTCCTTGTTTAAACAATACTTTGACATTGATTGTAACACTTTCAGCCACTTTGCATTGTCTTCGGGGTTTCTGTCGTCCAAGCCCTTCGCAATATATAGCGCCTTGATGTAGCCGACTTCTTCGGCGGGGATTGTTCCAAAGGCAACCTGCGTGTCTCCGGCCAATGTTCTCGATTCCGGGTATGTGGCGATAATATACGCACGCAAGTCATCGCAGTTTTTTTGAATGAGCTCGTAAAGTTCATCCAATTCCGCCTCCGTATTGTTTCTTATAATTTCGTAGGTGTATTCCAAATATTTCTGGAATTTATAGCCCTTTATTCCTTTCTCCCTAAAAAGCGTCTGACAGAGGGGGATCAAATTTTTGTTAAGGTATGTTTGGTTAGGTGTGGTTTTCTTTTTCATTGCTTTTGAGTTTAGGTTTAGCTGGTAAAAAATTTAGGAAAATACGGATTTATTGCATCGTTTTGCAGTGCAACTTTCAGACTATAATTTTAGATATGAAGATAAACTTACAAGCTACCCCCGAAGAGCGAGCTGTAATAACCCGCGAACTTATTCGTTCCAGTCTGTGGTTGTCCTCCATGGATGCCAGCGATTATAGGCAGAGTACTTTTGTTTCCCTCAACCCGAATCTACACGAAGCCGAAACCGTCCCTTCGGATGGGGTTGTATTCAAGGCAAAGCTGCCTATGAAAAGTTCCATTCCCGGACAACCTATTAGAAATTTTAATGTATACGGAGGTATGGTTCGAGGGGAACGCGGCGGTAACTTTTGGACGAATTTTGCCATAGATGGGCAATTTGAACCGCAGCCCCGTTATAGTAATAGTGCGTTGTCTTTTGTGTCCCAAGTCTTGCTTGATGCAATCCCGCGTAATGGCATCCCCAGAGTGTCACTCTTTGAGGATTACGTAGCACAGCGCCTATCACAGTTGGGAGCCTCCGATGAGCGCACCAAAAAGGGAGGGCTATATTGTCCTTATCTTGAATCCCACTTCAATTCGGACAGATTCAAGGCTAAGTTTGCCGAAAATGGCGGGGATGTAAATTTCATTGACGACGGTATATCCAATCTTACGAAGGGTTATGCCTACTGCCTTCTTTCGGACTTGCTGACGCCCGGGAACCTTGATTTAACCGCGGAACAGTCCGAGTTCTTCAAGACAAAATATGCCACCCTTTTAAAGCTTTCAAATATATGGGAAGATATCGGAGTTACAAGATCTTCCTATTCGGCACTCCTAACCACAAACAAGTTGATGGGTAGCCTGAAAACTGCAATGTACCTACATGGTATAGACGTAGGGGATCCAATAAAGATCAGTTCCGCGTATGAGGCGGTTTCTCTTAATGAGACAGACGCAGAAGGCAAGGAGTGGCGCGACTTGGACTCCGCTGTAGCAGAAGCCACAAAGGGTATAGGAACTATCGAAAAAGACCAGGACATGGCCGCCAGCAACTTCTTGGCAAATGCGCTTTTAATCACGAAAAGCATTTGTAGCTCTACTGTGGAAAAGACGGTACCCACGGTATTCCCCGGATTAAAACTCAATATTACCCCCGAAGGTTTAAAGGGGCTAGTCGGGGAGATGCCGGATGAATTTAAAGATGCGACATGGATTTCGTATGAGGGAACCGAGCAACTGGTTTCGGGACAATATCATGTCAAATCCACCAAATATAAATATGCAGGAAAGATGCTTAGCGGCACGGCAAAATGGAACGATAACCGCATGCTTCGCTATGTTCTGACTGTGGGCAATGATACAGAGGTGTCCGGCAGGCTACTGCTCAACGGCGACCAAATGGCCCTTGTGCGCAGATACCTCCACCCCACATTTAAGTATCAGGAGCAGGAATATCGTTATATGGGCTGTTCCACACGGGGTTCAAAGCGAGAGGACTTTACATACAATTGGTTGGAGGTTGACAAGAACGGGAAGCCCGTTTCCCTGCAGGTATTTGACAGGGATCAGCACCAGACTATTAGGGATGCCAACCCCGAACTTATGGGGCATAACCCAAGGGGTCTACACACCCTGGTATCCGATTTGGAGAAGGCGGTGGAAAAGCAGAGGAAATTCAGTCCGGCGTTAGATACCTACATCACAGCCATGGAGGGTATTGCCGGAGAAGACAATAACCCCGCGCTTTCCATGGTGGCCGATACGGTTCTTGCCAATTTCCATGATACACTGATGAATACCAGTGTTGAGAGCAGCAAGGTTATATCGGAAAATGTGGTGAACATCCTCCATCGCGCGTATAATAATTTGGTTGCGCCTTGCGATACGGGAAAGGTTAATGTTGCCCGCTTACAGGAACTGGACACCGGCATAGAACAGCAATTGTTGGATAACTACACCAATATGTTGTATACACATGCCATGGTCTCAAAGTTCGGGGAAATTTCAAAGGTTTTGGCAGAACCCCAAGCGCCCGCCAATGTGGGTGCTATTTCCAAAGGAGAGGAAGTTTTACGCAAGGAGTTGAAAGCGCATTCGCCAAGAGCTACAGCACTTGTGGATGCTTTCAACCAACTGCAAAATAGCGCCCAAAACTTTGGTATAGTGCTCGGACCCGACCAAACCCTGCGAAACAATATTCGCAATACCGAAACACTCCAGTTGAAGGAAGCTTCTGTTGTGAGAAAGTTTCGCATGGCTGTAAACGACTTTTACGGGGACAAGTTAATGGATGAAATCACTATCCCGGTATTTGACGACAACAAGCGTATTTCGCAACAACTTTCGCTCAATGCCGCCGCGAAGGCACTTACGAAGGGGTCTATGTCAAATATCCATAGGGAGTTGAATGTCCTTACTACGATTGCAGAGGGTAAACCCTTAAGCAACGGAGAAATTTCCGTGGCAGAAGCGGCAAAGATCCTGCCGAATAATCTACTGGAATCCCACCTTAATATGCGGGCATCCTATGCAATGCACTCTTTCGATTACACGAAGGGGAAAAGCGTTATACCCTACAATCCGTTCATCATGTTTGGGCAGAGTACGAACTTCAAGGAGGTTTGCAACACAACGCAAGCAGCCTGCCTTCGCGATATTAACGCCCTACATAAATTCATGCCCAAGGCGATCTTACGCGAGCCTGCGGGTAACGATCCCGCTAATAAGGGTGTCGCGGGTTTCGAAAAATCCGCATTTAATCCGCTTGAGCCCGAGGCAGTTGAGAAGTTACAAGCGCTTGTTCACGGGTTGGAGCAAGACGATTCCAGCTTGAAGTCAATCTGTCGCGATGTTCTGGTCGCAGTCTGCAATGAAGTCGGAAAAACGCAGGATGGGATCGCGGCCAACACACAATTGCTATCCTCAGAATTTGACCGCGATGGCGATTCCTATGCCGCGTCTACCGGGGTGAAATTAGCCCGAGAGTTGGGTGATCCTAATGCAGTGTTTGCCGCACTGAAAAAGAGCGGCGTTTATGATTCCATCTTGGAGTCATGTAAGGAGCGTGTCCGTGAATCTAAGGCCATGGAACACGAGGAATTTGAAATGGATATGTAAGCAAAAAGGAGCCGAAAGGCTCCTTTTTTTTATTATTAACTTCTTGCAACCAGCATACCCTTTGCCTCTTCCGGCGTGGGATACAGCTGTAATCCCTTGGTTCTGCGGTAGGCGTTTATAATATCCAGCGCCTTTCTGTATGCCGCATCAAATCTGGAGAATATCAAGTCGTAATCCACATCCAATATGTATTGGTCTATAAGCTGTGCAAATGCCGCTTTATCGTATGGAGGCTTTTCTACCGGGACATCGTATATGGATACAAAGATACTTTGCATATTACTCCCCTGCCATGGTGAAGTTACCGTATATTCTGGTGAGGCGTCCCAGCAATCCGGGCTGTTCGCCAAACGAACCAAGTCCATGTAGGTTTGGTGCATTATTTGCGTTATTGCATCCTTGGCTAGTGCCAATGATACGTTTTGGGTTTTACCCGCATCTTGGTCGTTTCCTGTCATTTTTAAAATGGTTCGTTATCTTCTATTTCTTCGTTTTTGTCCGCTATACCCAACCATGCGCATGTGTCAGCCTGTGTGGGTAGATCCTTGGGTGATGTGCATATTTTCCAATGCATATCCGGCAATTTATTTATTATGTATGGGCGGTAGGAGGCTGTTTCCATTTTCGGGTCTAGAATCCATATGAGGCCTTTGTCGTTTGCATCACGCTTTAACCTTCCAAGTCCCTGCTTGAAGCGATCGAGCATTTCCGGCAATGTGAATTTATAAAACGGACTTTGCCCCCTACTTTCCAAAAATTTACTATATGCTTGAGTATAATCATCCACGGAGTGAAAAGGCAGCTTGGTTATGATTAGATTGGAGAGCTTTTGGCCTTTTATATCTATCCCCGACCAGAATGCCATATTTCCGAATAAGACTGCCTTGGGGGACGATTTGTATTTTTGAATAAGTTCGTTGGAGCTGAGAGATTGGTCTTGTACACAGAGTGTGTAACCTTCATCCTGCAAATCTTTTAAACGCTCCACCGTATCATACATGGTTTTATATGATGTGAACAGAATTAGAGCATTTCCCAATGTCAGCTTGATTATCGGGCGCAACCATTTTTCCAGTTCCGCGGGATCGCTTGCATCTTGTAGTTTCGGTATATATCCCTTAACCGTGTGAAGATAGTCGTAACCCTGTTGTATGATACGAACTCCAACCTCCTCGGGTTTTACCTGCAACCTGTCCATTACCTCAGATGATCCCATGGGGATGAGAGTTGCCGATGTAAATATTGGCGGCACTTCGCACAGTTTATAAATTCCGCGGAGTTCCGGAGTGAACTCGAAGGGGTAGTAGTCAAATTGTAGCTTCCCGTTTGTGCGTTGGATACTAAGAAAAGCACTACTCGGAAATGTCGTCACATATTCCAGTAATGTATTGCCGCCCCCGGACAATGCTATTTGGTCTGTTTCCCAGTTCTTGAGGTCAACACGGGTGTATTTTTTCAGAAGATTGCTCTGTTGCGCGTGTTGCGAGCTGTTTGCCGTCTCAGCTACGCTTAGCATCAGAGTAGCCATACGTGCGGTAAGTTCCGCCGCTTTCGGTGTTGTTGGACTGATTACAAGCTTTTCCCCTTCTATTACAACCTCCTCAAACGCCTCCTTTATTGCCGTAAGCTCTTTATAAAAGATCGATTTGTAAGGCTCCGCCAAACGCAGAATCAACCGCTTTATAGTGCTCAGGGAGTAACTTGTATTTATTGCCGAGCGTATTGATGGTATCAGTTCGTGTGCTTCGTCAATGATGAGTCTCACCCCGTCGCATGGTGCCTGACTTGATAAGTCCTGCGCGGGATGTAGAAAACCACCATAAATGCCCGTAGTGGCCAAAAGGGTATGATTTACACAAATAACATGGGCGTTCTCCGCTCTTCGATAGGCAATCTTTTTATAGCAAGGGAGAGGATCATTCTTTGTGCAACATTTTCCTCCCGAGCATACACGCGCCCAGACTTTGTCAGATACGCGTATCGGTAATTTTTCGCGTGAACCATCCGTTTTGGAAATTTCCGGGAGTAAATCCTCCATGAATTCCAGCTGCTCCATATCCTGCGAGTCAAACGTTTCCGGTGGGTTTAATATTGCGTTGTGCAGCCTATTGCAACACAGGTAATTTGCGGCGCCCTTCCAGACGGCATACCTCAGGTGTGGATACATTTCGTTAAAAAGGCCGAAGTCACGCTCAATTTGGTCTTGGAGAGCCCTTGAACACGTGCTTATTACGCCGCATTTATTCACCCCCTGTGCCATATTCTGGAATGCATACTGAGATACCAAGAACAGATACACGAAGGATTTGCCCGTGCCTGTGGGAGCTTCCGCAATTGCGCCCTTTCCTTGTTCCCACTGATTGCAACAGAACTCCAGCATTTCGCGTTGGGGAGCACGGAGTGTGTACCCTTTAGCCTTTAAAGTGCCGTTGAATTTTGACAGTATGGCATCTATTGTAGTTTTAGTATCCAATAAAATCCTCCAAAGTTACATTATCCTCTTCCTCTATATACGGATCCACGTTTAGTCCTCCGTCGTCCAAACCATCAAAATAATTCCTTTCCTTGGGTAGTTCCGCTATCAGTGCCTCCAACTCCGTCTTTGTTAATATGGGCTTTTCGGATATATCCGGCTCCGTAAGTTTGCACACAGCACAAACTGATAGTATGTGTTTGCACTTATATCCATCTGCGTCAAACTTTCCGTCTTTTGTTAGACGAAGATGCTTTAGATAGTCCGGGCATGTGCAACCGTATACATTATCCCGTTTTGCTACGAGATATGTTTTATCCCCGCATTCATATAGATATCGCCCCTGCCCCGTAGATATGATTCGCGCATGGAGATCCGTTATAGCGGTCTTTTCTACACCGCCGCAAAAGAGTTGCTTTGCAGAGACTATTTCCATTTACGTGTTTTTCGGAGCTCTTCTGTTGTATATACCTGCTTTTCCTGGCGGGTAGGCACCCTTACGTATATTTCCGATTCCGGTATGACCACTAAAGTACAGTTTCCTGTAGCACCTAATGCTTCCAGCTTTTTGCCGCACTCGCATGAGTAGACATATTCCTGCGCTTTTTCGCGCGTTGCTGCGCTGCCCAGATAGTTGCCCGCAATGGATGAAGGCGGGTTTTTATCCTCTGATATAAGCCCGTCTATGTAAAAGATATGGTACATTTTTTATGCCCTATCTACTGCGGGCATCGGCTCGCGAATTTTCTTCCCTCTTATGCCAAACCACTTTTGGCTTATGTTGCATAGAGTCGCGGATTTTCAAAAATTCATCCACCTTGTCGTCCAATGCCGGTGATTTTGCCCGCCCGTTTTGGATTGAGTTGACGGTTAAAAGACTGTCCGAGAACATTACCGATGGAACATTATATTCCGGATATTTTTCCTGGATTCGTTTGAGTACTTGTAGTCCGTATATTGCTATACATATTTCCGCCATGTTATTAGTGCCCGTATTGCCAAGGTATACCTTTGTGGCGTCCCAGAGCTTCCTACCTTGGTATTCTATGTATACACCTCCGGTCATGGTGCCACCGGGGTTCGGCGAACAACTGCCGTCCACAAATACCTTTAATTCCGGTAGCTGTTCCTTCTCTTCCGGTTTTTGCGTAGGGTTTAGATCTGTCGTATCGATTTCTATTGTATTCATGTTTATCCTTAAATTTGCCTTCTTGCCAAGGTGTCCACCCATTTATTGTAACCCGCAATCCATACCGATTGAATTTTACTCCAGTTGACCTTTGCATTTAAACTGCCTACTGGAACTGCCAAATCCGCCATAAGGATTCTTGTCCCCCCGCAGGGTATTATAACCGTGAGATGCGCTTGGACTAAGTTTTCTCCTGCGGAGATGTACTTGTATCCCGACCATTTGTTAACATCCACTTCTCCGTGAAATGTTGCACGTTTTGCGGCAAGGCTTTTCTGGAGTTCCTTCAGAAAGACATCCTTAGCATCTTCCAGATTCTTGTCGGAGAAAAACACGAGACTTGCCAGCGCCTGTTTATCCTTTGAAATCAGCTCCAAACTTATGCCGTGTTCGTTACTTTTATAGGTTTTAACTTCCCATGTTGCCTTGGTTGGTTCCGATGCTTGTATGTCTGCATACGCCATAGCTCCAAAACCCAATAGCAATACGGATAAAATAAGGGATAATTTTTTCATTGTATATAAGCTTAGTCTTTGCCTCTTAAAATTTGCTGTTCTAAAGGCAGACTATAATAAAGCTATGAATGATATTTTAGCGGATTGGAAATTAGCGAAATCACAGGGTGTAAAGTTTATGGATTTTGCGCAACATACGATAGACTTTGGCTTTCCAAAGCAAATTATTGCAGGTTTGCGCGAGTTGCATAAAGCTGGAGAAATCCCCGAAGGGGCTATATTCCCTGTAAATGGGCTTTCCCGTGCCCAATTTGCCATGGTTTCCCGTGCGCTCCCCGCGGACGTTAAATTTGAGGTTCCTATGTGGCAAGTCTTCTCCGAGTGGCGCAGCCTTGACGGCATAGATCTTAACAACCTCGCTTCGTTCCGTCCCCAATGGGTGGACTCCGATCGCGGCGTGGTGATAAGTAACTCGTACACGAATGTAATATTTCCGAAGAACTGCGATTTAAGCTGTGTCAATCTTGACGGTGTTGAATTTAAAAAGGTTGATTTGCGCAACGCGAATATGAGTCCCAAGCAGCTAAAATATCTAGCCAATGCCGAAAATATTCGTTTACCCGAAAAGCTCAAATTGAAACCCATTGAAAACTGGCTCGGTTTTCTTGCACCTCAAATTACCGCTAAAGGCGGATGGACATTAAATGGCACCAATGTAAGGGATACCGATCTTTCTGCGATAGAAGGTTTGGACGTAGGAAAGCTTTTCCGTGATGAGAACCGATTTGTTGGTGTAAAGTTTCCCGAGTATACCTGGGTGAAGCCAACTCCCGAAAACGATTATGCGTTTGACGATCTTACAGGTTTGGAGTTTATTAATTGCGATTTAAGCAATATTTACGGGTTATCCCTGTCTGACTTGAAGCAGGCGAACATACGCAAATGCGAGACGCCCTTCGGGCACTATGACACGCCGCCGGAACCGAAAAACGAAATTGAAATGCCGTTCTAGTAACAGAAAAGCCGCGTCATTGACGCGGCTTCGCTGTAATGTGCGCCTATCGTGCACCGTTTATCCGTTTGCAACCGGTTCTGGTTCCGGCTCACCTAGGCACGTAAAATGGTTATATGCATCTCTCACAAGGCCGTCAATGATCCCCTGGATTCTTTTGAGTTCCGTTTTATCGTGGCATACTTCCAAAATCTCTCTTGTTGCCGTTAGATAGTCAAGACGCTCTTTATCCTCGTCTGATAAATCCGACGTGTCTATATTTGCATCCTTTCCCAATCTTTCAAGCTTTTCATCCGGCGTCTCCGGGACAGTTTTGAGTTCCCAGATTCCGTCTATTACATACGCCACTTCCCTTTCTCCCGATTTGCTGTCATCTTCATAGAGAAACAGCTCCATTCCCTTGGGGCAATGACTTTTTAAGTCATCCACGTATTGCTCGAACTTTACTTTATTCTTTACCCCCATGAAAAAGCGGAAACAAATGTGCTTGCTTTTAAACAACTTGGCGATTCGGCGCATTCCAAGGGGATTTAGGCGGCAGTTTGCGGGCTTGTTTGGGCAAATGATGTCTACGCTCGTTTTTGCCGAGGATAGAAAGTCCATGCGTGTTTTATCCGGTTCTACTGTGTGTCGTGTTACTTGCATAAATTGTAGTTTAGTCCTTTGGCGATATGGATTGCAACATCGGGGTTTGGTATATTAAATCCGCGTATGCATGTGTGGGTATTACCCGTGAGACATCCCCAACGGGTTCGTAGGCTTTTGCCTTAATATCGGCTATTGAGATTTCAGGGTTCATCCATGCGTCGGAAATTTCCATTGAATGCCTCAATTTTACCGCTGGTGTAAACGGGAATTCCATTCCGTCTCCCATAATGTAGTGGATGGCTTCAACTCCCTCCTCTATTATGGATGCGTGTACAAGATACTTTGTTGCGTCGTGCAGAATTGACAGCATGTACAAAGGCATGTTGCGATTTGCGCGTTTGACCCTTAAATATGCCTTTGATGCCTCCATGCGGCAGCATCCAATTCCATGTTGGATTTGCCAATTCGATGCCTCTCGCTGGTATGCGGATAGATATTTGCTTGTGAGCGGTATGCGGGGGAACCTGCGCTTAAATCCCCAAGGGGATACTAAATACCCCGGTTCTAGAACCCTTCTCTTTTGGTCTTGGAGGTATGCCCAACCCTCTTTGAAGGTTTCCGCGTAAGAACGAATAAAATGCTCTCCTTCCTCGTTGGTATAATATCTCGGTTGTGGTGTATTAGGATTCTTTTCAAGGTTTTCAATGTATTCCAACTTTATATCCGCATTTAGCTGTGCAACAAGCGAAGCCGCGCCACGTCCGTAGGGAATGCCGAAAACAAAAGGTTTCGCAGCACTTCGCAAATCCTTGAATTGTTCCTTGATTTGCATATCGGTGTATCCCCCCTCTTTTAATTTGGGAAACATGTTTCGTGCCATTGTAGCATGTACGTCTCTTGTGGGATCCGAGAGTGTAGCAACTCCTGTTTTATCGCCCGTTATAGCAACAAGATACCATACTTCGCCCGTATTCCAATCGCTTTCAATAACATACCAGTCTCTGGAGGCTTTGTTTGTGGAATACACTATACTTTGAATGCCTTCATACTTGCATTGGTGTCTTACTTTTGCCAGATCCTCCGCGGTAAATCCCGGTTCGATAAGGGTTCGCATATCATAGGGTGGACATTCCCCTACAAGCTTCTTTATTTCCTTGTGTTCCTCCTTGGGTAGGGCGCTCATATTCGGGCGTGTTGCGAGGCGCATAGTCTCTAACAGTTCCGAATAGGTCGTGTAAAGATATCCTGTTTTGTTTATATTTAAGGAAAGCGACTTACTTTTTTTATCCTTGGCGGATTCCTTTTCCCACTCTTCCGGTGTCATATCATCCGCCAAATACGCTTCAACCGTATTGCGCTTCGTTGGGGATTCCTTTTCTGGGCAATCCCATTCCAGTGTAAAGCTCTCGTGATCTTCCGGTGTGTAGGGTTCGATTTCTTTGCTCCAGTAGGCACCTTTACGCAGATATCCGTTTTCTATGGTCGTAATCTTTGAAATTACATACAATTTCCTACACAAGGCATTTTCACCAGCCAATTCTTTAAGTGTCTCACCATCCGTTGCCGGGAGAATACCCACCCTTTCGGATTCCGGCAGTGACATAACTTCCGACCACAATAACTGAGGTTTCCCCGTAGAATACAGTGGTGTTAACCCCAATACTTTGAATAATAATGTCCTAAGCTCCAGTGGCGAGTCCGGATTGAATGAGCTCCATCCCGTCAATGTTTTAACGTTTTTTATTAAATCCGCGAGTAACTTTTTGTGCAATGCTTCATACCACTTGATGTTCTCAACAAGTTTATACGGATTTATAGGTTCTCCCAATACCTCCATGGAGAGGAGATTGAAAAATTCCGGCATGCGGGTTTGGAAATAGCCCCGCTTTATGGACGGATACCCGTTTGCGGTATTTTCTTCGTCCTGTCTATCCAATTCCGTCATCAGAGCATCCCGTAGGTCAAATGTTCTGCGGGAGTCTGTAGTTGCATATGGATCTATGATTTCTCTTGGTATGAAAGAGTACGGGAGCTTTCCACCTATAACTGCGTTTTCGTGAAGCCACTCTATTAGTGCAAATTTATGGGAAGGAGCTCCGAGGTATTTGCGGGATAACGCTTCCAGGGCATATCTCTGGTGTTCGTCCAAAGTGTGTGCCAGCGTAATGATATCCAGATATACATAAGGTGTTAAGTTCCACCCCATCTGCATGAGAAGTTTATAGTCGGTTCTACCGTTCTGCGCCCATACACGCATATTGCGGCCGCTAGTAAGGCGGGTAAGTTCTGCGGCTACAGACTTAAAATCCCCGTCTACCCAGGACCATTTATATTCGCCTATATATCCGGTAAAATCCTTTTTTGTGATACGCATATATTCCAGAACTTCTTCCCTTGTTTGTGCGTATCTTGCATTTCTGGGGTGCTGCTCAAGCACTGTTTTATAGTTATCTTCTAGTTTTCCCCGACATATCCCAAAAACATCCCTATAACGAAACTTTACAGGCTTGTAGCCCATTGCCGGTTCCAATAGATGAAGGTCAATATTCCCGACTTTTGAGGAAATGGTAATTTTAAATAAAATATGATCCTGCCATTCGGTTCGCGGTTCAAATTCCGTATCGATGGCTATTTCATTAATCCCTGCATCTACCCATGCGTTTACAACATCCCTGAGTTGCGTCATTGAGTTCGGCCGCCATGTGGGAAGTTTGTCCTGCTCCTGCCAGAAGCTTTTTGCGTTAGGCATGTGCCTATCCAAAGCCAAACGAAGATCTATGATCCAGTTATGCTCATCTTCCGGCATAGAGAGTATGGACAATGGTGACCAAATCAGGGTCACTTTCGCCTTGTATTCC
>ERZ808267.159-NODE-159-length-27668-cov-3.711404_pt1 | contig 27668 bp, 20 predicted proteins | sample MGYA00521241_ERZ808267 | MGnify/ENA primary metagenome ERZ808267 (study PRJEB31516, sample SAMN03275592) | gut metagenome | biome: mammalia-associated habitat; material: feces | host: Papio cynocephalus | place: Kenya | collected 2012-07-19 ...
GAAATATCCAATAGATTTGGCTGATGCTTCTGATCGCATCAAGTCCAAACTTGGTGATGTGGTGGCTGAGTTGAACGAAAGGCTTGACAATGAGGTTAAGGCCATAACAGAATCGTACACCGCTGCCATTGCCAAGGCGCAGGATGCGATAGAGGAGGCTTGGAAAGCTAGTCTCAAAAAGTCCATTGATGACTGTGAGGCTTCGATGAAGCAGTGGGTCAACGAAACTCTCACCGGCTATTGGACAATTGAGGAGGTCAAGGCTGAACTGGAAGCTCAAATGGCTGACATTCAGGGGCAGCTTGAGGCAAAGAAGACTTTCCTGAACGGGCTGATCAATGCAAACGTTGGTGACCTCAAGGCTTTGAATGACAAGCTTACGGAACTTGATGGAGCAGTGGCGCAGAATGCAGCTGATCTCAAAACCTTTGAGAACGATTTGGCGCAGGCGAAAATTGACTTGACCAACGCCTACACGGCAGCGATTAACGATGCGGTAACTAAATTTGAAGGCAGTTTCCCTGATGAAATCAAGACGCGGATTTCCTCTGTGAATAACGATCTTGACAAAAAGAAGGCCGACATTGAGGGGAAAGTCACATCTCTTGAAACTTCAGTAGATGAGCTGGAAGCCAAACTGTCAGCTTTCCTGAATGCCAGTCAGGCTGCAAAAATCCAGTCAGTGTCCTGGTTCCCGACTTCCACGGATGGCAAGGAGACCCTTTATTACGACAAAGGAGATAAGGATTTCCCTGGCAGTGAGAATTACCGGTACATCAAGTTCCGGTTTGAGGTACGTCCGGCAACTGAAGCGGCCAACATAACCGCGGAGTTGCTGTCTGCCCGCCTGCTTTACACCAAGACCAGGGCTGCCGCCGGAGATGTTGAGGAGCTGGACATAACTGATTTTAGTAACGCGTCAGGAGTCATCACCGTTACCATCGACGCGTCCAAAGTCGATAAGGATGTCATTGACAAAAAAATCTCCGCGAGTGTAGCCGTGGCTGTCGGAAATCTCAGCACGAAGTATGTTCCTCTTAAGGCGCAGGCGCTAGGAGACCCGTTGATCCGGTATGAGACAACTGACGGAAAGATGCTTCCGGACAGTGAGATTAAGGGCGTGCGGGCTATTGATAAGATAGGTTTCTTTTGTACAAGGGAGCACACTTATGGCAGAATTGACTTTATAGGTGAGATAGGTCAACTGGATCTTAATCTTGAGAGAAAGCCTCATAATGAAGATGAAAATGCCACATTGAAGAAAATAAAGGTGTGCAGGAAAGTCGCTATGTCTAAATCTAGTGGTTTTGGAACATTGAGATTTTGTAACCAATACAGACTTGTATTTGCGGATTTGGAAAAGTTGGATGTTTCGCAAGTGGATGATTTTGCACGCATGTTTAAGAAGTGTACTAATCTGTCCGAGTTGAAAATATCCTCTTGGAAGCCTAAACCTGAGGACATGTATCATGCGTTTTATGAATGCAGTCTTTTAAAGACATTGGACCTTTCGGGATGGGATATGAGTCAGATTAATAAAGTTACGAATATGTTCTATTGGTGTTGCTCACTTAGAGATCTGTATTTGGATAAGTGGGATCTGACCAATTACGAAGGAACATCCACGAAAAAATTTGAGACGGAAGTTTTTAGTGGTATTCAGACCGATAGGCATGATTTGAATATATACGTCAGAAACAGCAATAAAAAGACCGTGGATGCTGTGAAAAGGTGGGTCAATAACTCAGAAATCACTCCAAGCCAACAGCACGAGAGGGTGAATTACATTACCAATTAATACGGAATTTTTAACTTAATGAATATAAACACAATGAATATGAAAAAATATATTGCCGCCTTCTTCGGTGCGATCGCTCTTGTGGCATCCGGTTGCGCGGATTATGACAAGGACATCGAGAACCTCAACAAGAGGATTGATGAGATTGAGAGCAATCAGGCTAATCAGATCAAATCAATCAACCAACAGATTGAAGGAATCAACGCTTCTCTTCCGAAACTTGAGCAGGCAGACAAGGAGCTCAAGGACATGATTACAGACATGGAAGGTACCGCTGAGTCTCTCCGCAAGTCTATCTCTGACAACGAGAAAAGCATAGCTGCTGTGAAATCCGATCTTGAGAACGCAGTGAAGGAACTTCAGGCGAGCGACAAGAAAAACAAGGAAGAACTTATCGAGGCGATTAAAACAGCCAAGGGCGAGGTTCTTGCTAACCTTGAGGCCGCCAAGATCGAGGTCGAAGGCAAACTGACCGCCATAATCAACACCATCTCGGATCTTAAGGCAAAGGACGCAGAGTTGGAGAAAAAAATCTCTGACCTTAAGGGCTATGTCGATAAGGAACTCAAAGGCACTAAGGACTGGGCGACCGCTGCGTTCGCAACTCTTGAGCAGTACAACGGCATCGTGGAGCAGATAGCGGGAATCAATTCCGGGATCAGCGGTCTGAACACATCCTTGACAAACCTTGAGGAGCGTCTCACGAAGAAGTTTACCGAGGATTTGGGCAAGATTCTCACTGAACTTGAGGGCAAGATCGCGGATGAGGTCGCTGGCCTGAACGGTAGGATTGACAAAGAGATTGCTGACATTACATCGGCCTACACCTCAGCGATTGCAACTGCTTCCGAAGAGTTGGAGAAGGCTTGGGCCGCCAATCTTAAGACCTCCATTGAGGACTTGGAGAAATCCCTTAAGGCTTGGGTGAACGAGAAACTCACCGCCTACTGGACAATCGAGGAGACCAAGGCTGCCCTTGAGGCTCAGAAGAATGATCTCGAAACCCAACTTGAGTCTCAAAAGACTCTTCTTAAAGGTCTGATTGACGCCAACACCGGAGACATCACAAAACTGAAAGACGCTTTGGCCGAGACCGAGAAGAACATTGCGGACAACACCAAGGCGATCTCCGACCTGAACTCGGATTTGGAGAAGGCTAAGACCGACATCACCACTGCTTACGATAAGGCCATAAAGGATGCGATCTCTGCCCTTGAGGGTAGGCTGAACACCAAACTGGAGAATGAGATCAAGACTGTCAATGATAGGATTACTCAGATTTTCAACGATTGGGAAAGCCGTATCAAAGACTGTGAGGACAAGATTAGTGCTGCGATTGAAAAGATGAACAAGGCCTTGAGTGTGATAGGTAACAAGATCCAGTCTGTGACCTATCGTCCGGAGTATTCAGACGGAGTACATGATGTGTACAGGGAGGATAAGGCGTTCTTGATGAGGTTTGAGGTACGTCCCGCAGCTGTTGTGTCTAAATTGAATTCAAGCAATGTGAAGATGCAAGCCTACGTGGATTGGGGAAGAGGTCAATGGAAGGCAATTGATCTTACCGTCAAAAGTGTCGTGCCGGAATCAAACGGTGTGATAGCTGTAAAGGCTTCGGCTGAGGCCATCAAGAGCTCTTCGGCTACATTCTTTGACGCCGCGTGGTCATATACAACTTACGCGAAGCTTCTCATTGAGGATTCCGACCAAGGTTGGGAAATCGCCTCCGGCTTCGTTCCTCTTAAAGTCGTGGACGGTCGCTTGGATCCGAAGAAGGAAATCAACGGCCACGAATATGTCGAGATGGGAGACGGCCTGAAATGGGCCACCTGCAACATAGGCGCGTCAACTCCTGAGGAAGCCGGATCGGAATTCGCCTGGGTGAGACGGAGACGAAATCTGATTATTCTTTTGGGAATCACAAATGGTACGATAACGGGAACTATACCAAGTACAATTCCACTGATGGCCTGACCGTTCTTATGTCAGGCGATGATGCCGCCACCGTCAACTGGGGAGGCACCTGGCGTACACCGACCTTAGATGAGTTCCTTAAGTTATTTAATGAAAAGAATTTTGAATGGAAATATGATGATGCGAAGAAAGGCATTTCAGTGACAAGTAAAATCTCTGGTTATGAAGGGAACAGTATCTTCTTCTTATCTGGGAAATATTACTGGAGCTCAACCATTAATGTGAATGAGTTGAAAGATGCATATAGTTTATATGTGCATACTGAGAAAAGTGGTTCTACGGTTATGGGATCGCGTCGCTGGAATGGTTGGGAGATCCGTCCGGTCTCAAATTAATCCGTGAAAGTTAACACTCTGATTAGTAAATAATAAATTAGCTCCGCTCCCGCTTGTCCCCTCAGGTGGGAGCGTTTTTTTATGTCTTCATATTCATAAAAAGTTATTACCTTTGTGTGGAATGAACTAAAGGACTGGTGTATGCTTTACCCGATTGGAATACAGAACTTTGAGAAGATCCGCCAAGGCGGTTACGTTTATGTGGATAAGACTGACCTTATCTACAAGCTTGCCAAAAGCAGTCAATATTACTTCCTGAGTCGCCCTCGGAGGTTTGGCAAGAGCCTGCTGCTCTCGACGATGGAAGCATATTTCCAAGGGAAAAAGGATCTGTTTGACGGACTGGCCATCGCCTCATTGGAGAAGGACTGGGTCGAGTATCCAGTACTGCACTTCGATCTTGGCGGCGCAAATTATTCTGACAGCGAGGCTTTGGAGGATAAACTGCAAAAACAACTTGACACCCTTGAGGCTAGATTCGGCATCGTCAATGAATATAAAACCATTCCGGTTCGATTTGATAATATAATAGAGTGCGCCTATGGCAAGACAGGCCGTCAGGTTGTCATCCTGATCGATGAATATGACAAACCGATCATCGACAACCTGAGCCGCCCTGAACTTCGGGAGAAATTCCGTGATATGCTTCAAGGCTTCTACAGTGTGATGAAGGTCAAGGATGAGTTCATCCGCTTCGGCTTCCTAACAGGCGTCACCAAGATCGGGAAGATGAGTGTGTTCAGTGGGCTTAACAATCTGCGGGACATATCGATGGATGGGGATTATGCGGACCTCTGTGGCGTTTCAGAGATTGATCTTAGGGAATATTTTGCTGAGAGCGTCAGAGAGCTGGCCGAGAGGAATAAACTCTCTGAAGATGATTGCTATCGTAAACTGGCGTTGATGTATGACGGCTATCATTTTTGTGAGGACTCTGTCGGAGTATATAATCCTTTCAGTCTGCTCAACACTTTCGCAAGTATGAGGTTCAAGGAGTACTGGTTCGAGACAGGTACGCCTTCGTTTCTGGTGGAGGTGATGAGGGAGACCTCCTATGATGTCACCCGTCTGTCTGACCAGGAGGCGGATTCGTCACTGCTGACGGACATCAATTCTGCTTTCCTCAATCCTGTCCCGCTTCTCTACCAGAGCGGCTACCTCACCATCAAGGATTATGAGCCTGACTTACAGATCTACCATCTGGGATTTCCGAACCTTGAGGTCAGGCACGGTTTCCTGAACTTTCTTATGCCATACTACACGCAGACAAACGCGGACAGTCCTACTGTGCTCATAGCCAGAATGACACGTGACATCCGCTCTGGCAATCCTGAGAGCTTTATGGAACGGCTTGACGCACTTTTCGCCCGGACCAGCTACCAGATTCAGGGCGATTGTGAGAAGGATTTCCAGTACGCGATGTACATCATCTTTGAGCTGATGGGGGAATATGTAGAGGTGGAGCGAATGACCTCCAACGGTCGTATTGATGTCCTAATCCAGACCAAGGAGTACATCTACATCATCGAGATCAAGATCAATTCCACCGCTGACGAGGCCCTTGGCCAGATCGAAGAGAAGGGCTACGCGCGTCCGTTCGCCGATGACGACAGGAAGATATTCAAGATAGGTGTCAACTTCTCCACCGTAGATCGTCGCATAGACGGCTGGAAGGTTGTGTGAGCGACATTGAAGCACATCTACTTGACGATTCTTGAGCGTACGAATCGGTAGAGATCCGGGATGATGAGCACCGGGGATGTGCAGAGGAGGATCCAGCCCCAGTCAGCGAGAGGGAGGGAAGAGACCTCGAAGAAGGCTCCGAAACAGTTGACGATCAGGAACTGGCCGACAAGGATGATTCCAGCCACCAGAAGGCAGCCGTAGCAGGCTGAGGCCTTGAATCTCTTGCGGTCGAAGAAGAAGTCAAGGATGTCCTGAAGGACGCTGCCGCCAGTCTTGAAGTACCTGGCGTTGAACAGATTCCAGAACTGGAGCAGAACGAATGTCGTGAAGAACACTCCCAGCTCGTAGCCGGAAAGATGCGCCTTTGTGTGGGCCGAGAAGGCTCCGCGGAAGAACTCCCCGACGACATTCCAGTGGAGAAGGTCTCTTACGGAGCTGATGTCCATCCTCCAGAGAAGCTGCCAAAGAAGGGCCAGAAAGGTGAAGAAGAATATTCCCGAAAAGGCTATCCTGACAGCCATCTTCCGGTCTATGATGTGGCTATTCTGATTCCGTGGCTTTTCATCCATAACTTTGCGGTCCGGTGGGATTGAGGACAGGGCCATCGCTGCGAATGTGTCCATGATCAGGTTGACCCACAGCATCTGCGTGACGGTCAGCGGAGAGTCCAGTCCGATGAACGCTCCAAGCAGCACTATCAGGCAGGCGCAGACATTGATTGTCATCTGGAACAGGATGAAGCGCTTGATGTTCAGGTACAACGAACGTCCCCACAGGATTCCTTTTCCTATGCTAGAGAACGAGTTGTCAATGATTGTGATGTCGCTAGCCTCCTTCGCCCTTGCCGTGCCGTCTCCCATCGAAAGCCCGACCTGAGCCTTTTTCAGTGCCGGGGCATCGTTGGTCCCGTCACCGGTGACAGCCACGACCTCGCCCATTTCCTGGAGAAGGGTGACAAGACGGACTTTGTCCTCCGGTCTGGCACGGGAGAGAACCCTGAGGGTAGGCAGAACCTCTTTTTTGAGATATTCATCACTCTTGGCAGCGAACTCGGAGCCTGTGATTGTCAAAGGGTTGCTCTCGGACTTGCTGATAATTCCGGCCTGACGGGCAATCTCGCTGGCGGTAAGGGCGTTGTCTCCTGTCACCATGATCACCCTGACCCCTGCGTGGCCTGAACAGGTGTTGATAGCCTCACGCACATCCTCCCTGATCGGGTCAGCAATTCCGACTATTCCGATGAACGAGACCTTGGAATCCTGAGCGGACATATTCCTGAACGCGAATCCCAAGGTCCTCATTCCTTTGGCCTGCCATGCCGCCAGAGTGGCGAGCACGGTCTCCTTCGATGGACCGCCCTCAATGATGTCGGAAGTCTCCAGCAGGAGCTCCGGGGCTCCCTTGATGAAGAGATATTCATTGCCGGTCGCGCTGTCGATGGCATCCGTGGTCATCCGCTTCCTTTCGGTCGAGAAAGCTATCTGATCCACAATCTGGTAGGCGTTCCTGCGTTCGGAATAGTCAACCCCTTTGCCTTGAAGCCAGAGCAGAAGCGCTCCCTCTGTCGGATTGCCGATCGCGTGGTATTCTCCGTTTTCAGAATTGTTCAGCGCGGCTGTGGAGTTCACGGCTATGCTGTCAGCGATGAGGCTTTCATCGACGCCCCAGAACTCGGATTCCACCACGCTCATCTTGTTCTTGGTCAGTGTGCCTGTCTTGTCCGTGCAGATGACGGTGGTCGCGCCAAGCGTCTCGCAGGCGTGGAGCTTGCGCACCAAGTTCTTTTCCTTGAGCATCTTGCGCATGCTCAGCGCAAGGCTGATCGTCACGCTCATCGGAAGCCCTTCCGGCACAGCGACGACAATCAGCGTCACTGCGATCATCAGCGAATTGAGCGCCACACGGAAAATCTCGATGAATGAATATGTCTCCGCGTCATTCGTGAGGAAGAATATGCTCATTCTTCCGACCACGATCAGTGCCGCTATGATGTAGCTGGCGTAGGTGATCCATTTGGCGAGCTGGTTCAGCTGGGCGTTAAGCGGGGTCTCGACATCAGTCTCTTCCTGTAATATTTTCGCGCCTTTTCCCTCTTCGGTCTGGGGGCCGACTGCTGTGATTTTGCAGGTCGCGCTGCCTTCGATCACAGTTGAACCGCGAAGCAGAAAGTTTTCCGGGTAGGTGCTTTCATTATTGGCTTCCGGTACGGTCTTCTTTTTCGTGTACGGTTCCCCCGTGAAATTCGACTCGTCGATGGTCAGATTCCTGTCACTGAGCAGGAGTCCGTCCGCTGGGACCTCGTCGCCGTTCTCCAGCACCACCACATCACCGACACAAACATCGCTTTTAGGAACCTCATAGGTCTGTGGAGTCTTGTCTCCGGCCCTTTTCAGGCGCAGCACCTTAACCGGCCTCTCGTCCTTGGCCTTGTTCAGAATCTTGAACTCTTTTTCCGCCTTGACCTCAAAGATGAAACCGATTCCGGTCGCCAGAAGTATCGCCACCAGCACTCCCAGCGGCTCTATCAGGCACGAAGCGTCCCTTCCTGAATATGCCATCTCGTACACCGACACTCCCAGCGAGAGTCCCAGCGCCACCAGCAATATGATGATGATCGGATCCTTGAACTTCTCCAGATAAGCCTTCCAAAGCGGTTCCTTCTCCACCTCCGGAATGATGTTCCGCCCTTTCCCTTGGACCACCTCCTCGGATCCCTCGATAAGGTAATCCGTTGTCTCTGTGCCGCTTTGCACGAGCTCCACATTCGCCATACCGTCCCTTGTCTTACCGTTTCCTTTCTCCATTGTCAATTCATTCTTTGAATATGCCCGCAAAGATACCACCCCACACTGATTTCATCACAAAGAATCCAATCGTTTGGAAAGCTGAAAAATCAAAGAGAGTCATCTGCGGCAATACAGATGACTCTCCATCGGGCGGAAGATGTCAACGGATCCTTGATCCGATTCCAGCTTAACTACTTTTTACGGTAATGAGCCTTCACATAAATTTTCCTGCCGTTGACCACTCTGAAGTGGCCTCTGACGAAAGAAAACTTTGAAGCGACATCTTTGCAATCTGTGCAAAGGCGCTCTTCGACGCTGAAAATAAAATGGAAGTATATCATGTAATTGATGTTATCGTTGTTCGAGAGCGGAGAGCGGCTCCTCAAGATTACATCGCCCGTTTTAACAAAAATACAGGGTAAGAATTTTCATTCTATCCCTGTATTTAATCAGCGTCGGAGCTTGCCTCTCCAGACATCCTTCCATTTATGTTGCAAAGTAATCGCTTTTTTAGTGAAAATGCAAATAGTTCTGATTATTTTTTATTTTGGGTATGGGGGGATGGGTGGAAAGAATGAAGGCTTTCCAGAGCGGAGAGTCGGTCAAGGGGATGGAAGAAGAACCTTCCGAGGTGACGGTGAAGAGGGAAGGGCTGGCTGAGACGGAATAGGTTTTGGTGTCGGGATCAAAACGAACCATATAATGCTCAGGGTTCGCAAGTTTCCTGGCGGAGGCGAAACCGGTGTTGATGTAGGTCTTTAGCGAACTTCTGTGCCGGAGGATGCTTTGAACATATTCAAGGAAATCCTTCCTCTCAATGTCCTTGGTCGAGAACGAGCGGTAGATGGCTATCGTGTCGAGGATTACGCGGGCATATTCGTCATCCTTGCCGCTGAGAATTTCCTTGAAGCGGGGAAGGTCAAAATCTCCGGCTGAGGTGAGATATTCATTGATGTCTAATGCTTTGAGGAAAGAGACGGCCTTGTTGAAGTCGATTTGGGATATTCCTTTGTCTCCACGGCTCAGGAGGAGCAGGTAGAGGGTCTTCGCCTGCGGGGCTGACTTGAACCTGATGATGTCGCCTGATTCGAGTGTGAAGTCGCCTTTTGAGTTGATGCTGATTGGATTGGTGATTTTCGCCTCAGCGCTGAGGTAGTCGTAAAGGAACTTGTAGTAGCCTTTGTAGGAGAGCAGGTCGCGCTTCTCGTCGAAACGGGAGACGAATGTCAGTATCCGCTTTTTCACTTCGAACGAGAGGTCGATGCAGAGGAAATCCACTGTCCGCCTCATCGTGTCGCTGTCGTCCAGAATATGACTGTCTCTGATTTTTATGAGCAGGAACACCTGATAAGGAATCCTGTCCGGAGCGATGTTGAACCTGGAAAGGATCAGATGGTAGAATGTTCTGGTGTCGAGACTTGCAAGTGATTTCTTGAGATTGCCTGACCTGACTTTGTCCCCGGCAGGCACAAGGTACTCCATGGAACGCTTGAGGAGTCCGAATTTGTCATCGCCTTCAAGATGGCGGCAAAATTCTCGAAGTATGTCAGGGAGATAGAATAACTCTATCCCGATGTCGCTGAATGCCTTTGAAATGAGTAGGTTGTCGTACTTGTCATCAAGAACCAGATGTGCCGCCTCTGAGGTTTTGCTCTCAAGAAAGACGATCTGCCTTTCAGGAACTTCTGATTCTGGCGCCTCAGCGGATATGATTCCGCACCAGTCTCTGGAATCATTGTCGCATGACATCGAAATCGAGGACAGCAGTAGATTCTCTTCGAAGTCGATGTCGTTGTCGGAGCGCATTATCTCGTTGAAGAGATTGATAATGGTCTTGGTTGAATGTTCATCCAGATTCTTAAGACAGTCCACCGCACTCTCCAGCGAAAGGTAATGGATGAGGTCTAACTCGCTCTGTTCCAGTCTTAAATTTGATTGCAATTCATCGAGGACCGAGACTTCCTTCGAGTGGATCCGGTCGTCTGCCTTGACCAACTCAACCGCGAGCTTCATCACCGCCCGCCGCTGTGTCCCGTTGAGGTTTATAGAATCCAAATCTTGCATCTATCTTAGAAAGTTGTCTATTGCCGAATCCAAACTTAATGCTTTTCTCCTGAAAATCCAAATGCTGTTTTGTATCGAGGTCGTTCTTTATCTAACGTAATTTTATTACATTTGCAAGGCATGAGCCGTACCGGAGCGGACATCTGTCTGCAAGACGGTGACAGCACAGTCGAAAACATCTTAATATTCATAGATCATGGAACTAAAAGGATCGAAGACAGAAGAGAACCTGCGGACAGCGTTCGCGGGAGAGAGTCAGGCCCACACAAAGTATTTGTACTATGCCTCAAAGGCAGCGAAGGATGGCTATGTGCAAATAGGCAAGCTGTTCGAGGAGACTGCGAAGAACGAGAAGGAGCATGCCAAAATTTGGTTCAAACTGCTGCATGACGGTGGAGTTCCTTCTACCGAGGAAAATCTGGCCGATGCCGCTGCTGGTGAGAACTACGAGTGGACTGACATGTACGCTGGGTTCGCGAAGACCGCCAAGGAGGAAGGGTTTGACGAGATTGCTTTCTTGTTCGAGAAAGTCGGGGCGATCGAGAAGACCCATGAGGAGCGCTACAGGAAGTTGCTGAAGAATGTTCAGGATGCTCTTGTGTTCTCTAAGGATGAGGATATGATCTGGGAGTGCTCGAATTGCGGTCACATCGTGATTGGCAAGAAGGCTCCGGAGATCTGCCCAGTATGCAAGCATCCAAGAAGTTATTTCCAAGTTAAAGCTCAAAATTATTAATATTATTGAATATGAGGAAGATCATCATTGCCGCCATTTCTGCGGCCATCATTCCTTTCGCTGCCACTGCGCAGCCGAAACCAGCTCAGCCAGAGGCTGACTACAAGTTTACAGTCGTTAAGGAAAATCCGATCACTCCGGTAAAGAATCAGTACCGTTCCGGAACATGCTGGTGCTTCTCTACTCTTGGATTCCTTGAGTCAGAGGCGATTAGAATCAAGAATATTAAGGACACCACCCTATACCCTGATTTCTCTGAGATGTTCGTTGTTTCACATTCCTACAAGGAAAGGGCTGTGAAATATGTCCGCACAGACGGTCACATCAACTTTGCTGCTGGTTCCGAGGCTGACGATGTCCTGCACATCGCTGAGGACTATGGTCTGGTTCCTCAGAGTGCTATGCCTGGGCTCCAGCCGCTTCCAATCCACGGTGAACTTGACGCTACCACAAAGGCCTACGTTGAGGCCATTGCGAAAAACCCTAACAGAACCCTTTCCACAAACTGGAAGAAGGGCTTCGATGCCATTGTTGATAACTACCTAGGAGAGACCCCGGAGACTTTTGAATACAACGGAAAGACCTACACTCCGGCCTCTTACAGGGATGAGATGGGAATTGTTCCGTCTGACTATGTAACTCTTACATCTTTTACCCACCATCCGTTCTACACTTCGTTCATCATTGAGATTGCTGACAACTGGAGATGGGATTCAGCCTATAATATTCCTTTGGATGAGTTCATGGATGTGATTTACAGTGCTATAGACAAGGGCTACACCCTTGCATGGGGTTCTGATGTCAGCGAGAAAGGCTTCACAAGAAACGGAATCGGTGTGCTTCTCGATGATGTGAAAGCTACATCTGGCTCTGATCAGGAGCGTTGGGTCGGCAAGGCCGGAGAGAAGGGAGAGAAGAAAGAGGCTGTTGTGGAACTTCCTAAAGAGGCTTCCGTGACTCAGGAATCCCGTCAGCTTGGCTTTGACAACAAGACCACGACTGATGACCACGGTATGCAGATTTTCGGTGTCGCTACTGACCAAAATGGAACAAAGTACTTCATGGTTAAAAACTCTTGGGGAACAACCGGTAAGTATAATGGTATCTGGTACTGCTCAGACTCTTTCGTTCGCGCCAAGTCAATGGATGTTGTGGTACACAAGGATGCCCTCTCCAAAGATCTTAAGAAGAAACTCGGAATCAAGTAAGGCTGTACCTTGCTCGCAATTGATAAGGTAAATGAACGTTATCAAACATATTCCCAACACGATTACCTCTATGAACCTCCTTTGTGGTGTTCTGGGGGTAATCGCTTCTTTGAATGGCAGGCTGGAACTCGGATTCGAATTGATGATCCTTGCCGCTGTCTTTGATTTTTGCGATGGCCTGGCCGCTAGGTTGCTGAAGGCATATTCAGAAATCGGGAAAGAGTTGGACTCACTGGCGGATGATGTCAGTTTCGGGGTGCTTCCAGCAGTGATGCTCTATCAAATCAGCGGAACGGACATTTTGGCTCTGAAATATTTACCGCTTGTTCTTGCTGCTTTCTCTGCCCTAAGACTCGCTAAGTTCAACCTAGATGAGCGTCAGCACGACAGTTTCATTGGGCTTCCGACTCCAGCTGCCGCGATGATCTGTGGCTCGCTAGCGACACTTGTGACCGTCAGGCCAGACTGTTTCCTGGCACATTGGTGCGAAGGGCCGGTCTTCATCCCAGTTCTGACTCTGGTTCTTTGCTATCTTCTGATCAGCGAGATTCCGATGTTCTCGATGAAGTTCGGTGGAGGGAAGAAGGCTGCCAAATTGGAGGTGGCCAAAAGGATTGCTTTTCTGGTCATCGTTGGACGCTTTGGTCGAGCGTTCCCATTGGTCCTTCGTGTTCCTTGCCAGTTTTCTTGGCTACATCCTCATCAACCTGGCGATGAGCGATTTGGTGACAAAAAAATAGCCCGATTCGGGAATCGTTTTTGATCTACCTTGATAGCTTCTCATTTGCATTATGACAGAATCGCGAAAACACGTTATACTTTACGTTCACGGAATGGGCGGGGGTGGTGACAGTCGGATCCCGTCCATTTTGAAAGACAATCTTGGGACCGGATTCGAGGTCGTCATCCGGACGTATGATTTTGATCCGGAAGTGGCTTATTCACAACTGTCTGCATGGGCTTCGGAAGTTCATCCAGATCTTGTGATAGGGGAGAGCATGGGTGCTACGCATGCCATAGCGCTTAAGGGCTATCCTCATCTTTTCGTGTCCCCTTCCTTGAATGCTCCTCGGTACTTTATGGCTTTGGCATGGCTTACTTTGATTCCGGGAGTGACCGCTCTGTTTGATAAAATCTACCGTCCTAAGCCTGGTGATCGGCAGAAACTTCATTTCACCTACAAACCTTTGAGAAAATGGAGACGTGTTCTCAGCGATGCACTGCGGAATACTCCCCGAAACGGTAGCCAAGACTATTTCCACGCATTTTTCGGCACCCACGACCATTACCGTCGCAGCGGCATCGTCTCAATCCGCACATGGAAGAAGTACTTCTGCAGCGGCACCTGGACCATCTACAACGGCACCCATTTCATGGAGTATGAATATGTCCTCTCACTCCTCATCCCTAAAATCCACGAGGTTTTAGCATCACAATCGGGTGCATAGAAGCATGTTTTGCACCCTGAATTTGTTTAAACACCCCTTATGGGTGCGAAAAAACTTGCTTTGCACCCGTGTCACTTTGCTGAGAATAGTTCATTTATTGCAATGGATAATATCTTTTTTCTTTTTTTGTCGATGATGTTGTTTCATGGCTTGCTTTTTATTATTTTTATTGTTATTTTTGTTTAAACAAAATTACTAGTTATGAATAAGAAAACTTATACCGTGGCGATGTTTCTTGCGTTATCAGCTATTTCAGTTTATTCACCTGTCTCTTATGCTGGTGATATTCAGCAAATTAGTGTTAGCTCGATTACGAGAGACTCTGAACTTTATGAACATTTATTGGATATCATTGCTGATTATTGTAATTGTGATAAATCGGAGATTACAATGTCTACTGAGCTTTCTACTTTAGGAATCGATTCCTTAGGACGCTTGGAATTAGGGTCAATAATCTATTTTGAACTTGATGTTGAGTTGTCTTTTGAGGAATTGTCAGAGGCTGCTACTGTGGCTGATTTGTATGATCGTATATTATTTCATAAATCTTAATGTTAAGTAAGTTGCCTATTAAATTATTAGGCCTACTTTCTGTTTTTTTCTTTTTACATTTTCCTCAACAGATTTATGCCCAGCAGGAATATGTTAGGAATGCCAATGTTTATGGTGAATTGCGTCATGAACGTTATAAGTTTCCTGTCAGTGAGGCTAATGTACTGTTGGTTCAGGTGAATGGTAGCAAGGTTGATTCAACTTACCGTGTCAGCACACGAAGCGGAATATTCATTTACAAGAATCTTAGACCTGGCAAGGTTTACATCAAGGTTTCAAAGATGGGCATGGAGTCCGTGGATGGTGTGTTTGACATTACTGAAGGGGATAACGCTGTTTTGTTTACCATGCGAAACAGCAAGGAAGCAATCAAGGAGGCTACTGTGACCGCTTCAGCATCATTGATGAGGATTCTAGGCGACACAACGGTTTTCAATGCCGCTGCTGTGAAGACGATGGAAGGAGATAAGGCCATCGCCATCCTTGAACAGCTTCCTGGATTTGACTTGAGTGGAGGAACCATCAAGTACCGAGGAAAAAAGATCGCAAGAACGTACGTCAATGGTGTTCAGGTTTTTGGGGACAATGCCAAGACTGCATTTGACATGTTGCTTGCCGATGAGGTGACTCATGTGAAAGTCTATGAGGAGCAGAGCGCTGAGGACAAGCACCGTGGACTTAAGAATTCTGTTAAGGAGCAGGTGCTTGATGTAGCGACAAAAGAAAATATCATTTCCTTCGGAAGTGCATCAGCACAGGTGTCTGGTGGAGTGGATGAGGCAAGGAATGAAAACGGAAATATTCAAGGGCGTTATTATGCCCACGGGCTCGCGAATTTTTTCTCTGAAATGGACAATGCATCTGTCTTTCTTGGCGTTAATAATGTCAACTCTACCATTAATGGAATTGTGAGCGGTGGTGTTCCTTCCGTAGTTGCTGATTTCGGTGCATTGGCATCTTATAATGAGTTCACAGGGACGCAGTTGGATTTCACGCATCGTTGGAAGGACCGCAAGTATGGCAATGCCGTGAGTGCCACCTATGCTTTCTCTCATGTATATTCCCGTAGCACGGACCGTGTGCTGACAGACTTTTTCGAGACTGAATCCTCTCCTGCCAGAAACATGTCCGACACGACTATTGCTTCGACTAAGCGTCACCGCCACGATTTCGAAGTTGGCCTTCATCTTCAGGATACACCTCTCAAGAGCATTAATTTCAGCGTTGACGGAACGTTGACCGAGGCTGACCAATGGAGGAAGGCTTCAAGTCTTGTTGTCAGTCCGGTCGGGAATGTCAGTCAGGATTCAAACATTGGCTCAGATGCTAATGACTTGAGTCTTAACGCCTCACTTGTCTGGAAAAACAATGATCTGGGACACGTTAGGCCTCGCGTCATCCTTAATGGGGCATTTGTGAATAACAACACATTGTCTTGGAATATAGACACTCTCTCAACATCCTACATCAGAAGGAATCTCCAGTCCGATGGCATCGGCAAGTCCTGGAACGCAAGACTGAGAAGCGATCTGGACATCATTCTAGGCAACGAAGCGAGCAAAACCTCAAAATTGAATGTCGGAGCGTCCGCCAAGGCCGAGAAAATTAAAAGACGCAATCTGACAATTGACATCCTTGATCCTGAGGCTCCAGTTCAGGACCTTGCCAACACCTACAATTTTACTTGGAACACAGTCTCGGCTAATCTTGATCAGGAATATTCCTACACTAAGGGACGGAAAAATTTTACCGTGTCACTGAAAGAGTCGATTATACGTCAGAAAGATGACGAACGTCTTCCATTTGACGCAGCGTTCAACCATTTCTATGTTGACATTCAGCCAGAGATACGTTACCGAGATTATCTGTCATCCTTTTCTATTTCCGGGAAGTCGGTAATCCCTTCTCTAGAGCAGACTCGCGGCCGGATCACGGACATGAATCCATTGGTGCTTTCCGGGGGAAATCCGAACTTGAGACAGGCGTTCATGTTGAATGCATCAGCTCTTGATAATATATTCATGGACAAGAAAACAGGGTTGAATCTTGGTTATGGTCTTGGCGCGTCATGCACGTTCAACCCGATTGTCACGAGAACCTATTATTTCACAGAGGACACGACTTTGCCTGAATATGACGGCTATGTGGCGAGAAAAGGTGCCATACTTAACACATTTGTGAACACTTCCGATCCGTCTTGGTCGGTAAATGGACAGCTCTCGTTGTCTCGTCGCTCGAAAAAGGTAAAATTGTCATCCTCACTGAAACTCAGCGGTGCTTACGACAGCAGACCACAATATCTACGTGACGAACTTGCTCATGTGAGAACTGTCCAGGCTAAAGTGGATTTGATGGAGATGTTCACGGCATCTAAAAGGTTATCCATGACCTTTAACTTGAAAATGACTTACCTGCATTCGTCCAGCGATGCTGGTGGATTGCTATCCAGTTCATTTGTGACTTACGCTTATGGCACTGTCAGGTACCAATTCAGGAAGCCGACATTCATCAATGTCTCCGCCTCGGTTCAGAACAATGACTATCTTTCCGGAGCAGGGATAGACAATCTATTCGCTAACATGAAGGTTGAGATAGGTCATCGGTTTACAAAACAAGGATTCGTTGTAAGTGTCTGTGCCTACGATTTGCTGAACAAAGCCTCGTCCTATTCCACAGTGACCACAGCGGATTACTATCTCCAGAAATGGAACCCGTCTTACGGGCGTTACTTCTTGCTGAATGTCCGCTATGAGTTGAGAAAGAAAAACATGTCCCGGAGGTAGTGCTGGACAAGACTTTCATACTCATGAATCAAAGACAGTTAATTATTAATTAAGAGAAGATATCTAACATAATAGATAATCCTTGATGGTCCGTGTGATGTTGGCAATGGCGGTGGCTGGAATCATTGCTTCGGATAGAGGCATTCCTGCTGGGGTTATTTGGAGAACGGCATCGAATCCGGCATCGAGAAGCTGTTGCAGGTCAGATACTTGGCCGGCTATTAGGACGATCTTGGGACGATTCTCTGGGCCGGTGTGAGCTCGGACATATTCGAGAACCCCCATTGGCACTTTCCCTTTCAAGGTTTGAATGTCGGCCTTCCCTTCACCTGTGATGACTAGAGTGCATCCGTTCAGGAGACTTTCAAGGCCGGCTATGTCCAGAACTTTTTGGACTCCGAGGGCCATTTCTGCCCCAAGCACCCCACCTATCGCGCCTCCGATTCCACCGGCAGCTCCGGCTCCGGGAATATTCATTATTTCTTTACCTGAATATTTTGAATATTCCTTGCAAAGCTTTGCCATCCATTTGTCCAAGCTTTCCGCCATTGCCGGGGTAGCGCCTTTCTGTGGGGCAAACATCATCGCTGCGCCTTCCTGTCCGCAAAATGGAACCGAGACATCGTAGAATCCTGTGATCTTGCAGTGACTCAATAAATTGCATCTGTGAGTGGCGTCAATCCCGCGAACATCTTTCAGCATGAGCGGCTGGCGATCACCTTCGTCTTCCGGACACAGAAACCTATACCCCAGAGCCTGAAGCAGCCCGGTCCCTCCATCGCATGTCGCACTTCCTCCTAGGCCAAGCCAAATGTTTTTTGCTCCGTGCTTAAGAGCGTCAAGGATTAATTCACCGGTACCGTAGGAAGTTGCTTGCAATGGATTTCTTTCTTCTTGGAGAAGCAGTCCAAGCCCACTCGCTTCTGCCGTTTCTATGATGGCTGTCTCTCCGTTGTCGAGCAGTCCGTACCTTGCCTTTATGGGTCTGCCCAATGGGTCCGAACAACTTATTTCCTTGAAAGAACCTCCTAACATTTCTGTCATTATCGTGGAAAAACCTTCGCCTCCATCTGAGACAGGAATTGACGCTGCCTCTCCGCTTTGAAAAGCTGCTATGGCAGCCTTTCCAGCTTGAGAAGAAGTCAGGCATCCTTTGAATGAATCTATGAGAGCAATCGCTTTTATCATAACTTTCTGCGTGTCCGACACCAAAGATAGTGAAGATTTTTTTACCTTTGCAGTTTGAATGTGTCCAAGTTCGGAGATTTGAGATTAAGATTGTGGTGAGTGAACTTTCCCTTGGCTATAATTTACTGACAGTGAAGAAATTATTAACCTGTATCGTTATTGCTGCGTCCGTCTTGCTTGCTTTCGGCTGTGCTAGACGGGTAGAGAGCAGCTACAAGACGATTGCCTTGGTCAATTCTCTTCTGACCGATTCCCTGTCCAGACTTCGCTTCCTTGCAGAGTCCAGTGGTAAACCGTCCGGAGCAATTGTTCTGATAGGAGAGCCGGCCAGTTGTCTGCGCCTTAGCGAGAAGATGATGGTCGGAGATGAGTTTGACAACATTGATGCTCGTAATGTCGGAGACGGTTTGCCTGATTTCGCAGGAGAGACGATTGTCTCAATTTTGGATTTTGCAGACTCTTCAACGCTTAGCGTCAAGAATCAGACTGAATGTAGGGAAGCTGTTGTCAGACAGTCTCTTGCCGCACTTGCTATCCCTGTGGGATGTAAGGTTTTGATTATTTGCTCATGTGAGTTGTCTAGCCTCGGAGGAGAGGATGTTGTTGACCTCTTTGGAAGGATAGGATGCGAAGTTCCGGTTATATATTCATCGGACTCGACATTTTCTTTATCAAAGGCATGCTTCCTTAAAATGAGGGAAAGGAACATGTTCACTCATAACATCTCTTATCCAACTGCTAAACTTTTCATGTCAGTTGCAGGCTCTTTGAATTCAGAATCAGTAGTCGTCCCGTTTGTTGACAGCTTGGTACCGGCCTCATTTCCTGACACAGTAGGGGTGTTGGCTCCAAACACTTATTATTCCTATGTCGTACAAAATCAGCATTAGTCCGGAGGAAATAGAACAGCTGGAGCCATCAAGCTTCCCAGGAAAGATCAAGGTGATTGATTCTCTTGGTTTTGAGTTCATGAAAGCTGTGGCATACCTTAGGAAACAGAAGGTTATAGGTTTCGACACGGAGTCCCGTCCGTGCTTCTCGGCTAATCAGCCGCATTATGGCGTGTCCCTTCTTCAACTTTCCGGTAAGGAACGTGCTTTCTTGTTCAGGGTCAAACTGATGGGCGGAATCCCCAAGCCGCTTCGCAAGATCCTTGGTAATGAAGAAATTTTAAAGATAGGAGCAGCGGTAACAGATGATGTCCGAGGTCTTAGGAAACATCATGATTTTGAGCCTAAATCATTCGTGGATCTTCAAAAAATGGTCTGGGAATATGGGATTAAGGACAAGAGCGTGAAGAAGATGGCTGCGATTATTCTTGGAGTTCGCATCTCCAAGACCCAACAACTCTCTAATTGGGAAGCGGAGACGTTGTCAGATTCACAGCAGGCTTATGCTGCAACAGATGCATGGATCTGTCGTGAGATGTATTTCAAATTGATGGCATCGGAGAAGAATCCTTTGACTCCGGAGCAAATGCTCCCTAATCCTCCAAAACACAGTGATAATGACAAAGATAATATTAAAGAAAGGTAGAGAGGATTCTCTATTGAGATTCCATCCATGGGTTTTTTCTGGTGCGATTGCCCAGGTTGTCGGCAACCCAGCTGAGGGTGACATCGTTGGTGTGTTTTCCCAAGGAGGTGATTTTCTTGCTTACGGACACTATCAGATAGGCTCGATCGCAGTCCGTGTTCTGAGTTTTGCCGGTGAGGATGTCCTTTCTCCCGACTTCTGGAGGAATATGATTGCCCGTGCTCTCAAGGTCCGCATCGCTGTCGGCCTGTCCGGTGCGGTCCCTGAACATGAATCTCCGGCCCTTGAGCCTGTCGAAGCATCGGTCCCAGAGCCTGTCGAAGGGCCCACCCTCACCAACTGCTACCGTCTCGTACACGGAGAGGGAGATGGCCTTCCAGGCCTCATAATAGATTACTATGACGGTGTCTGCGTCATGCAGGCCCATTCAGTTGGAATGTTCCGCGCCAAAGGGGCAATCTGTGAAGCCTTGAAATCAGTATTCGGCCTGTCTCTTAAAGCCGTTTACGACAAGAGCTCAGGAACCGCACCTTTTAAGGCAGGACTTGATCTGGTTGATGGCTACCTCTACCGTTCGCCAGATTTTTCCGATGATGAGCAGGTTGTTTTGGAGAATGGGCACAAGTTTTTTGTAAATTGGACAGAAGGTCAGAAGACAGGCTTCTTTTTGGACCAAAGGGAAAACCGTGCTCTTGTGGGGAAATATTCCAGAGGCCGCAATGTCTTGAATTTGTTCTGCTACACTGGAGGTTTTTCGGTGTATGCCCTAGGCAACGGAGCGGTGCATGTCGATTCAGTTGACAGTTCCCGCAAAGCTGTTGACATGGTGGAAAGGAATATCTCGTTGAACGGCTTTGACGTGTCTCGACACACCGGCTACTGCACAGATGCCATCGAGTTCCTCCGCAATGTCCCAGAGGACAAGTACGATCTGATGATTGTTGACCCACCGGCTTTTGCTAAGCACAGAGGAGCCCTGAACAATGCGCTTAGGGCCTATCAAAGATTGAATGCCGCTGCAATCTCTAAAGTCGCTCCAGGGGGATTGATCTTTACTTTTAGCTGCTCTCAAGTCGTTGATAAAGAGGCTTTTGCTTTGGCTATATTCTCCGCTGCTGCTCAAACTGGTCGCAGTGTGAGGATCCTAGACCGCCTGAATCAGCCGGCAGATCATGCCGTCAACATCTACCACCCAGAAGGCGAGTATCTCAAAGGTCTGCTTCTCTACGTGGAATAACGTGGCTGTTTCTTTTCAACTTCAGAAATATGACAGCGTTGATGATCTGGCCGGCAGCGAAGATGCCATAGGCCACGGAAAGTCCGCTGAAGCCCCAGATGTAGAACTCGGTGATGATCCACACGGCTAGTATGCCTCCACAGACAAGACCGCTCAAGGCATCATATTCATTGTGCTTGTGAATAAGGTAGATTGAAATCATGTTAGGGATTCCGTTCACGGCCATCAGTGCGAACGCTGAGCAGATGAAATTTCCGAACATGAATGACAGGAATGGGAACGCTTCCCTTAGCTGTGGAAGCAGTGGGTCCATCTGAAAAGTCACTCCGCTTGGATCGTAAACCATCATTCCGAAACCGACAACGGCTCCAAAGGCTATGAAATACGCCCAAAACAACTGGATGCCGCGAACAATCTTTGTTTTCATTGTAACTTAATCTTTATTTTGACTGCAAAGTTACACTGAATATGCCAACAGTCAGCAATGTGACAGTGGACAACACTTTTGCGAAATTTATTGAAAGTCAGGAATGTGGGCGAAGTTGCTGTGGACAAATAACAGCGGAGAGACCGTCAGGCCTCTCCGCTGTATCTTAAATTTCCAGACGTGGCAGCTTCTAATACTTGTTGAGTGGGCGGCCGGCAGTCATGTTGTGAACCTTATGCTTGACTGTGTCAAGAACCTTGGCATATTCCTCAGCGCCTTCAGTTGTGACTCCGTTGACAACGTCAGCGTACTTGGCCACAGCGGTGAGAACAGTGTCGATGAGTTCTACGATGTCAACCATGTCCTTCTCAACAAATCCGCGAGAAGTGATCGCTGGTGTTCCGATTCTGACACCTGATGTTTTGAATGGAGAACGGGTGTCGAACGGAACCATGTTCTTGTTGAGAGTGATCTCGGCCTTCTCAAGCTCCTTTTCGGCCATTCTTCCAGTCACCTCAGGGAACTTTGTCCTAAGATCTATCAGCATGAGGTGATTGTCAGTACCTCCGGAAACGACTTTGTAGCCTCTGGCGACGAACTCCTCGGCCATCTTCTTGGCATTGGCCATCACCTGCTTCTGATAGTCAACATATTCAGGTTGCATCGCCTCGTAGAAAGCGACAGCCTTGGCAGCGATGACGTGCTCAAGAGGACCACCCTGCACTCCAGGGAACACGCTTGAATTGAGGATCGCGCTCATCTTCTTGATCTCGCCCTTAGGAGTCTTAAGTCCCCAAGGATTGTCGAAGTCCTTACCCATCAAGATGATGCCTCCGCGCGGGCCGCGAAGTGTCTTGTGGGTTGTCGAGGTCACGATGTGGGCGTATTTCACAGGGTTCTTGAGAAGTCCTGCAGCGATGAGGCCAGCGGTGTGGGCCATGTCGATCCACAGAAGGGCACCTACTTCGTCAGCGATGGCACGCATCCTTTCATAGTCCCATTCACGGGAATATGCTGAGGCTCCACCGATGATGAGCTTTGGCTTGCATTCTCTGGCGATGCTCTCCATCTTGTCGTAGTCAATCATCCCGGTCTCTTCGTTCAGACCGTAAGCCACTGCGTGATAGAGGATTCCGGAAGCGTTAACAGGCGAGCCGTGGGTCAGATGTCCTCCCTGTGAGAGGTCGAGTCCCATGAAAGTGTCGCCAGGTTTGAGGCATGCCATGATGACTGCCATGTTGGCCTGTGCTCCGGAGTGAGGCTGAACGTTGGCATATTCAGCGTCATAAATCTTGCAGAGACGGTCGATAGCAAGCTGCTCGATCTGGTCAACAATCTGGCAGCCGCCATAGTACCTCTTGCCAGGGTAGCCTTCAGCGTACTTGTTGGTGCAGATGGAGCCCATCGCCTCTAGCACGTAATCGCTTACGTAGTTTTCTGATGCAATCAATTCGAGTCCGGAAGACTGCCTTTCCTTTTCATTTCTGATCAGATCAAAAATCTGAAGATCCTGTTTCATAAAATTCTTTAGTTAGTGTTACTCGTCCATTATGGGCCGAGAGTTCACAAAGATAAGATTAAAAAACGATTTTTACTATATTTGCAACCAGATTTGCATAATATGGTGAAAGATAGAAAGCTATTGAGCATAGAGATGGATAGGGTCTCCCCTGAGGACTACAAGGAACTTCCTCAGATTGGGCTTGTTGTGGTTCTTGACAACATCCGAAGCGCGCACAATGTGGGCTCGGCTTTTCGTACTGCTGACTCTTTTAAGATAGACAAACTTTGGCTTTGCGGAATATGCGCGGCACCGCCTTCCTCTGAGATTCACAAGTCGGCTCTCGGGGCGGAGGACAGTGTGCCTTGGGAGCATTCGGACAGCACTTTGAATGTGGTAGAACGTTTGCGTTCAGATGGTTACACGATAATAAGTGTAGAGCAGACGGTCAATTCTATCAGCCTTGAGGACTTCAAGCCAGCTTTCGCTCAGGGAAAGAAATACGCCTTGATATTCGGTAACGAGGTGGACGGTGTTGATCAAGCTGTGGTGGACGCTTCCGACATGACCTTGGAGATCCCGCAGTTCGGTACCAAGCATTCGCTCAATGTCTCCGTCTCTGTCGGGGTGATCCTTTGGCATTTTACGCTTGGACGGTTACGATAGGCTGGTAAGATTAGTCGCTTAGACAGGCTCAGCGACCGTGATGCTCCGGTCACTGAGCTTGTCGAAGTGACCGGAGCATCGCTGCCGAAGTGACGAAGCCTGCCAGTGTGACCTTTCTTCTCAAATCCATTTGAAGGCAAATAAAAAGAGGGTGACTAAAGCATTAGCCACCCTCTCTTTAGGATTAATAATCAAGATTACTCTACATCCCACCAGATACGTCCTTCCGTCTTATCGGTGTCGGAACCGTACTTGGCATCTTTCTTAAGAGCCTCTATGGCGGTGTTGTAGTTGTCTATGTTCAGAGTGTTCGGAGTTCCAAGGGAGTTTCTTCTTGGAATAATCAGAGTCTTGCCGACATCCTGGATGGTCTCAAAGAATGCCACACCGTCCTCTGGTTCAGGATTATCCTTGAACTTTGGCAATCCGGTGCGCTTCCATGTCGCCCACATTTCCTCCGGCTGCATGAAGAGGTTGATCCACTGCTGAGAGATGATCTTCTCAAGCGTTACAGAAGCAAATTCTGGACGCGCGAGATATTCATTGATCTTCTCGTCAGTAATTGGACTGTAGTTAGGTGCTGTTGGTGCTGTCTGTGCAACAACGTACATCTTTGTCGCCCAGTCCTTATACTGCTCAATAGAGGCCTTGACTCCTTCTTTGAACCACTCCTCCGCTGTCTTACCCGCAACGGCACCACCTTTCTTCAGCGCAATCTCAGAGACCATGAAGCAGGCTTCAGGATAGGTGAGAATTGGGGTGAAAGTGTAGATTTTTGGAAGATCGATTTTGTATTCGACATCCTCAATCGCCCTTGCCGGCATGTTGTTGTTGCCGATTGTTCCACCGTTCTTCACGAAGAAACGACCCTCAATCTGTGAGTGCATCCTGATGTCAAGATTTGCCTCAGTGCCGTCCTCTTTGTGGTAAGGAAGGGTGAGATAGGCGTTTTTGTTGAATGTTGTGCTGGAACTATCTGGGTTTGCGGACATTCCTACGTATCTACCTGTGAATTGAGGATAGCGGGTCTCGTAGTCAGGATATTCCTTTTTGAATGTTTCGAACCAAGTGTCGTTTTCCGTGTTGTTATTGCCTTCACCGAATCCGTTGCGCCTTACCAATATCGGAAGACGAGGGTCGTTGTAGGCTTTGAGGAAGTTGACAAACGCAGAGGAGGCTACGTACCTGCTCGTGATGTCTTGGATGTCATCAGTGTTGTTGTTGTACTCGTTGGTGTGACTGTAAATGCAGGACTCCTCGTTGCTGGACATGATGTTGGAAGGAGATGCAAGCACTTCGCTGATTACTGAATTGTAGAAAGAAGCATCGGCTTTCTCTACGCGCTGCGCCATCTTTACCCTCAATGTGTTACCGAACTTAATCCATTTCTGGACATCTCCCTTGTAGAAGAAATCGTTGAGTCCTAACTGGTACTGGTTGGTGCTCGATGCTTTTAGGAGTTCGACTGCTGCCTTGACCTCCGCATCGATTTTCTTGTACATAGGTGTTCCGTCAATGCTTTCCTGATAAAGGTCATAGCGTGGAGTCCTTATCCCTTGCTGAGCCCGGAAAGCCTCTGTGATAGGGGCGGCTCCGTAGGTGTCAAGGATTCTCCACTGCTCGTAGTTCAATAGGATTTGAGAAATAGCCTTGACATCATTATACCTCTCAGCTTCAGCGTTTTTAGGAATCACATCGTTGATCAGATAATCAAGCCTAAGCCCGAATCCTCCATTCCCGTCTCCGTTTACAGAATAATAATAACTGTACGATGGGTTGCTTGGCTGTGGGTGGTCATTAGGTTTGGCGGTTGAGATGTAGTTGCCGCTGGCAGGACCGCTGGCAGACACGAGGTACTGCATGTAAATCATCGTTCCGCTGTATTTGCCGGTCAGATGTCCACGGCTGCAATTGTCGAAATTCAGGGTTGCTCCAGTGAATACATTCCTTGGATCTGTGGTGCCAAGCTGTTCAGGATCTGTGTTCAAATCCTGAAATTCACCAAGACATCCAGTCAGAGCCATAGATGCGCATACTCCTGCGATAAGATATTTTAATGTTTTCATTGTCTTGCTCTTTTTTAGAATCTAACAGTCAGGTTCAAAGCGTAGGTACGGTAGAATGGTACTCCACCAATGTCCATTGGCTGAAGCGGGTTGTTGCTTGAGATAGAGGCAGGGTTAAGTCCGTCAGTCAACTTGTTGATGAGGTAACAGATGTTGCGTGCCGTGAATCCGAGACGAAGGTAGTTCGCACCGAATTTCTTGCAGACCTTTTCAGGGAGACGGTAGCCAAGGGTGATCTCGCGCAGGGCAAACCAAGTGTTGTCCTGGATTGATCCCGGCATTGCGCACATTCCCCATCCGTAGTTCATGGCATACCACATACCTGTCATCACAGGGCGAACGTTGTGCTGCTCAACAGCTTCCTTATAGGTCATTCCTCCGACATCAATCATCGCTCCTACAGATCCGTCTGGATTCTGGGTAGGGGCCTGAGTGCCTTCTGCGAACACAGCGTCAAGCATAAGTCCGTCATAGACGGTCTCTCCCTTGTAGTTGATTCTGGCGATACCACCATGCTCTTTGTCTCTGCCTTCGAGTGTAGATTTCAAGGAACCGTTAGGAACAGCGTATTTCCACATGTTGGAGAAGTAGTTTCCACCAAAACGTCCGTCAGCTTGAACATAGAGATCGAGGTTTTTGTAGGACAAGGAGGTGTTGAGGCTTAATGTGAAGTCAGGTTCAACCTTTCCAAGAATGTGTCTGTCGCGATCTCCTTCCTCGTTGCGGTCGTACAAGGTAAGCGGATAGTACGCAGACACGGAATTAGGTGAACCGTACTCTTGATAATACTGGATGATCATCTTTCCGTTGCGTGGGTCACCATCCTCTCCCTGCCAAGTTAGGACTGGGGACATGTAGGAACTGTTCTTGTAGGATGTGAGGACACCGAACTCTCCATTTTCGTAAGCCCAAATTTCAGGAGCTGAGTCGTAGCCTCCCATCAGCTGCCATTCCTTGACCTCATCGTCTAGTTTTACAACCTTGCCTCTGTTGACGGTCAGGTTGCCACCAACGGTCCAGCGCCAGTCGCTTGTGCGAATCGGAGTCACGTCCATCTGGAGTTCGATACCCTTGTTTTGGATGTTACCTGCATTGATGAGTTTCGTGCTGGCTCCAGACTCGGCCACAGAACCGACAGACATGATCTGATTGAAGGTGTTGCTCTTGTACCAAGCAAAGTCGATGTTCACCCTTTCATCAAAGAAACGTGTGTCGAAACCAAGTTCGATTGACTGCTGGATTTCCGGTTTGAGATCCTCGTTGTACGCTGTACCGAGATTAGGGTTTGCCGAAATGACTGATGTACTTCTGTCAGGAGTGTAGATTTGGCCTTGGTTGAACACACCGTAACCGCGACTTGTGGCGTAGGCGGAAGTTCCCATACCGACACGTGCGATGGAGGCGCGTAGTTTTCCGAATGAGAACCATTCAGGGATGTCGTTTCTGAATGAATCAGTGAACACCCATGAGAGGTTTGCGGACGGGTAGAAGACGGAGTAGTTGTTTTTGCCTTCCATGTAGGAAGGATAGGTCAATGTGGACAACCAGTCGTTTCTGGCTGTAAGTTCAAGGAACACTTGGTCGCGCCATCCGAGGTTCAATATTCCAGAAATACCGAATGTCTGCTGGTTACGTGGTGTGTAGGAATAATTAGGAATTATAAGCTCCTTTGAGTTC
>ERZ808267.160-NODE-160-length-27569-cov-3.202806_pt1 | contig 27569 bp, 21 predicted proteins | sample MGYA00521241_ERZ808267 | MGnify/ENA primary metagenome ERZ808267 (study PRJEB31516, sample SAMN03275592) | gut metagenome | biome: mammalia-associated habitat; material: feces | host: Papio cynocephalus | place: Kenya | collected 2012-07-19 ...
GATTGTAGTCAAAGCACCAGATGTCGGAGAAACATAGTTTCCGACAGTCACGTTAATAATACCAACTTTTCCGTTAACAGGGGATTTTACATTTGTATAGCTTAAGTTTCTGTTTGCATCGTTCAAAGATGCTTGAGCTGATGCCAATTGTGCACGAAGTGCATCTCTTTGTGACAACAATTGGTCATATTGAGCTTTTGCTATATAATCTTTTTTTACAAGTTCTGACGCACGAGCAAGTTGCTTTTCTGCGTAAACAAGTTGAGCTTTCAAATTTTTGACATTTGCAGCTGCGACATTAGATGCGTTAGAGTATTCTGTCGGTTCTATTTGGAACAAAACCTGTCCGGCTTTTACATAATCCCCTTCTTTAAAATAACTTTTCAAAAGATACCCCGAAATACGAGCCATTACATCAACTCTATATTTTGAAACTACTCTCCCTGGAGCATCAAAATTTCTGATTACACTTTTGGTTTCAACCTCTTGCACGGTAACAGAAGGCGCAGGTCTATTTTTCATAGCCTTACCTTGCATAATGTTTCCAAACATTGAAAACCCAAATCTTATTAAAATTGCGGCAATAACTACCGACAAAAATATTATAATATTTTTCTTCATACACTCTCCCTATCTGATTTTATGAGTATGTTGTTTTTACAACAATTGTATTATTAATGAAATTCCATGTCAATAAAAAATATCACAAATTATACAGTCGGGGAATTAACACCTCATTTGCATAAAAAAAAACGACAAACTGTTGCTTGTCGTTGGAAAATCAATAGGAAAAAGGGAAAGGAAAATTTGGTTTATGTTTTAGTGCTTTCGCACTAGTTATTATTCATAGTATTAACCGAATGTTTTGAAAGAACTTTCAACGTTCTTTTGGATTACTTTTTCAACTGCATCAATTTCTGTAGAAATTGCATCTTGTTCAGTATCAAGTTGTTTTAGTCTTAATTCAAGGTTTTTGTCTTCTGATTGAATAATTTCAATTTTTGAGTTGATGTCTTGAATTGCTTGATCATATTCGTATTTTTCATACTCATATTGGTTCATTGCATCATCATAAGCTGCTTGATCAGTTGCAGTTGTAGTTGTCAATGCATAAGTAACTTTATTGTCTGATGCATCTTTAATTGTTATGTTAATGTAACGACCAGAACTATCTTTTTCAATTTCACAACCTTCAACTGCTTTAACTTCTTCAGTTTTAGTTTCTGTACCGATTTTGTAGCAATTGATATTTGATTGAGAATTGCCGTTAGTATCATAGTTTGCGTTTTGCAAATTATCTAACTTGTAGAAATATGGTTCATATTCGCCTGTAGTTGTGTTTTGAACATATCTAACCATATAGTCGCCATCGCCATATTTTTGTTTAAGAAGTGCCAAATATTGTTCTTCTTCTTTTGCAAGTTGTTTAAGTTGATCTTCTGACAATGTTTTCAAGTATTCATCATTGATTGCATCGCCATTAATAGTAACATCTCCACCTGCTTGAGTAGTGATAGAATCAACTTCAGCTTGAGTTAATTGTCTTTCTTTAGTTTTGGAATCTTCTTTAACTAAAGTTCCATCATCTTTTTTAGAAATCCAAGATACTTCGTCATTTTCTTCATTATAGATAGCCGGAAGAACTTCATCTTCTGTTACTGTTGTTGCAGTATCAACTGTTCCATCTTCATTGATTGGAGAGAAAGTTCCGTTTGTATTCTTTTGGTATTGAACCAACAAATCTTTTTTAGCGTTATAAGAATAATAACCGATATTTTGTTGTTCATCTGCGGTCAAAGGAGTTTCTGTTGTTTCTCCAGTTTTTTCATCAATATAATATCCGTCATCTTTCTTATTAACTGCATAAGAAGTTCCGTCAATTACAATTTTATTTCCAACTGTTTGAGTTTTTTCAGTAGTTGTAATTGCGCCATCACCAAATTCACCAAGTTTTCTCAAAGTGTTTGAACCAACTTTGTAAGTATTGTTTGCGCCATCAGTTTCACGTGTAACAATACTTGTAGCTGCGCTTACCATTGAGAAATCATCTTTCCAAGTTCTCAAATAGCTAACAGTATAAGTTCCGTTAGTTTGCGCAATCATTGCGGTAATTTGGTTTGTTAATGCTCCGTCTTCGAAAGTGTACACTGCTTTAGTGTAATCGTCGACAGACGGTGGTACTGGAACAGCCATACCAAGCAAATCGTTATAGTAATTTGCAGATTGGTTAGACAATGTTGTTCTTTGTTGGTTGATCTGTTGACCTTCAAATTCAACATTTGTCTTTCTGGCAGTCAGACCTAAAAATCTAGCTTGTGATGCTGACATTCCCATTTTACTGTCGATCTTCCTTTCGTTAACTTTGTACTTACATCATGGTTATCGACACATGTTGGGAAAAACTTTAAACATGTTGAAAGACATGTTACAAAACTGTAACATTTAAATTTTTACTGGTCTGAAGATTTATTTCCCCCAACATTTAATATATTCCAATATCGCTCCGCCAATTTCTTCATTAGGGTCAAATGGCGCAGGTTGTTGGTTTATTGAATTTTGAACTAACATTTTTACCAAAGGTCCAAAGGCATCAGGAACTTGAGTTTTTCTATAAATTCCGGCTAAAAATGTTTGAATATTAGGCGATTTAGTATTATTAAATCTGCTCAAAGTCGGATACATCTTGTCAACACCCTTCGTGCCATTTTCTATCATTCTGTCAAGAATATAAAGCGTTTCAGTCACTTGCGCCTCGTTATTTGAGTGTTGCAATATATCATTTATACATGGAAGTGCATTTTCTTTTTGTGCAACAAAATATTTAACCTTGTTTGGCTCAACATAAGTATAATTTCTATCATTTGTCGGAAGTTTGCAATGCGTATATTCAAACTTGTCTCCTTCATCCACAATTGGACAAGTTTTTTGCAAATGTTGAAATTTATCTTGAAAAACTTTTGGTGCAGAATGCACTCTATAAGCGTTATTTATCGCAATATTATTCATTTAATCTCCTTTATGAATATACAAACGGCGGTCCGTTTTTAATTTCTAACAAAATATTATCTGCCATAACTTTCAATTCTTCTTTTGGCTTGCCATTTTGAACCTGTTTATAAAATTCATCAACAAGCGGCTGAATTGCGGCATCTTTTTTAGATTTGAAGTTTCTCAACTCAGTTGAAACAAGCCTGTTTTGCAAATCAACTTCAGTTTGGGCATTCATCTTTTTTACCTGAACCTCTTTTATTGCATCACCGGCTAACTTTCCACCATATCCGATAGCCGTAAGTCCGGTAATTCCAAAGAATAATTGTTTAAACTGCTTGTTATTCGGGTCTAAAAGCCAGTTATAGAAAAATGCTCTATAATCGTTTACGTGAGAATAAAAAGCAGGTTTTGGAGTTCCGTCGCCACCGATTGTCGCATTAACTGCAGTTGTCGATGTTTTCGATTTTTTGACCATCTTTTGCGTAAAATCTTCAACCTCAGCTTTATCCCAACTCAAATCCTTCAAATACTCTTTGATAGTATTTTCATTCGCATCAATTGATTGAAAATAAGCATCCAACAAATTTTTGTCTTTATCTTTTGTTGAATTATTAGAATTTTTAATTACGTCTTTAATCAAACCTTCTTTCTTTTCAACAAATTCATTCAACAATTTGTTACTCTTACTCAAATTTTTCAAAGCTAAAAATCCCAATCCCACAATTGATGCAAGTGTTGTCGCACCTAACAAAAAGTAATTTATGTTACTAGACTTTTCTTCTTGTTTTTTATTTGCAGTGAACGGGATTTTTGTACCAAAATTTGACAAAATTTTTCTTTTTCCACCTGAAAGATAATCATTCAACTCGTTTGCTTTTTCAGACAGCATATTGCGAGTAATCTGAATTTTTCCGGCAAAAGACTGAGTTTCGATATCAATAAGTTTTTCTTGCATATTTTTTTGAATATCAGCTTCACGCTTTTTAACCCAAACATCTTTAAACCCATCAAAGAAAGTTTTTCCGATAAATCCCATCGCCGTAAGTGTCAAAACCCCAACCCCAGCCCTTATTGTTTTAAGGGTTGGACTTTGTATCATTTGATAAAGTGCCTGATGAGTTTCTTCGTTTATCGCAACGTTTCTCGTAGTTGGCGGAAGGCGTTTTTCATCAACAATTTTCAAATTAATTTTAGTACTATGTTTTACAAACGCAGCCAAAAGCGCAATAGTTCCCATAACTCCGACTGACAAAGCACTTATCGGTAAAAGACTTTTTTCGGGCATAATATCTTTTTCGTACAATCTTGACGGCATTTTGGAATAATTTGAAATTACGAGAGTATCACAAGTGTCATCCAAATTAACTTTGTAATCCGGATAATCTTTTATAAAATTATTTACAAGAACACCTTCTTTAGTTTCGGTATTCGTTCTTTTTTGCGATTTTGTCAAATTACGTTGCTGCCTGATGGTTTCTGCATCATGGAGCGGAGTTGTACTAATCGTCATTTACTTCCTTTTCAGTTATTTTTTTATACAAATCGTGGATAAAAGTTTTCAATTTGAAAGCTTTTTTAGTTTCATCGACTTGCTTGTCATCGTTATCAGAATTTAGCGGTTTAAATATTGAGAACAATGACTTTACTTTCTTTTTCAAACTGTTAAATGTTTCAGAAATCTTTTTAGCAACAGCAGCTTTTAACTCGCCTACCATTGCGGTCAATTTGTCTGAAATATCCGCTAATCTTTGTTGAACAGTTTGAATTATATTTGAGATAGTTGTTGGAATATTTGCAATTCCTCTTGCGATACCGCCTAAGACAGTATTTAACACAAAATTTATCGGTTTTGCAATAATTGAGGGTGTATTTTGAGAGAAAAAGCCTCCAATATTTGCAAGTTTTTGGCTTGCATTCATCATTGCGTTTTGGAACGCTCGAACATTATTCGCAAAATTTTGCGCATCTTGTTCTCTTTGAAGTTTTGCCATTTTTTGAGCTTTCAAAAACGCACCAATAGCTGCGCATTCATTCCAGCTCATTTCACCGGGTTTTGCTGAAAAATCAGCCTTTTTCATGCCTCCACCCATTCCACTACAAATTGGGCATGCACCTTGTGGCAAGCCATGCGGACAGGTTCCAATTTTATTGGAATTATTGGATTGTACAGCTATTAAAGACATAAAAAAGTCCTCTTTTTCAAGAGGCCACAAAAGGAGTTCGTTCAATCTGTGCGTAAACGAATCCATTTTGAGCATTCCGACTATTACGGCTGCGCCAGCAGTTGAAGATATTCACTTCATTTCCTCTATGCTAATAGGTTAAAATAAGCGAATATGATTGTCAAGAATTATGGTTATTTAAAAAATTTTGTAAGGGTTCAAAATATTATTAGGGTCAAATGTCTTTTTAATCTGTCGCATATAATCAATTGCGACATTAGACACAACTTTGTTGATATGAGAGCGTTTCAGCATTCCAACCCCATGTTCTCCCGACAAAATTCCACCTAATTTTGCAGTCAAATCATAGATTTCATTTTTTGCGAGTTTGTAACGTTTGTATTCATCTTCATCAGAATAATCAATCGGAATTTGCGGATGAACACTTCCATCACCTACATGCCCGACCATACAAACATCCAAATTATATTTTTCACAAATTTCTCTTATCCCCAAAACTAAAGCCTCAAGATTTTCTCTCGGAACAATAACGTCATCCGTCGTAACATTCGGTTTTAATTTTGCACAAGCACCCATAGAAGATCTTCGAGCAGTCCAAATTTTATTATATTCTTCATCATTATGAGATGCCTGAATTGCAGATGCTCCACAATTTTTCAAGATATTTACAATAATATCTTCCTGATACTTCATAGAACATTCAAACCCGTCAATTTCTATAACAAGAGCGGCTTCTTTTTCAGTCAAAAGATTTGCGGGATAAAACTTTTCAACTGTTTGAATAGCGTTTTTATCCATAAAATCAATAGTTGTTGGGAAAATTCTCTGTTCAATTATTGCATTAACTGCATTCACCGCCTCTTTTACGGTATCAAAATAAGTCATCAAAACCTTTTTACTTTCAGGTTTAGGGATTAATTTTAAAGTCGCCTCAACAACAATTCCCAATGTGCCTTCTGAACCGACAAATAGAGTATTCAAGTTATATCCTGTAGCGTTTTTGATAGTATTTGCACCGGTCTGCAAAACTTCTCCACTAGCCGTAACAACTTTCAAATCAACAACATAATCCTTCGTAGTGCCGTATTTGAAGGACTTTGCCCCACCTGATGCCTGCGCAATACTTCCGCCAATTGTTGAAACTGCTAAATTTGAAGGGTCTGGCGGATAAAAAAGTCCTAATTTTTCAACTTCTTTTTGAAAATCACCCAACACAACACCTGGTTCTACACGTGCTGTCATATTTTCTTTATTAATTTCAAAAATCATATTCATCTTTGAAAAATTCAAAATTATTCCGCCGTGTTCTGCAACACAAGCTCCAACGACATTAGTACCTGCGCCACGACAAATTATCGGAACTTTATATTTATTTGCAATTTTCACAACCTGCTGAACCTGTTCTGTGTTTTCAACAAAAACCACAACATCAGGAATATTATTTTTAATCTCTCTTAAATTTGACGCATCTTGCGCATAGGCATAGCGTTCTTCCAATGTATCCAATACATTAGCCGACGAGAGAGAGTTTTTTAAATCTTTTATCAGTTTGTTAGTCTTCATCAACATAAGATGTAAGTTTTTCTATATTAGTTCCAAGTCTTGATAACATTTTTTCAATCTTATCCACTTTTCTATTTAACACCATATCATCTTTTTCTTCAAGTGTCGATAATATTTTTTCTAACTTCATTTCCAATCTGTCAATTCTTGCCTCTTGTTGTTCAAATTTATTTTCCAATTCAGAAAGCAATTCAGATTTTTCCGGAACCGCAGAACGCAATTCTTCAATATTATCTTTTATCTCTTGAATATCAGAAACTTTTTCAATAACATCATTAACATTTTCTTTTATAGAATTAATTTCTGATGTTTTTTCGGTAATACTTGAGATATTTTCGGTCGTAGTATCAATCCATTCGCCCAAATACATCATCACTTGATGGAAAACTTTGTCAGCATTGGCAGATTCAACCGCCATTGATTGAATATTTTCAATCTTACGTTCAAGTCTTTCTGTCGCTTCAGTATTATCCAAATATTCCAATCTGTCTTGTAATTTTCCAACAAGACTGCCAAAGTTATTCAAACCGTCATTCAAAGCCTTGTTAGATTCATCAGATGTCAAAAGGATTTTGTTTGTTCTTGAACTTATGCTCAAAATATCTTCATTTAACTTTTCAATATCACCTTTCAAACCGACAATTTGTTCTTGAGTAAGAGTAGTTTCTAACCCCTCTACAGAATTAACGATTTTTTTGATATCGCCTGACAAGTTTTCAAAATCATTACCGGAAAGATGAGTTATCGCAACTCTCAATTTTGCAATATCAGATTCCACATCCTGCAATGTGTAAGAGTATCCAAAATCATCATCAGGACTGGCTAATTGACGTAATTGATTTTGAACTTCTATCAATCCTTGTTTAAGAGCATCAGTTTTTTCTTCTACAAAATCTTTGATTTCCTCTGTTTCTTCAACAAACGAAATTTGATCGACCAAAGACACAAGAGCATTCATTATTGTTTCTTTTATGTCTTCAGAATTTTTTTCCAAATCAACATTATCAAGTTTCAAAAGAACATCTTTCAAATACTTGTCAATAGCGTTAGCTTTTTCATCAGACGCAACTTCAAAATATTTTCTTTGCTCAAAGATAAGCTCTTTAATATCGTCAATTTCTTCTTCAATATCAAAATCATTGCCATCCATAGCAATCACATCGACTTTTTGGTGCAAAGCCGAAAGCATTTCAGCAACCTTATCTTCGGTTTCTGAAAACTCATCAAACTTGTCATACAAAATATCTAACGAATTATCCGCTGCAATAACGTCAACCTTGCTTGACAAAGTATCAAGCGCATTTTTGAAATACTCTGTATTTTCTTCAAAATCATCCAATTTTTCAGTAATAATTTCCAAATCAGATTTCAAAGAATCATCACTTGCAATAATATCAACACGTGCAATCAAAGATTCAAGAGTTTCTGTCAAATCAGAACCTGTTTTGTCTGCTTTTGCTTCAATTTCTTCTAACGAATGCAAAATTTCTTCGTTGTCAGTAGACATAATCAAAGCATCCATTTTCTGATTTAAAATATCGTTTGCTTGTTCTGTTTTTGCACCAATATCATCTAACGAATTTAAGATTTCATCTTTATCTGTCGAAGAAACAAGAACATCTATTTTTTCATTTAAAACATCATTTGTCTGCTCGGCTTTTACTCCAAGTTCATCTATAGAATTTAAAATTTCGGCTTTATCAGTTGATAATACAAGCGCATCAACTTTTTGGTTCAGAATATCAATATTTTCTTTGCATTTTGAAGTATCACATTTTTCTACAGTTTGCTCAACCGTCTGTTTAACAGTTTGTTCAACAGTTTTTTCAACCACATCTTCACAAGCTGATTTAATATGATTTTTTAATTCTTCTCCGAGTGAAAAAATATTTCCATAAATTTTATTTGAAACATCTTCCGCATTGCTTGAAATTGTTTCTGAGATATTTTTTTCAATATTATCGTGTTTATCCAAAACAATATCAAGTTTTACATTTAGTTCTTCTTTTGTATTATATATTGCATCAACAACCCTTGTATCTTCCAACATATTAGCAATTTGTGATTTCATATCACCAATATATTCATCCAGTTTTTCTTCAAACAAGCATTGCAAGTTTTTAGAATTTGTTTCAATTGTAATATTCAACAATTCAATATCATTTTGAAGTTTTTCAGACACACAATCTTCAATCAAAGTAATCTTATTGAAAATATCTTTATAAGCCTGTTCCAACCTCAATATAGCTTCAGAATTTGATGCAAGTTCTCCGTTTACATCAACACTAAAGTTCATAAACGAAGTTTCAACCAAAACTTTCAAATCAGCTATCAATTTATTAAAATCATAGCCCGAAAAATCATCAAAACTTTTCTTGATATCTTCAAAATTCTGCAAAACTTCATCTTTGCCACTTTGAATTATGCCTGTAATATCAGTATTTACAAGCCCGATTTCTTGTTTTAATGATGAGAATTTTTCTTCTATATTACCTGCCAAACCGGTTTCACTATTAAGTTTTTCCAAAACATCCAAAACCGTAGAAAATTTATTTTCTATAAAATCTATATTTTCATTTATTGAAGAATTTATATCTTTCAAAGCGGAATTTTCAAGATTTTCAATTGCAGTCAATATCTCTTTAACATTTTCATCCAATAATGTTAAAAATTTATCTGTTTTTTCATCAGCAGAAGATTTAATTTCTCCCAAAGCTTCTTGAACAGAAACGATTTCTTGTTTAATATCTCCCAGTTCTTCAATAGAAGATGAAATTTTCTCATCAACATCAGATGATGTATTTTGAACATTTTGAGCAAATTCAGCCAATTTAACTTGCAAAGTTGCCATTTTATCTTCATAAACATCAGAGCAACTTTCAATTGCGGTTTCCATTGCCAATAATTTTTTTGAAATTTTTTCATCTACAACATTTTTGGAATTTTCGGCATTTTCATTCAATTCAGCAATATAATTTTTCAAACTTTCCACAACATCATCAAGATGTAATTTCAAATCAGAAACATTTGTTGAAATATCAGATGAAAAATCTGTTTTTATATCAGATAAAGAAGTTTTCAATTCATCTGTAATATTGGTTGAAAATTCATCAACTTTTCCATTCAATTCGTCAATATTTGCAAGAATAGTTTCAGCATTTTTTTCTGATTTTTCTTTCAACATATCGTTCAAATTATTCATTGCAACAATCACGTTTTCCATAGAAATTTTTGTGCTTGCAAATGCAGTTGAAACATTTTGCGAAATATCTTCTGAAACACTGTTGAATTTTTCATCCAAATCAGATTTGACATCATTAACTTCGCTAATCAAATTTGCAATTTGAATATTCAAATCATCAAAATAAGTTTTTGAATTTGAATTAATTTCATCCGCAATTTTTGATTTCAATCCCTCAATATCAGCTAAAATTTTATCTAAATTTTCGCTTGCATTTTGGTTTACGGTAGACAAAACTTTGTCAAATTCTTCGCTATAATCAAGATTTTTTATAGTGGTTAAAATATGTTCAATTCTCTCGGTTGTGTAAGAAAGTTCATCATTCAACACAGAGGAATTGTCTATAATTTTTTGAACAAAATCAGCTAAATTTTTTCTAAAACCTGCGAAATCAGAATCTGTCACAATACTTTCAAAAGAATTTTCTAATTTTTCAAATCTCTCTGAAATAATAGCATTTTCTTGTTCAGAAGTTTCGGTAATCAATTCTCTCAAAGAGTTTAAAATAGATTGAGAGTAAGAAATTTTATCTTCCAAACTTGTGAATGAGATTTTTGAAGGAATTAAATTGATTTCTTCTGAAATATTTAAAATTTTTGAATTTATAGAATTAACTTGTTCTGTAATATCAATATTATCAAGCCTTTTGATAACATCAGCAAATTTTTCATCAACAGATACAAAAGATTTTTCAACTTCATTATTTACCGATACCAAATCTTGATTTAGACCGGCAATCAATGATGCAAGTTCATCTTTATCCAAAACTTTGTTTCCAACATTTTCAAGCTTCAAACTCAAATCTTCCAAAAAATCTTTTTGGTTAACAAAATTGCTTGTAAAATTGTCAAATGCAGCACTAAATACGTGGAATAAATCTTTAAGTTCGGATGTTTTTGCAATATCTTCTTGGTTCAAAAGCACATTATGCAAAATTTTTTCAATATCAGTAAATCTTGTATTTGTATCAACATATTTATCTGCAACAAGTTTTTTCAACTCTGTTAAATAAACTTTTATCAAATCAGCATCTTCATTATCACTTGCCATAAGTTCTAATTTTGCGCTTATATCGGTTAATACCTTTTTAAAATTTTCGACGTTATTTTCGTTTTCAACACGCATTGCGTTGAGAATTTCAGCAATTTCATCTACAGTTAGTGCCATTTGTTTTCACTTTCTTAAAAATATCCCACTATATTTTATCATAGTAACAGAAGAATACCAAACTGGGCAAACTCTTAACGTTTATTATTACAATTGTAAAGATAAAATTAACCCTTTTAAAATTTCAGTGCTATAATATGGGTTAGACGAGAAAAATAAGAGGTGAAAATGAGCCGAATAGTGATTAATAAAGACAAATGTAAAGCATGTTATTTGTGCATCAGTGAATGCCCTAAAAAACTGCTTAAAATTAGTGAAGACACAAACAAACTCGGAGTTCATGTTGTAGAATTTGATGATCCGAACCACGAATGCTTGGGTTGCGCAATGTGTGCGCTAAGATGCCCTGATTTGGCAATTACAGAAGTTTACAAAGGTTAAATTAAAATCGGAGCAATTGCTCAGAAAGACTAAAAAATATGGCAACAGAATGTTTAACAAATAAAAAAGTATTAACAAAGGGTAATTACGCAATAGCAAATGCAGCGGTTCTTGCCGGATGTCAATGTTATTTCGGTTATCCGATTACCCCACAAAGTGAAATTGGCGAATTTATGAGCGGAAAAATGCAAGAATTAAAAAGAGCATACGTTTCTGCCGAAAGCGAACTTGCCGCAATCAATATGGTTATCGGCGCAGTTTCAACAGGTGTTAAAGCAATGACATCATCATCTTCTTGTGCAGTATCATTGATGCAAGAGGGTTTGTCTTATGCAACGGCTGATGAATTGCCGGTTGTATTGGTTAGCGTTATGAGAGGCGGACCTGGATTGGGTAATATTTACCCATCACAAGGCGATTATTTCCAAGCTACAAAAGGTGGCGGAAACGGAGATTACAAACTAATCGTTCTTGCTCCATCAACTGTTCAAGAATGCGTAGATTTGACTTACAAAGCATTTTACTTAGCTCAAAAATATAGAAACCCGACAGTTCTACTTGCTGACGGACTTTTGGGACAAATGATGGAACCTGTAGAATATTATGACTATCCGTACCCTGAAGTTGAAACTTCTGAATGGGCATTGTCAGGTGCTAATGGCAGAGATGGAAGAATTATTCGTTCTTATGCTCCGCTTGCTGACAGACAATGTGAATTTTTGGATAAACTTTATAAAAAATATAAAACTATTGAAGAAAATGAAACTCAATGGGAAGAAATCAATACAGAAGATGCTGATATCGTTCTTGTTTCATTTGGTAGTACTTCAAGAAACGTCAAAACTGCAATGAAAAAATTGAGAGAAAAAGGAATTAAAGCAGGTATTTTAAGACCTATTACTTTGTTCCCATTCCCATCAAAGAGATTAGCAGAGCTATCAAAAACCGCAAAAAGATTTGTCACAGTTGAAGTTAATATGGGACAAATGGTTAATGATGTTAAACTTGCAGTTAACGGCGCATGCCCTGTTGATTTGGTAAACAAAGGCGTTGGTGCGCCACCTTCAGCAGATGAAATTGTAAAAAGAATCGAGGAATTAATATAATGGCAACACAAGTTTTTAAATTACCGGAATCGCTAAAAGGCGACGTAAAATATTCATTCTGTCCTGGTTGTGATCACGGCGTTGCCGTAAGACTTGTTGCAGAAGTTCTTGATGAATTAGGAATCAGAAAAGACACTATTCTCGCAGCATCAATCGGATGTTCTGTTACTATCTACGATTTTATTAACGTAGATGCTTTGGAAGCTCCTCACGGCAGAGCAATTGCAGAAGCTACAGGAATTAAAAGAGCAAGACCAGACAAAGTTGTATTCACATATCAAGGTGATGGCGACTTCGCATCAATCGGTTTAGCAGAAAGCATGCACGCAGCATTGAGAGGTGAAAAAATCACTGCATTCTGTATAAACAACACTACATACGGAATGACAGGCGGTCAATTAGGACCTACAACCCTTGTTGGACAAAAAACTACAACTTCTCCAACAGGCAGAAACCTTGAATATTACGGCTATCCGATTAAAATTGCAGAACATATTGCACTTTGCGACGGAACAGCTTTTTCTGCAAGAGTTTCTCTTGATACAGTTGCAAACATCAGAAAAGCAAAACAAGCTATCAAAAAAGCTTTTGAAGTACAATTGAAAGGTTTGGGATTTGGATTTGTAGAAATTCTTTCAACTTGTCCTACAAACTGGAAAATGTCACCTGACAAAGCTCATGAAAGAGTAAGAAATGAAATGATGCCGATATTTAAACCGGGTATCTATAAGGATGTAACTGAAGAATAAGTGAGAAGTGAAAGGTGAAAAGTAAAAAACTGTTTCGGCTTTCACTCAACATAAAAAGGAAATAAAAATGGAACATAATTTTATAATTGCAGGATTTGGCGGACAAGGCGTATTATTGGCAGGTGAAGTACTTGCAAACGCATTTATGTTAGATAACAAAAATGTAACTTGGTACCCGTCTTACGGCGCAGAAATGCGTGGTGGTACAGTTAACTGCGAAATCGTAACAAGTGATGAAGATGTTAGCGAAGTTAACAAACCGGATGCAGATTTTATCGTTGCGCTTAACCAAGCTTCTTTTGACAGATTTTTACCAAAAATTAAAAAGGGCGGTTGGATGATTGCAAACTCTACTCTTGTACAAGAAGACAAACCAAGAGCAGATATCAATTATGTATTTGTGCCAATCACAAAACTTGCCGATGAAAAAATCGGTAATGTTAGAATGGCTAATATACTTGCATTAGGAATTGTTTCTAAAGTAAGTAAATTAACAACATTGGAAACTCTAACTCAGGCTTTGGATAACGTAATTCCGCCTCATAGAAAGAATTTGTTACCTCTAAACATTGAAGCTTTAAAAATCGGCTATGAGTATGATTTATTAGCAACAAAAGCTTAAATCAACTAAAAAGCTGATTTAAAATTTTCGAATTAGTTTTATTCTAATAAGGTACAGTTCGAGAGGTCTTTACAAAGTGAAAAAAGAACTAATTCAATCTATAAGAGAAAAAGAAATTCAACTGGCTAAATTAAGAGAGCATGTTGATAAGAGTTCAGTATGCTCAGATTTGTATAACAAAGTCGTTTTAGAAAAAGCCATCCTAAAAAAAGAGTTAGAAAATTCTCAAAAAAATACATTTATGCAAAGAGTAATCAACCTTGTTCCCCGCAAGAAAACGTTGATTTGCGACTATTTTAGAAGATAAATTGATAAAAAAGAATACACATCTGTCATTCTGAAAGCTTAGAAAAATAATGTGAATAAAATGAACATTAATTTTTCTTGCTATTCAGAATCTATTAATGCTGATTAATTAACATTGATAGACCCTGAATCAAGTTCAGGGTGACATACTAAATTATCTCCAACATTGGCAAAGGTGTTTACGTGCGTAGCACTAATCTCATTATTTTCAATATGAATGGGATTACTACGTCGTTTCACTCCTCGTAATGACTATTTATACTTTGCTTCTCTGCATCTTTGCCTCTATGCCTCTAATACTTATATAATCTGCGAGAATGACAAAAAGTAATCAGATATTATATTTACCAACATTGGTAAAATCCAAACCATAATCGCTGCACCCAAAACAGGTTTGAACAAGAAACTTAGTTGGAATACGTTTACCTGTGGCGCAGTTTTCGAAATTACACCCAATATAATATCTTGCCCCAATGTTGCAAGAAGTATCGGAGAAGCAATTTGCAACCCCATAAACAATACATTAGACGACAATTTTACCATATAATCCATATTAACAATTTGGTGCAAAGGAATACTTGTCGCCCCGAGTGGGAAAATGTCTATACTATGAATTAACGCAGTAATTAACCAATAAACTCCGCCTAATTGGATAAAAATTACCAATCCCAAAAGTTGAAAACATTTACCAACAATTGAAACCTGAGATGATGTCGTTGGATCTAAAACCATTGCAGAAGATAGCCCCATCTGCATATTAACCATATCTCCTCCGGCATCTACCGCAAGCAAAATTAATTGAGCAATATAACCAATCATTGCTCCAACAACAAAATTTAACAAAATTGAAAGCGCAAAAGAACCTTGAATTATTTGTACATCAGGTTTTACTGTGCTTGTCAAAATTATTGTCATCAACAAAGCCAAAGCAATTTTGACCATGCCTGGAATTTCTTTTCTGTTAAAAACCGGAGCGAGCCTAAAAAAGCCCAACAATCTGGCAAAAATAAAAATTCCTGCCGCAAGGTAGGCATTCAACATTGGAAACATTTTCATTAATTCTGATATAATTTGTTCCACTCAATCTACCTTCCAAGAATTTTATTTGTTTCTACAAAATTAGGTTTTGGCATAGGAGTTTGCGGACTTGCAAAGTACTTAGTCTTTTGTTGTTGATCAATAAACGGAACTTTACCGGGGTGTTTCATAATATAATCAATATCAGACTGATTTTTGAACTTATCACTCATCTCTCTTTCAAATGGGGAAGTATATTTATAATAGTCTGCCGGCAAAACGTAAGAATCGTTTTTTGAAACAAGGTTAAACGCCATAGACATTCCATCCATAACAAAGCCCTTTAACATATTGATAAACCCAATTCCACCAATAACAATAACAAGGAAAACACCCAAAATTTTTGGAGCAGCTGCAATTGTCTGTTCCTGAACCTGAGTAACCGCTTGCAAAATACCAACAACAAGCCCGATACCTGCAGCAACAAGTACGCACGGCATAGATATTGCGAGCATTATCAAAAAGCCTTTTGCTAAATATTCAACTAAAACTTCCATGTGTTTGTCCTCTTTTTGCTTTTATTGATGGCGGGGGAGCCACCCTACTTTTTTACTTCGTGCCTAACTATCCTGTAACAGACTTTGCCTCTTTGCATCTTAGCATCTTATCTTCTAGTTATAACTTGTCACCAGTCCCTGAACTATCAACGCCCAGCCATCTACTGCAATGAATATCAGCAGTTTAAACGGCAGAGAAATGATTGTCGGCGATAACATGAACATACCTAAAGCCAACAATATATTTGCGACAACAAGGTCTAATACGATAAACGGTACAAATATAATAAATCCGATTTCAAAAGATGTTTTTAATTCACTGATAATGAAAGCCGGAGCGACTTGCCAAACTGTTATTTCATCTGGAGATTTTGGCGGTGCGCCTTTTGTTGCCTCGACAAAGAAAGCTAAATCACTTTCTCTGGTTTGTTTCATCATAAACTCTTTTAACGGTTTTGAACCCTCGTTTATTGCCTCAACAATATTCTGATTTTTTTGGTAAGGAACTGATCCCATATCATACATTTTTTGGAAAGTTCCACCCATTGTGTAGAATGTTAAAATCATTGCCAAACCAATAATTACGATTGATGGCGGAACCTGTTGAGTACCCATTGCAGTTTTTAGCATTGCAAAAACAATGACAAATCTCAAAAAACTTGTCATACAGCAAAAAATCAATGGTATTAATGAGAATACCGTCATTAATATCAACATTTGCAATACTGGGTTCATATCTTTTATAATTGTTTCCATTTTATTCCTCTATATGTTATTGATTATGTTTTTAAAAACTTTTTTAGGTTGACGTTTTAGCTCTCTTTTTGGGAAAGTAACTATTTCCGGCAAATCATCAACACTTGAACTTGTTGTAGCATTTTTTGAACGCAAAATTGTTTTTTCATTCCCTTGAGTTTCAGCAATATTTTGAACTTCCGGAATATATGAAGAATTACTATCCAACTTTGAAATCAAACTTGTTCTACCAACATCAGAAGCTACCAAAAATCTTTCGTTACCGGCTCTTACAACAAAAATTTCTTTACGAGGTCCAACACTGATACAATCTTCTACATTCAAAAACTTTGATTTTGAACCGGTTGTAAAAGAGAATTTTTTATAAACAAATACAGCTAGGAAAATTATTCCTATCATTGCTGCGGTATAAACTATAAAATTTATCATATATCCCATTTGTGTTCCTCCCTCTTATTTGTTAGATTGAAAATCCAACTTAACTATTGTCTTAAAGCCTTATTGCCTCTATATATCCTCATCTTCTAACTCAAAGTCGCTATAGTCAAATTCATCTTCGTCAGAATTTTCTCCACCTTCTACATTTTCTTGTGGAACTTGAGTTTCATCCATATCCATATTTTCATCAGAAAAATCATCTGATGTTTCTTGATTTTCTACAGGTAAAGCATTTTCTGCCGGAGCATTATTTTTCGGAGCTTTTGCAATAACTTCGTCAATCTTCACTCCGTATCTGTCGTTTACAATAACAAGTTCACCTCTCGCAATTGGTTTGTTTTCAACGCTCAAAGTAACTTTATTGTCATAAATAGAAGTCAAGTCAACAACAAGACCTTCCTCAATATTTTTCAATTCTCCAAGGGTAATTTTTACGGTATCAAATTGAGCATCCATCTCAACTTCAATACTATCCCAAAGACTTGCATTATCTGTCATTTCTTCACTTCCTCCATCATTATCAACCGGAATTACCAGCCCCAAATTCGGGTTTAAGTTAATATCTTTTTCGTAATCTTTAAATTTCAAAACCATGTGTTTTGTATTACTGTTATCAAAAACAACAATATCATCAACATCAATATTTTTTACATCAATAAGTTTAAATCTTGTTGAGCCAACTTTTATTGCAACATCAATAATACTTGTTGAAAAATCGCCATAGTCAAACTTATCTTTTTGTGACGTAACTACATCTGGGTTCAAAAGCTCGTCAGGCAAAGTTATGATAAACTTCGCAACTTCATTTGTCGTAGTATCTTTAACCAAAAAAGTTAAATGCACAACATCAAAATTTGAACGTTTCAATTCCGGTGGGGCAGGCGACAAAAATTTCACCATAGAATTAAACATATAATCATTAAATGATGTAATAATTTTTGCCTCTAAATCGGTCAATTTGTTCAAATTAAAACGGGAATTCGGTTTACCTAAAGCTCTATCAAGGATAATTCCGACTGCTTTTTCAGAAGTTCTGAAAAACATATCGTGAAGTTTATCAATACGAACTTTCGTAACAAAATAAGCTTCTTTATCCATCAATGTATTTATATTTTTGCTAATCCCTATCAAAATAAATTGTAAACCTTCAAGGAAAAATTCATCACTTGATGCTTGAACAACTTGCGGATAATTGCTCGCAAACCAGTTGTACTGTGCGTACAACTCTTTATAATCTATTGAATTTGTGATTTGGTTTACCATACTTATCCCTTAGTCTGTATAATGATGAGCTTTCCCCATAAATACAATAGAATAATTCTACTTACTTCACATCAATCATTTAATGGATATTTTGAAAAAAGCAAAAAATTTTATTAATGAACTTATCGCCCTATAGTCTTATCGCCTTTTCCTCCATAAAACTGTTTACTTATCAACTTTACTTGTTATACAATCCTTTTATGGCAAAAAATGTTTATATTCACATACCGTTTTGCAAATCAAAATGCAAATACTGTTCATTTATTTCGTATCCAAAAATCGAATTAAAAGAGCAATATATAAATGCACTCATCAAAGAAATCCAAACAAAATATAATGGAGAATTATTGAATACATTGTATTTTGGAGGCGGAACTCCATCAATTTTGACAGTGGATGAGTTTTCAAGAATTATAAAACTTTTCAACATAAACGAAAACACAGAAATTACATCTGAACTCAACCCCGAAACTATTACATCAGAATATTTAAAAGGGTTGAAAAGAAGTGGAATAAACCGTTTGAGTTTCGGTTGTCAAACTTTCGATGATGAAATTTTAAAACTTATTGGCAGGCGACATTCATCAAATGATGTAAAAAAAGCAGTTAAATTAGCGCAAAATGCAGGTTTTGAAAACATCTGCCTTGATTTTATTTACGGACTTCCGCAACAAACAATTGATGGTTTTGAAAAAGATTTGAAAATTGCAATATCATTGAATATTCAGCATATTTCATTATACGGATTAAAAATTGATGAAAATTGCTATTTTTACAAAAATCCGCCACAAAATCTTCCTGATGAAGATATTCAAGCCGATATGTATTTAAAAGCCATTGAAACTATGACTAATAACGGATTTTCGCACTATGAAATAAGTAATTTTGCAAAAGACGGTTTTCAATCCCGACATAACCTGAATTACTGGGATAACAATACTTATTACGGTTTTGGTGTAGCTGCTCACGGATATGAAAACGGGACAAGGTATTTTAACCCGACAACATTAGATGAATATATAAATAATCCAACTACTCATAAATCAAGCCACAAACTCTCTAAACAAGAGCAATTAGAGGAAGAAATTTTTCTAGGATTTAGAAAAATGAGCGGAATAAATGTTGAAAACATAAATAAGAAATTTGATATAGATTTCCGCAAAAAGTACGCTACGACAATAGATAAGTATATTTCTTATAAGTATCTAAAAGAAACTAATGTAGGTTTTGCACTAACTGACAGTGGAATTTTAATTAGTAATGTTATTTTAGCAGAATTTTTAGATTAAACGTTAAAATCTTTGTAATAAAAAAAGCCCGCCATAAGCGGACTTTTTTGTTTTGTATAAAAATTTTCTATGCTTCTGGAGCTGCTTTTTCTGCGCCTTCTGCTGCTTTTTCAGCACCATCTGCGGCTTTTGCTTCTGCTGCAGCCTCTTTTTTGCCAAATTTTGAAGCAATTGAATCCCAAACACCTTTTGCATTTTCACCAATATTGTGCAACACGTTTTGTGCTTTTTCAGTAAATTTCAATTCTTTGCCTTCTTGAGCAACAACTTTATTCAATTTACCTTTACCAACTGCCAAACCTAAACCTGCATAAGCCAAAGCTGCTAAGCCGACAATTGTTCCTATAATAGCAGGAGCTTTACTTTTTTTCTTTTCTGCACCTTCTTTTTCAAACGAATCTGCCGGAGCATCTGCAACCGGAGCTGCAAATTGTCCTGGAGCATTAATTAAATCTTGTGTATTTTGAGCCGGCGCAACATCGCCTCTAAAACTTACGCCAGATACAGAATTTATCATGAAAAACCTCCTTTTTACACACTTTGGTTATACATATTTAAAACGACTGATAAACATATTTTGACTAAAAAGATTTTCTTTTTCAATATTTGTTACAAAAGTTTACAAAAATTTTGGAATATTTTTTTATCCCGTGTCATCTTATATATTGAAAAGGAGAAAAAGCATGGGAACAGAACAAGAAACACTTATTTATATTGAAGATCAGGACAAACTGGATGCAAGCGTTGCAGCAAATGCATTTGCGCACAAAGATGTTAAAAATAGAGCATATATTAATACGCTCGGAGCTGAATTAGCTTTAAAATATCTTGCATCAGAAGATATAGATGTTTCTAATATTTATAATATTCATTCAATCAAAAAAATTCTTGAAGAAATGGATATTTCAGACATTATGCTACCAAATATTCACATTGATGTCAGAGTAGTTTTTGATGAGAATGCTATTTTTGTTCCAAAATCACATTTTGAATATAATCTTGTTCCTGATATCTATCTTGTTTTCTATCTTGCAAAAGATTTGTCACATGTAAAATTCTTAGGCTTTTTCGATCCGAAATTAATCAATAAAAACAATGCAAACGACAAATATTATTTTATTGAAAAAGAAAAATTAAGTTCTGCAAAAGATTTGAAAAAATATATTGAAGCACACAAAAGCACAACAAACGAAACTCTTTCAGCAGAAGATTATTCAAATTCAGAAAGAATTATCGTTGCAATGTCTGACAATGATATCTCAGAAGCCGACAAAAAATATTTAATAAACCAACTTACAAAAAGTGCAGAATTAAGAGATAAATTTATTGAGTATGAAAACTTTGAAACACTTTCATACAAAGCGATGACAGATTCTGAAATCAAAAAACCTGAAATTAAAGAAGCCGTTGAAGAAACTCCATCAATAAATGATACCGCAGAAATCGCAGACACTGCAACAGAAGAAGATGTAACAGATGTTTCAGAAAATCTTGAAATTGACGATATGGAACTTGAACCGATTGCGCCAATTGAAGATATTGCATTAGATGAAGATTTTAATACTGATACAACAGATGTTACAGACACAACTGAAACTCCTAAAAATAACGAAAAATCTTCAAACGGAATTGCGGATATCGCAGGTACTGCAATCGCAGGAGCGGCTGCCGGAGCAATTGTGGGCGCAGCGGCAGGAGCTACAGCAATGGCAGCAGGAGAAGTTGCCGGTTTTGCATCTACTGCAGCAGAATTAGGCGCAGTTGCAGAAACAGGTATGAATATCGTTGACAAAGGTGTTGATATTGCAAAAGATTTAGTAACTGGAACAAGCGAAGAAAAAATCTCACTTGATAATATTGAAACACCTGAAATTGAAAATACAGCACTCCCTCAAGAAGATATCGCAACAAATTCGATTTCACTTGATGATGTTGACACTTCTGCAATCGACAATATTTCGCTTCCCGAAGAAAACATAGAAACAGAACAAATTTCTCTAGATAATGTTGAAATCCCTGAACCGAATGCTGGAGAAGACTTTATTGATCAAATTGATAACAAGATTTCTTTTGACGACATTGATACAAATGTTGCAGAAAATATAGCAGAACCACTTAACATTGACGAAGAAAAAGTATCTCTTAACGAGGTTGATACAACAAACATTGAACCTTTAGAAAATCTAGATGAACAAGTTGATATTAACGAAAATTCTATTTCTTTAGATGATGTTGATGTTTCTAACATTGAAACACTTAATCCGAAAGACGATTTCCAAGAAGAAACAATTTCTTTTGACAATATCGATTTAGACACAACAAATATCTCGGAAGAAAATCTAAATATAGATACAAACGCAACAGAAGAAAAACTTTCTTTCAATGATGTTCAAGAAAAAGAAAGCGAAACTCAAGACGAAAATTCTAACGTAGAAGAAACAATATCACTTGACAATATTCCTCAAACAGATGTTGAAGAACTTGATACATCTGATTTTATGGATGATGTTGTATCTCTTGATGATATGGATTTGAACCTTGAAGAAACCGGACTTAACGAAACAACCGAAATCGCAGATAACATTGAACCGCTTGATATTTCAGAAACAGTTAAAACAGAAAATTCTGAACCGGTTGCTAATACAGAAGAAAACAAAGAAGGTTTTGGCAAAAACTTGCTAGAAAATCTAACTCCTGAAAATCTTGACAATATTTCAATTGAAGATTTGGGATTGGATGATGAAAATTTACCTGAAACAAACGCAGAAGACATTTCTTCAAATGATTTGTTATCTCAAATTGACGATATCCTAAATTCTTCTGCTACATCTGATACACCGGTAGAAGTTCCGCAAAATGAAACAACAGATACCAATGTTTCATTAGACGATATTCCTGATATTTCTGATTTGGCAGAAACTCCTGTTACTACAGATGAAAACCCAAATGCAGAAATTCTCGACAATATAGAAAACCTTTCTGACAACGTTGAAGAACCAACTATTTCAGAGGATAATTCAGAAGAAGAAAGTAACGCTACTGATGGAATGCTTGCTGATATTGACGATCTTTTGGGTGGTGGATTTGATAGCGAAGAAAATTCGGCTGAACCTCAAGTTCCACAAGAAAGCCCCGAAAACGTTGAAGATAACGAAAATATCGGAGTATTGTTCAACGATACAGATCCTGTTACAGATGCAGAATTGGACAACATTGAAGAAGATGTTCAGTCACAATCTATTCCTGGTGCAGCATTGATGAACAAGCCAAAAACAAATAAAAACACAATTATTGTTGCAGCAGCTCTTGTTACAGTTCTTGCTGCAGCATCAGCAGTTTTGATGCTTAAACCAAAAGCTGATAATGCAGCCGATGTTGTAGAACCAATCGCTACAACTCAAACTCCAACAGACAATGTTCCTGCAACACCAACTGATACAGAAAATATTTTGGCAAACACTCCTGATATCAAAAAAGATGCAAATAACATTCAAAAAGCTCAGCCACAAGAACTTAAAAACACTGCAATAAAACCAAAACAAGGCGCAAGAGAATCTTATATGGATGTAAGCAAATTGGTTTGGGATGTACCTGATAGCCTATCATACAGTACAAAAATGCAAAATTATTTAAGAACTGCCGGCAAAAGTATTAAATTGTCACTTTCAGCAGATTTGCTACTTGCAGATGAATACGCTTATACAAACCAAGTTAAGGTAAGCCTGAAACTCTCTAAAGACGGCTCTGTTCAGGATGCAAGAATTGTTTCAAGCAGTGGTTCAACACAAATTGATAACATTGTGTTACAATCTGTTAAAGAAACTTTAAACGTTGTAAAACCGCCTAGTGACGAGGTTAAGACCCCAGATTTCAATTTGGCTCTTATCATATACTTTTAATTATGCTATAATGTGATAAGAACGAGGAAACCTTAACGTGGAATTAGCACAAGATAAAATAGATTTAATAGAAAAAATAATTAAAAACGATAGAAAATTCGCCAATAACGAAGATTTGAACGATGATTTCTTTAACGAAACTTGCAAAAGATCTTTGTTAATTGTCAAGACTGTAACTTCTGATGCAACATTGGAAGCTTATTTGAGGAAAATTGCGACAACTTCTATTTTAAATGTCCTAAAAAACGAAGGCAGATTAAGACGAACTAAAACCGGCTATATGTCAACTAAAGAAGTTCCACTTGAAACAGCTGTGCAGTCAAGCCTTCCTGATTACTCTAAAATTGAAGTAACATACGAACCGGTTGCTATTCAAGATACGCCGGAAGATGTTGCAGTAAAAAAAGAAATTCTTCAAATTATAGTTGACTCTGTTTTTGAAGTTGACGAACAAGAACCTGACAAACAATATGCAAAACTTTATGACCTTAGATACGAAAAAGGCATGACCCAAAAAGAAATTGCAGAAGAATTGTCTATCTCGCAATCAGAAGTTTCAAAAAGAATTTTCAAGTTGATGGAAAAGGTTAAACAGACATTCAACTAGGATTTTTATACAATGAAGTGTCCAGTATGTAAAAAATCAATTCCTGACAATACTTTGAAATGTCCCTATTGCAAGGCTAGAACAGGTTTGATTTGCAAAAATTGTAATACAGTTAATTCAATATTTGATTTTAAATGCAAAAATTGTGGCAAAGAAATTCTTAAACTTTGCCCGAATTGTAATAGTGTAAATTTCCCAAACACAACAAGATGCAGAAAATGTGGTTACTCGTTCCAAAAACCAAAAGTTGAAGATAAAAATATTAAACTTGAAAACCCTGCCAATCTTGTTTCTCAACAGAGTGCTAAAAATATTCTCGTTAAGGGAATTAATTCTCGTGACAAAAAAATCTTCTCTCTAAGCGGAGAAAAAGGTGTGGGTAAAACCGTTGTATTAAAAGCAATTATGAATGATTGCAAAAATTATTCTTGGCTTTACGGCAAGTGTACTCCAATCACGCAAATCACATCCGGCGGATTAATTCAGGATATTTTGTTGAATATTTTTAATTTGCCGAATTTTTGTCTTACAAATTTACAATTCAAAAAAGATTCGTCAAGATTTTTCAAAAACGAATTTCCTGAACTTAATAATAAGGAAATTTTCGACCTCATAAACTTTTTATACCCAAGCAAAGACGGAACTTTTGAAGATATTGTCGCAAATAAAAACAATACATTTGAATTTTTGAATAAAATATTTGATAAAATTACATCAGTCGGAAAATTTGTAATTGTTGTAGATAATTTTGATTTTATCGACGGTTTTTCATACGAGTTTTTGAGTAAATATATAAGAAAAGAAAATATTTGGTCAAATCTCAAATTTTTAATGCTTTACAATGAGCCAAAACCTGCGAAAGGATATTTCTATTTTCCAGAAAACAACGACGAAAGAATTTATCTTGATGTAGGAATTGCACCTTTAGAATTTGGTCAAATGGGTATGTTGGTTAGCCAGAAAACATCTAAAATTGAAGGTTTTCCAGAGCTTTCACAGCCGGAACTTCAAGAGATTTACGCAATCAGTAAGGGAAATCCGTCATACATCAATCACGCACTTGATTTTTGTTTTGATTGCCAACTTTCCGGCAACGATTTTCAACTTGCAACAACCTTCAATTCTTTGCTAGAATTTAGACTTGGACTTTTGGCTCATATTAATCCGATTGCTTATGATATTTTGCTCGGTTCTGCAATTATCGGCGACAAAATCAATATGAACCTATTAAAAGAGATTTTCGAAGTTGATGACAAAACGTTTTTGGAAATAATGATTTATCTTAAAAAGATGGATTACATTACTCCAATAAACGATATCTATTGCGAATTTAGTTCACTTTTATTGTGGGAAACTATCCTAAAAACGGCTAAAAACGACATAAACTACAATGCGATAAACAAAAAAATCTTTAAGCATTTAACCGGTTTTACGCTCAACTCTCACGCAATATTAGGAATTATTGCCCAAAACTTAAAACAACCGCAACTTGCACTCGAAATTTGGACTAAAAATACAAGACTTGCTTCTTACGTTGGCGATTTGAACCTATATGCAATTTCGCAAAAACAATCTTTAGCATTAATAAATGAATTTGACGAAACTCAAACGCTAAAAATTCGATACAACATATCAGAAAGATTAGGAAAACTTCTTGCAAATTCAAATCCGACAGAGGCTATTGAATATCTTCCGGATGCAATTTCTAACGCACAAGCAATCGGTGATAGCCCTCGAGAAGTTGAATTATTGGCATACCTTGCATCATGTTGTCGCAAAACAGGGAATTATTTTGGTGAAGTTGAATGCGTAGATGCTGTTTTGAAAAAAGTTAAGCCGGAAAACAAACTGGAAATAGCTCTTTTAAAAACAACTAAATTGAATGCTTTATTAAACATTGGCAATTGCGGACAAATTATAAACATGATTGACACCGAAATTATGCCTGTACTTGACCAATATTTCGACAAAAAACAAAATGCAAAAGATACAAAACTCGGCTTTATGTACGAAACTTGGTTAAAAACATATTTAGTTTTGGCAAACGCTCTTGTTATGCAAGGGAACGACAGATCTTTTGAAATTTTAACAATTCTTTTTGACATAATTGAAAGAAACCAAATTCAAGACGATTTGTTTATATGCAAATGCAAAATTACGCTTGCTTTTGCAAACACAATGAAAGGCAACTACAGAGCCTCAGAACAAATGCTTGAAGAAGTCTTGAAACTTTATCGTGGAAATACAATGGATAACGAAACAATTATCCGTTGGAATTTTGTCAACATAATTAATAACTTCTTCCAAAAACAATATGATGGCATTCAAGAAGATTTGTTCCAAATCGTAACTTTTGCCAATAACAATGGCGATAATTTTACAAAAAATATCCTTAAAACATTGCTTGGAAAAGTGTTTAAAGATAACGACAACGTAAAACAAGCAATTGAAATTTATAATGACCAAATCGCATATTTTGCAAAAGAAAAAATGGCAGTAGGCGCACTTTTGACTTGGTTTTTAATCGCTGATGCAACATTGATTACAGACGGAGCGCAAAGTGCAATGGAAATTGCAGAACAAGCTCTTGAAGTTGCGCAAAACCCGAAAATAGACAGTTATTTCTTTACAGTGCTTTTGAAAATGGTTATTGCGAAATGTGCAATTACAACATCTGATTTTGAAACCGCAAAAATTCACCTTGAAAACGCAATCTCGCTTGCAAAAAAATTCAACATGAATGATTTGTTATCTCGACTTTATATTTTGTACGGCAAATATTTTCAAGAACTCGGTCTTGTAAAATCTGCCGAACAAGTTGAATATCTTCAAGGTGCAGAAAAAATGTATAAAACCGCAGAAGAACTCATCACAAAAACAAAAAACAAATATGTTTTAAAAGAATTACGTCAATCAGGCAAATCTCTAACAACCTTCTGCGTGATGAATAATATTAAAATATAATATTAAAAAATTTTTAAACATATAAAAACACCGACCTTTGAAATTCAAAAATCGGTGTTTTAAAATTTATTTGCAAACTAATTATTTGCGAAGTGCTTGGTCTACAGCTACTGCAACAGCAACAGTTGCACCAACCATAGGGTTGTTACCCATACCAATGATACCCATCATTTCTACGTGAGCAGGAACTGATGATGAACCAGCGAATTGAGCATCACCGTGCATTCTACCCATTGTATCTGTCATACCGTAAGATGCAGGACCTGCAGCTACGTTATCTGGGTGCAATGTTCTACCAGTACCACCACCTGATGCTACTGAGAAGTATTTTCTATCATTTTCCCAGCACCATTTTTTGTAAGTACCAGCTACTGGGTGTTGGAAACGAGTTGGGTTAGTTGAGTTACCTGTGATTGAAACATCAACACCTTCTTTAATCATGATTGCAACACCTTCGTTTACATCATCTG
>ERZ808267.161-NODE-161-length-27518-cov-3.371664_pt1 | contig 27518 bp, 26 predicted proteins | sample MGYA00521241_ERZ808267 | MGnify/ENA primary metagenome ERZ808267 (study PRJEB31516, sample SAMN03275592) | gut metagenome | biome: mammalia-associated habitat; material: feces | host: Papio cynocephalus | place: Kenya | collected 2012-07-19 ...
TAAAGGAGAAGGACGCCCAGATAAAGGAGAAGGACGCCCAGATAAACCGTCTCCTCTCCATCCTCGAAAAGCAATAAGAAAGGCCGCACCTCCCGGCGTGGCCTTTCCCTTACCATTAAATCATTAGGATTATAATAAAGTCTATAGTCCAAGTTTAGGAATCAACACTAATTTTAACTGTTATGAGTAAAGAAAATTATCAAACGAAGAAAGCTCCTGCAGGGCCTCCACCGCCACCTCCATCGAGCAGTGACCCGAAGATCCACGGCATCAGACCAGCATCTCCTCCACTGCCAGAGAAAAAAGGATGATGCAAGCGAATGCAGCCGCCCAAAGACTGATGTTGACGCCTATCCGGTAACACTTCCTTATCCGCAGGGCGATACGGAGGTTTCTATTGGCACAATCCTGCAATCGGATCAGCTCCTGGTACTTCTTACACACCACCCAATTCTTGTCTATGTAGTTGTCGAGCCAATCGACTGTTTCCAGTGTAAGAAAATCAGCTGGAGCGGATCCCGGACCGTAAGAAGTCACATTGTACATTGATCCCTTCCAGAAGCAGATGATGACCACCGAGATGAATACAATGCCATAGCACGTGAGCGACAATGAAAGCATCGAAGGTGCTGGTGCGGCCACGAGCCCGGCAAGGATGCCGATCAGGGAGATGTCAGCAGCGACATACCATCCGAGGAACGTCTGGACAATCCCCATTGTGTGGCTGATTGTCTGTGTGCTGAATTCCAGCTTCCTTTTCCCCGCCTCGTAGGCAAGGTTGATGATTTCCGGAGTCAGCCTGTCCATCGGGATGTCGAATGTCTTCTCCTCGAAGACCTGCTTGGCTGTGTTTTCTTTATGCTTGAACATACCTCTGTTGTTTTTTGCAAATATAATAAATCCAATGTAGTAAACCTTATCGTTTAACAATAAATCGAAATGAAAATTTCGGTCAAAATTAATTAAAATTTCTAAAATTATCGTTGTAAGTAATTGTTTAATAAAATTTTAAGTGGACGTGTGCCGGGACAAAAACGGGACAAAAACTTTTAGTAAATCGTTTTATGGGTAATAAGCCGAAATTGATTACCAAGGACTTAAAAAGTTTAGAACCCGACAGAGCAATCCTGTATCCTCCGCTTTCACTGATTAATAGCAAATTATGATTATTATGAAATTGCCTTATGCTGCGGCTGTGATGTTTGTCGCAGCTGCGGTTGGTTGTTCGTCAAACGACCATGTGGAGAATATTGCCTTGAATAAGTCTGCCTATGCTTCGTCTTCCTATGACTATAACCTAACAGCGCAGCTTGTCACTGATGGTGTGGTGTTAGCTGATGAGCCTGCATGGCTTCGTGTTCAAAACGCTGAAGGAGAACTGCCTCGTCGCGAGAAAGAATGGACGATAGACGCTGGACCATATTCAAGCAATAGACTGGAAGGAGCCTCCAATTTTCTTGAATATGAATGGAGTGGCCAGATGTTTTCGGCTGGTTGTGTCAGAGTGCGTGGGTATGTAGTCTATCAAGAACCTGTAAATGGGTGGTCAATCTCTTGCCTCGCTGGAGTTTCAGGAAAAGATCTGAAACAAGTTGGTTTTGTAGGAGGCTCAGACTTACCTGGAACCAAACGTTATTCTGAAGTTATCACAGACCCGAACAAGCTTACCGAAAAGATTACCCGTCCTGCTAGATCATTGGATCTGGAAATACCTCTTAAAGATGCTATCAATTTTAACCATTTCAAGATAGATTTCAAGATGGATGGAGCTCTTTTTTGGGTAATCTACGCTGTGGACTTCACAAATGGACAGTCATTTGGAAAAAGTTCTGACACGGGACCTTATGATTCCAAAGAGTCTCGTGGACTCAATGTCCTTCCATCAGAGGTTTACTCTAGCGCGTGGATGAGCGTGGATGACAAGCCTCAGTGGATAAGCATTGATCTGGGTTCAAAGAGCAAATTCAGAGAAATCCGTCTGCATTGGATTCATAAAGCAGAGAAAGGCTGTGTGGAGATTTCGGATGATGCGAGAAGTTGGAAAAAGATAGCTGATCTTCCACAAACCGATTCACTTACATATTCATTTAAAGCGTCCGGCAATGCTCGTTTTGTACGCCTTTCTATGGAAGGTGCAGACGAAAGCGGACATTTTACTTTAAGTGAATTTGAAGTGCTTGGTCCTAAGGATGTTGCAAAGACGGACCATGAATGGAAACTACAGCGCGCCTCTTCCGTCAAGGGAAATGGTGAGTTAATCTCTTCTTCTGAATATGATGCCTCCTCTTGGCTTCCAGCAGTAGTGCCGGGAACTGTCCTTTACAGCTACATGGCTGCCGGTTCTGTTCCAGATCCTGGGATTGCTGACAATAACCTTCAGATTTCCGAGTCGTTTTTCAATTCTGATTTTTGGTACAGATGGACACCTCGTTCTGCCACTGAACTTGCCAAAGCTGCCCAACTGGAACAAGGCGAGAGGTTTCTCCTGTCCTTTGATGGAATTAATTGGAAAGCAGAGGTTTATGTCAATGGAACCCATGTTGGAGACATAGCAGGAGCATTCAAGCGTTCAAGTTTCGATGTGACCGATTTGATTCAGGATGAAGGCAATGTAATCGCTGTCCACATTATCAAACCAGCGCACTATGCTGCTGTTAAGGAAAAGAACGCTGAAAGTCCAGATTTCAACGGAGGCCAGTTAGGGGCCGACAACCCAACGTTCCATGCGACTGTTGGTTGGGACTGGATGCCGACTGTCAGAGGTCGTGACATGGGAATATGGAATGACGTGAGGATTGAGAAAGTTCAGGCTGTGACTTTGAGCGATCCTTTGGTTCAGAGTAAGGTTGTGGATGACCTGGCCTCAATGACAGTGTCTGTCAATATTGCGGACGTGGCATGCAAGTCTTTCAGGCTCTCTGACAAGTCCAGTGCCCCGAAGGATCAGAACATTAGCGGAACCCTGAAGGGGACCATCGGTGACATTGAGTTCTCGAAAAAAGTGCAGTTGAAAGCAGGGGAGAGTGGAACTGTAATATTCACTCCTGAGGAATGTCCACAGCTGAAGAATCAGAAAATAGGACTTTGGTGGCCAAACGGTTACGGTGAACCAACTTTGCACAAGGCATCATTCTCATTTGTCCCTGATGGAGAATGCGAAGTGATGACCTCAATCGAATGGCAGGCCGGAATCAGGGAATTTACCTACAAGGATGTGATGTCTGACCTTAAGATGTACATCAATGGCCACCGCTTCTACCCTAAAGGAGGAAACTGGGGATTCAGTGAATATAATCTCCGCTATGGGGCCAAGGAATATGATACCGCTGTTCGCATGCACAAAGAAATGAATCTGAATATGATCCGTAACTGGGTAGGTCAGACAGGGGACGAAGAGTTCTACGATGCTTGTGACAAGTACGGAATCGTGGTTTGGCAGGATTTCTGGCTAGCCAACCCGGCTGATGGTCCAGACCCTGATGATAATGAAATGTTTCTTGACAATGCATGGGATTATGTAAGTCTAATTCGCAATCATCCAAGCATTGGCTTGTATTGTGGTCGAAATGAAGGCTATCCTCCTGCTGCTTTGAATAAGGGCCTTATTGAGACTGTCAGGAATCTTCATTCTGACATTGAGTATATTCCAAGTTCCGCAGATGATGGTGTCAGTGGCCACGGTCCATATCGCGCTGTCGAGCCTTCGTTTTATTTCGATAATCCAACTACCAAGTTCCATAGTGAGAGGGGAATGCCGGCCATTATGGAATATGAGAGCCTCTCTCAGATGCTGACTTCAGACCATCTCTGGCCTACGAATGATGTGTGGGGACAGCATGATTTTACAAGAACCGGTGCTCAGGGTGACACCGCTTTTGTCGGGATGGTACGCAGACGTTTTGGTGATCAGGCATTGGAGTCTGCTGAAACTTTTGCTAAATATTCCCAATGGATCAATTACGACGGTTATCGAGCCATGTACGAGGCGAACAATGTTGGCCGTAAAGGTCTCTTGATTTGGATGTCACACAGTGCTTGGCCAAGCCTTGCATGGCAGACTTACGATTATTGGTTCCGCCCTACTGCTGCTTGTGCTGCTGTTAAGAAAGCGTGCGAACCTATTCATATTCAGATGAATCCAGCTTCCGGGAAGATTGAAGTGATAAACGCTGGCCCTGTCGATCTAGAGAATCTAACGGCAAGTGTTTCTGTTATTACTCCGGAAGGTGAGAAGGTATATTCAAAAACTGCGTTGGTAAGTCCAAAAGAGGACACAACAACTCCTGTTATCGACTTGGCAGACGTGCCGGACGGGCTTTGCATTGTTAATCTCAGGTTGACTTCTTCCGATGGCAAGATCATTTCTGAGAACCGCTATTTCCGTAATTTCCACTCCGGTAAGGACACCGGCAACTATCAGGCACTTGTCGGGACTAAGTGGCTGGATGAGACTTTGCTGAGGTTTTAGGTCTTTTGTTTTTGTGATGGTTTGATGTGTGTTTAACCGCGACAAAAAGAGAATCCCAAATTTTGCACGTTACCAAAATTTGGGAGTTTCTTTTTGTCGCGCCCTTAACTCAACCGGCTGAAGCTAATGTTCATCGTTATCTAAAGTTCAGTAAGCTGGAAGTTGCGCCAGAGAACCTTGATGTTGTCTCCATCATGGATCTGAAGCATGATACGACCTGACTTGGAGCCGATAAGTTCATCATTGATGTCCACCATTGGCTCTCCGTTCAACCATGTTTTGACGTTGTTGCCTTCGACACGCAGGCGAAGAGTATTCCACTCACCTTCCTTGAGAATACTCTCTTTCTCATCTGGAATCTGAACCAGCCATCCACGACCGTAGGACTCATAGATTCCTGCGGTATCATTGCCTTTAGGAGCTACCTCGCACTGCCAACCATTAACTATGTTGTTTTGGTAGCCACCTTCCACAAATGAGTGGAAGAAGAGACCAGAGTTGCCGTTCGAGCATTGCTTGAACTCAACGGTAAGGTCGAAGTCTTTGTAATACTCACGCGTTCCGAGGTAGCCGTAGCGAAGATCCTCTCCATTCTCGGTGACGAGATTTCCATCTTCGTCAACGCTGGTGCGCATACTTCCGAACAACTCCCAGCCGTGAAGGTCCTTGCCATTGAATAGTTCAACTTTCTGACCAGCCTTGTGAGGAAGTTCCTTGATTTTGATATTCCTGAATGATGCAGGGTCTCCGTGGTCTTGAAGGCAGATAACGCCCTCGTGAGCAAGGCCATATTCTGTTGCATTACCCCATTTGCCGCTGGCTTTCTTTTCGAACCAGTCGTCTGTCCATGCTTCGAATTCAAGAATCTTCTCTCCGTTGAGCCAATGCTCTACATGGCCGTTGTCAAAGACAATCTTCGAGTTGTTCCACTCGCCCTGTGGATTTACATTCATCTTGCTGTAGTCAGGCAGGTGCATAGCGTAGTCAACACCGAGTTTCTGCCATTCCTCAAGTTTTGTAGGAGCGTTCACTTCCTCCCAACCTTCATTGTCAATAAGCTGATATTCAGGACCTGTAACATATGGAACCTTGAATTTAGGGCTCTCAACAACGTGGTAAAGCATGCCACTGTTGCCTCCATGTGTGAGCTTCCAATCCCAAGAGAGTTCAAAGTTCTCGTATTTCTTGTCAGTGACAATGTAGCCAGATTCATCAGCCCCGTTCCCAGAAGCCTGAATGCAGCCATCTACAACAGTCCAACCATTTGTCAGCGAATCTCCATTGTAGTCACGCCAACCGTCAAGGTTCTCACCGTTGAACAGTAGCACCCAGCCATCAGCCTTCTCTTCGGAAGTAAGTGTGTTCGGCTTTTCGCCACAGGATGTCATCGAAGTGGCTACACCTGCGATGATAAGTCCTAAAAAGATCTTTTTCATTGAAATACTATAATTTATTAGTGTTATTATCCGAATAATATTTTGCAAAAATATGCAAATCTACGGATTAAAACAAATCATTGAGGATGACTTGAATGTCTCTGAATTAGTCGCGAAGCGACCGAAGGGGTTTCGGGGAATCCTTTCCCCGTGCCCCATTTGGGCTGTCACGTTAGTGACTGGGGGTAAACTGCTCCACAAATAGATAGAGGGTGAGAAAATCTCACCCTCTATCTATTTGTGGAGCATAGGAGGATCGAACTCCTGACCTCAAGATTGCGAACCTTGCGCTCTACCAGCTGAGCTAATACCCCGTTTCGATTGGCAAAGATACAAATTAATCATTGAAGAATCACACTATAATCTTAAAATTGCGGTTCAAACTATGATTATTCTTTTATTTTGGATAGATATTCCCTATAGCTAACAACATCTGTTGGCATGGTCATCCCATAAACGGAATTTCGTAAATAATCTCCGAACTCCTTTATATTTGGGTATTTGAGTTGAGTCTCAACATCGATGACTTTTCCTACTCCAACCCTAATTCTCTTCCCTTTTTTATTCACTAGTTCTCTTGGAAGGCGAAGTACCCTAATGCGCCAATCGATTAGTCCAAGAAGATAGAAAAACAATGAATTATGATCGAAGAAACGCACGGGGACAATCGGAACTTTTGCTTTTTGGATCAATCTTAAGACAGCCGGTTGCCACTCGCGGTCACATATAGTTCTATCTTTTGGCTTTAAGTCTGAAACAGCACCTGAAGGAAAGAATCCCACAGGTTCACCATCTTTTAGCCTTTCTAGCACCTCTCTTACTCCGTGAATATTCTTAGCGGTGATGTCACTGTGAAGATTGTTCTTTGGATTGACAACAATAAGACTCGGCCTCAAGGATTCAATTAGAGCTAGAAATTCTGTTACCATTACCTTGAATCCAGGTCTTAGATGTCCCATAAGGTCAATAAGAATTACACCGTCCAGACCTCCGTAAGGATGGTTGCTTACAGTGATGAAAGGTCCATCGGGGAGATTCAGAAGATTGTTCGCTCCTCCCAACTGATAGTCAACTCCCAGCTTTTCGAGAAGGACTCCTGCGAAATCTGCCCCTTTATATTCCTCAATCACATCATAAAGATCTGACAATCGTTGGATTGAGAGTGCTCTTCTAAGAGCCTCAGCGGCAGCGTTGCCGAAACGACCTTTGAAAACTGGAGCTAATTGCTCAATTTGGCTGACAGGAAGCAACGGCATCAGTCGTCTTCTCTTTTAGGCATCGGATCCATCTTTGCGTACCAGCGTGCGTCCTTGATGATGGTGGCAAAGTAGATGATGATAAGTGCGACCAGAATCACAATACCTGCAATGTCAAGTGACTTGAGTTCAATCTCATTGCCAAAGAGACAAACTGTTTTTGAATAGTTTCGGAGTGGTTCAATGAAGATGAACAAAGATGTCAGGATTATGGCTATGACTCTGAATTCTGTAGGTCCCAGTTTCGCATATGTAAGACGGAACTCGCTCTTTAGGTGAGCGTTGACACTGACATTGACCGTAAGGCATAGATAGAGGACAAAAATCATCAGTGCTATGTCCAACCTCATAAGGCAAGATAACCCGACTCCGACAAACATGAATGCCTCGTTGATGCAATCGACTGTGTGGTCAAGATAGTACCCATAAATAGGTCGTTGGGTCTTTCTTACTCTTGCAAGAGTTCCATCAAGAGAGTCTCCGTACCAATTGACGACAAATCCTAAACAACTGAGCCATAGAAAATTGATGTTAATGCTGCAAAGCACGTAGCCTGCACCGATCATTAAAGCACCTAGTGAGCCAATTATCGTGAGTGTGTCTGACACGACCCATTTCGGCTGCCTCTCGGCCAGCCAGACAAGGGCCTTCTTCTCGACTCCATTCAGGATGGAAGTCTGTATCCTTTCTGCTTTCTTGTCTGCCATATTCAATTATGTGTTAGATGTTCTTGATGTAGATTCTGGCCCTCTTGTGAAGGTGATGCTCGAATTTGCCCCAAAGGTTCTGCACATTGTGGTTTTCCTCCAGTTCGCGGGTACTCTCGACGTATTTGATGCCGTTCTTATGCATTCCCTTGCCGATTTTGGAGATGATCATCGCGTTCACACCCTTGTCCTTGTACTCGTTGGATATCGCGATCAGCAATGCGTCTATCGTGTCATTGTGATGAAGAGCCCAAAGTATGTGGATGAACCCGAACGGAAACATGTGCCCTTTCGCTTTCTGCAGAGCCTTTGACAAGGATGGCAATGTGATTCCGAACCCGACAACCTTGTCGTTTTGGTCAACGATGACGGAAACATAGTCCAGATTAAGGTTCGGGAAGAACTGGTCCTTGAGATCCTCGCACTGGGCGGGAGAGAGCTCTGAGAATCCGTGCAGGACGGAGTAGCATTCGTTCATCACACGGAATATCCCGTCGGCATATTTGTGAAGCAGTTCGTTTTTGTTCCTATAGTCGCCTTCTTTGAGATTGTAACGTTCCCCGATCATCTCGGCGAAATGGAAATAACGGTCGAGATTGTCCGGAACCGTGATCCTGTATTCCACGAAATCAGTCTCTTTCGTGAAACCCTCTTCCAGGAGCATCGGCTCGTAGTAGGGAGCGTTGTACTTTCCGTAGGCAGTGGGAAGCTGGTCAAATCCTTCGACAAGAACTCCTGAGATGTCGAACTCAAGAAATCCTACCGGACCCTCGATGACTTCCATTCCCTTTTCCCCGGCAAATTCCTTCACGTTTTCCATAAGGGCGTGAACAACTTCCTGCGATTCAACAAAGTCTATCCAACCGAAGCGACAGATTTTCTTGTCAACCTTTTTGTTGTACTTGTAGTTTATGATCCCTGCGACCCTTCCGACAATTTTTCCTTCTTCGTTGTATGCCAGCCAATATTTACCTTCGCAAACCTCAAAGGCCCGGTTTTTGCCTGGAGTGAGGGTGTCTATTTCCATTGATTCAATCTGAGGAACGTAATATTCATTGTCTGCATACAAATCATTCGGGAACCGGACGAAACGTCTCAGATCCTGTCTGTTTGTCACTTCCTTGGTTGTAATAGCCATTGTCCTTTTACTTTACAATCCGCTAAGGTAGTAAAAAAACGTAAAATATTATATTTTTGGATATATAAAATTGTCCCGCCATTGAACAATGACGGGAACTATTTGTTTTATAAATAGAAACTTAAAACATTTTTAACTAATAGTAAGACGGGTTACTTTTTCTCGTATCCGACTGGGTGATTCAGCAAAAGTTCCTGTCCGTCCTTTAGGCCAAGGCTTGCCTTGACGGCTTCGTGATTCATACTTCCGCGCGGAACTGTCGCCAGTCCGAGAGCCTCGCAGGCGAGACAGATGTTCTGTGAGACGTAACCGGCATCGATGGCTCCGAATATAGCGGTTCTCTCATCACGGAACTTGTACTTGTTCAGGTCGCAGACGATTACGAGGAATATAGGAGCATTGGCCACTGATGTCTGACGACCGGCCAGGTCTGAGCGGATGTCTTTTCCGGAAACCCTGGTCAAGGTATTATTCTGGGCGTTGAACTGCCAAGCACCGTCCGCGCGGCAGACATAGACGATTTCCTCTTGGGTGTTCATTGCTGATGGAACAGTCAGCCTTCCGTCCTCACGGTTAACTCCGCAGGCAGCCCAAAGGAGCTGCGACAATGCCGCGTCGTTGATCTGAGCATCAGAATATTCACGGACAGAGGCTCTCTGCAGAAGGGCCTGATAGAGAGTCATTGACACGTTCTTGTCAGGCTGCGGAAGCTTGATGACTTCTTGAGCTAGTGCGGAAGTGGCCAGCGCTGCGGCTGCCAAAGCAAGGATGATCTTTTTCATATTCATTGAGTTTTAATGTTTGTGACTTTGATTGTGTGACGCGGCGCGGCTTCGGTTGACGACGGCCACTCCGCTGAAAACCATAATGATGGCGATGATTTTCTGCCATGTCATCGTGTCCATTCCTCCGAAGACGCTGAGCATGCACGCAAGTATCGGCTGAAGGTAAGTGTACATCGCGACGATTGTCGGGCGGACACTTTTCTGCCCTACAGGAATCAGGAAATAGGCAACGAACGTGGCAAAAAACACCAGAAAACCGATTTCAAGCATCTGCGTCAGTCTGATGGCGGAGTAATCCGTCGAGATCAAGTCTCCTACAGAGAGGGGCAGAGACATCAACAGGGAGAATAGGAACATCCATTTCATGAAGGTGACCACTGAATATTTCTGGATGAGCGGCCTGAACGCTCCGAGGTACAACGAGAAACTGATGCTGTTCAGAAAGAGCAGAATGAAACCCATCGGCTTTGTTGCTTCAATCCCATTGTGACTATGTACGGAATTGAGAATGAAACTTATTCCTACACCGGTAGCCTTCTTCGCTGTGATCGGCTCTTTAACGAATATGAATGCGAAGAACATCGTGAAGATCGGGCCGAGGGTGCCTATGATCGACGCATCGATGGTCGTGGCCATCGAGATGCCTTTCAGGAAGGTATATTGGGTTATGAATAGTCCGAATATGGATGCTAATGCGATCTGTACAAGATCTTTTGCCGGAACTTTTTCCTTTGGCATGAACAGTGAGATCAGCCAGAACAGGGCCGACGCGCCGATCGCTCTCAGCGTGAACAGCGCGATAGGGGAGACAACACCGGAGTTGGAGATGTCTTTCGTCAGCACGATGTTGACCCCGAAGATAGTGTAGGCCGCAAGCAGGGCAAGATGTCCTTTCAGATTACCGTCCGCCATATCCATTCTCTGAGCATCGCGGACATATTCCTTTAATAAGGTAGTTCGCTGTGGTTTCTGAATAGCCCGTCGGAAGTGTCACCGGCGGGATGTGTATGTCCTCAAGACAGAAGGTGCGGTGGCATTTCTCGCAGAAGAAATGGACGTGCGCATCCTCGTCGCGCTCGGCATCGTGGCTCAGGCAGAGCTCGTAGCGGGTGCCGTCGCCCCCATCCTCTATCGCATGGACCAGATGATGTTCCTTGAACAATGTGAGGCTTCTGAATATTCCCGACTTGTCGATCGTGCCGATCTTGTCCTCCAGCTCCATCAGACTCAGCGGCCGCTCCTCGGTAAGGAGAGCCCCAGCCACGATCAGCCTATTGGCTGTGGCTTTGATGTCGTGCCGCTCAAGCAGCTCTGTAAGGTCTATGTTTGCCATATTGCATATTCTTAAATGCAAATTTACTTATTTTTTTAGTTTTATTATTTTGGTTTTCGGTCGCTTTGACAAGTTCATGGTCGCTTCGACAGGCTCAGCGACCAGTTCTTCCCGGTCGCTGAGCCTGTCGAAGCGGCTTTCAATTCCGAATTCACTTTGCAACCAAGTTGCAGAAATCAATTCCGACCTTTGCACCATTGAAATTAAAGTCAAAGAAAGAATATGGAAAAGGAAAACAAAATCAGATTCGCGAGAATCATTCTTTCAGCCGCCCTGTTAGGAGTGGCAGTCTTAGTGGAGAAGAAACTGGACCTCTGCGTATGGCAGCTTCTCCTTGTTTATTTAGTACCGTATCTCATAGCTGGTTACGACACCCTTCTTGAGGCCGGAGAGAAGATCGTCAAAGGCGATTTCTTCGATGAGGACTTTCTGATGAGCATTGCCACCATCGGTGCTCTCTGCATTGGATTCCTTCCCGGAGCCGAAGCCCAGTTCCCGGAAGCCGTGTTCGTGATGCTGTTCTTTCAAGTAGGAGAACTTTTCGAGGACATCGCTGAAGGGCGAAGCCGCAAGTCGATTTCAAAACTAATGGACATCAGACCGGACACGGCTAATGTTGAACGTGACGGAAAGATTCTGACTGTCAATCCAGAAGAAGTGAAAATAGGAGAGACAATAGTTGTCAAGCCTGGCGAGAAGGTGCCGATGGACGGAGTTGTTCTAGAGGGGGCATCGAGCCTTAGCACAGTGGCTTTGACTGGAGAAAGTGTGCCAAGAAGCATAGTTCAGGGCGATGACATTATATCCGGATGTGTCAATCTCACCGGAGTCATCCGCGCTAAAGTCACTAAGGCGTTCGGAGAGTCCACGGCCTCGAAGATACTTGATCTTGTTGAGAACGCCTCCGAGAACAAGTCCAAGAGCGAGAGTTTCATCTCACGGTTCGCAAAGATTTACACTCCAGTGGTTGTGATTGCCGCCCTAGTACTTGCCTTTGTTCCACCTGCTCTGTCCGGTGATTCCGGTGACTCGTTCGCGACTTGGCTCTACAGGGCGTTGACATTCCTGATCGTCTCATGTCCTTGCGCCCTCGTGATTTCAGTTCCGCTTTCTTTCTTCGGAGGCATCGGTGGAGCGTCCTCAAAAGGAATCTTGATCAAAGGCTCGAACTATCTTGAGGCCTTGGCAAAGGTCGGAACAGTGGTCTTCGACAAGACCGGTACCTTGACCGAAGGAGTCTTCGATGTGACAGCCGTCCACCCGGAAAGCATTGACGAAAAGGAACTTCTGCATCTTGCCGCTCACGTGGAAAGATATTCCACCCACCCGATTGCTGTCTCGTTGAAGCACGCCTACCCTAATGAGTCTGACGGATGCTCTGTCGAGAATGTGGAGGAGATTGCCGGTCACGGCGTGCGCGCGGTGGTGAACGGGAAGACCGTCTGTGTCGGAAACACAAAGATGATGGACGCTGTCGGAGCGCAGTGGAAGCCTTGCGAGAAGAACGGGACAATAGTTCATGTGAGTGTTGATGGTGAGTATGTTGGACACATTGTGGTCTCTGACAGGATCAAGCCGGATTCTGCTGATGCGATCAAGGCGTTGAAGGCGGAAGGCGTGACTAAGACGGTGATGCTGACCGGAGACAAGCGCGAGGTCGGTGAATATGTCGCCTCTGCTGTCGGTATCGATGAGTTCCGGGCTGAACTCCTGCCTGCGGACAAAGTCTCTGAACTTGAGAGGCTTCTGAAAGAGAAACCTGCCGGAAAGACTCTCGCATTCGTGGGAGACGGCATAAATGATGCCCCTGTGCTCGCCAGGGCCGATCTTGGAATAGCGATGGGGGGACTAGGGGCCGACGCCGCGATTGAGGCCGCTGATGTTGTCCTAATGGATGACAAGCCGTCCAAGATTGCCATTGGTGTGAAGATCGCCCGCAAGACCCTTCGCCTAGCAAGGGAGAACACCTTCTTCGCCATATTCATAAAGCTTCTTGTTCTCGTCCTTGCCGTTCTTGGTGCCGCGACGATGTGGATGGCAGTCTTTGCCGATGTCGGTGTCACTGTGCTCGCTGTTTTGAATGCGATGCGTGCTCTGAAGGCGTAAACTCCAATAGAAATGAATATAATCCCGGAAGTCAAGTGAATCTTTCGGGATTTTATTATTTTTGCGGTCATGAAAACGAATGTCAAAACAGTACTGGTGACCGGTGGGAGCAGCGGGATAGGGGCCGCTACCGCGCGGCTGTTGTGCGATGCCGGGATGACGGTCTATGCGGCATCAAGGAGCGGGAAGGCTCCGGAGGGATATTCAAAGAACGGGAATATGTTTCCTGTGGTGATGGATGTTAATGACAGTGAGGCTATTGCCGCTGTGGCCGAGAGGATTGTCCGTGAGCGGGGGAGTCTGGACGCGGTAGTCTGCAACGCAGGGAACGGAATCGCGGGTCCGATTGAGGAAACTTCCATCGAAGAGATTGAGGCTCAATATTCAACGACATTCTACGGAGTAGTGAAGACCGTGCAGGGATGTTTGCCTTTTTTCCGGAAGCAGGGACACGGACGGGTGGTGACGGTTTCTTCCGTCGCGGCTCTCGCTCCGCTGCCGTATCAAGGCTATTACTCCTGTGTGAAGGCTGGAATCTTGCAGCTTACAAAGGCGTTGGCCATTGAGACAAAGGAGTTCGGTGTACAATGCTGTGTCGTGATGCCGGGTGATGTCAAGACCGGATTCACTAAGGCTCGCCGTGTGGCGCAAAATACTCAGAGAGAGGACTCTCCTTACTATAAAGATTGTGTCAAAGCTCTCGCGGCCATGGCAAAGGATGAGTGTGACGGCATGAGCCCGGAGATCATCGGCAAAGCCATTCTGAGGCAACTTCAGCGAAAGAATATGAAGCCTGAAGTCACTCCGACATTCCTTTACAGCCTTCTGGTCTTTCTGATCCGCAGGCTCCCTCAAAGGCTTGTCCTCACGGTGATAGGCTGGATGTATTCTTGATTATTCCGAATCATCTTCCGGTTCTAGATGCAGTGAGATTTGCGTCTCGGAGCCGAATTTCTTGCGTAGGGCTTCCTCGACATCCTTGGAGATGTCGTGGGCCTCTTTCAAGGAAATGTGCGAGTTCAGAACAAGGTGACCTTCCATTATTATTCCGGGGCCCTCACGTCGTGTCTTAAGTTCGTGAAGATCAATGACTCCATGTATGGACTTGGCTGTCTCCTCTATTTCTTGTTCGACTTCGTCCGGCAGTGACACGTCCAGCAGTTCCTTTATCGCTGGCACGGACATCTTCACCGCCATCACAAGAATGAATATGCTTATGACGCATCCCGTGATGGGATCAAGAATGACAAACTTGTCTCCAAGGAATATTGCTCCTCCGATTCCGAGCAGGGAGCCGATGGACGAGAAAGCGTCCGAACGGTGATGCCAGGCGTTGGCGATCATCATCGGGCTGTTAAGGGCTTTCCCTTGGATTATGGTGTAATGGTAAAGGATCTCTTTCAGAACAATCGAAGCGACAGCGGCCCAAAGAGCTATCATTCCCGGAGAACTGACTTCAACTCCGCTCAGAATCAGACGGATCTTGCTTATTCCTCCGGACATCAGATTGGCTGCCACAACGATAAGCATCAGGCTGATGATCAGCGTTGCGAAAGTCTCGAACTTGCCGTGTCCGTAGTCGTGGTCCTTGTCCCTTCCCTTGGCTGAGATCTTGACAAAAACAATCACGACAATGTCGCTCAAAAGATCTGAAAGCGAATGGATTCCGTCAGCAATCATCGCGGTGGAGCGTCCTAGCACTCCGGCAATGATCTTGAACACGGTGAGGATGATGTTGACAATGGAGCCCACCAGAGTCACGAAAGTCACTTTTGCGGTTCTGTCCATTATGAGTAGCGTTTAGGGATTCTGAGTATGATTGAGAAACATGCCACGGTGCAAAGCACAAACGGGTAAAAAAGGCAAGGAATGATCTCGGCTGCCGAGATTCCGGCAAACCCTGAGGCCATCAGCAGTTGTGCACCGTAGGGGATGATGCCTTGGACTACGCATGAGAACGTGTCAAGCAGACTGGCGGATTTTCTTGGATCAAGTCCGAACTTCTTTGTGATGTCGCGGGCGATGTCCCCGGTCGTCAGAATGGCGATCGTGTTGTTGGCCGTGCAGAAATTCGACAGCCCAACCAGCCCAGCGATGCTGAACTCAGCCCCCCTCTTGCCTTTAATTCCTTTTGTTAAACCATTGATAATGAAATCGATACCTCCATTACGCCGGATCAGTTCAAGCATTCCTCCCGAAAGCATGGTCACGATGATCAGCTCGCCCATTCCGGAGATTCCGTCACCGACACTTCCCAGAAATCCGAGCCATGTCATTCCGTTAATGAATCCAATGACAGCGCTGAGTAGAAGGCCTATTCCAAGCACGAGCAGGACATTCAAACCGCACAAGGCCAGCACGATGACAGACAGGTATGGGATGAGTTTGACATATTCAATCTCCCCGATTTCCGGAGTAGCTCCGTGGTTAAGTCCGATGATGAGGTAGATGACCGTGACGATCAGTGCTGCCGGGCCGCAGATCCAAATGTTGGCCTTGAACTTGTCGGACATCGAGCAGCCTTGAGAAGTGGTCGAGGCAATGGTGGTGTCCGAGATGAAGGACAGGTTGTCCCCGAAGAAAGCTCCTCCGACAATCAGGCCGGTCACCATCGCCAAGGATAACCCTGACTGTGAAGCGATTCCAGAAGCGATCGGCACCAGAGCCACCACGGTTCCGACACTCGTCCCGATTGACATGGAGATAAAGCAGGAAGCCAGGAATAGCCCGGCAAGCAGCCATTTCCCCGGTAGAATCGTAAGGGTAAGATTGACAGTGGCCTCCACGCTGCCGATAGCCTTGGCCGTCGTGGCGAACGCTCCAGCCATCACGAATATCCAGATCATCAGCAGGACATTCTTGTTGCCAGCCCCGCCAGAGAATATGCTGATTCTCTCATTCACCGTGCCTTTCGTGATCAGCATCGCATAGACCGATGCGATTAGGAACGCTGATGCTACCGGCACCTTGTAAAAGTCATGCGCCACCAGCGACGACACCAGATATGTCACCAAAAACACCGCCAGCGGACTAAGCGCCAGCCACCCGTTCATCCTTCGTTTTGTAAGTTCGTTCTTTTCCATAATTATAGGCAAATTTAGTAATCATAATCAGAATAACTTGAGAATCTTTGATAAAATATTCATAGTAATAGTCGGAATATTGTCTATATTTGTCCGAAATCAAATGACAATTGTTTATGAACAACAGGATTCTGACATTATTGGTAGCAGGAACGCTTGCTTTTGGGGCGGTCTCTTGCGTGGAGAGGGAGACGAAGGTCGCTACTTACGAGAATAACTATGAGCAGACACTGGTGCAGGATGACTCAGCATCGGTGAAAATCTCCCATTCCGTTGAATATTATAAATCTTTTAATGGGTGGAAGTTAGTTCGCAATAAAATCAACGATGCAATTGTCAGGAGCTGCTTCGGGGAGGAATATGCCGGACTGACGGTAGATGAGGCATCGGACGCTGTTTCAGACACCTTGATTGCTGGCTATCAGAAGGACGCAGGACAGAGTTATGAGGAATATCTTGCATATTCCAATGAAAATGAGAACGATGATTATTGGACTCCAGCTACATTCTGTAACTGGTACTATAGGACGGTTGGCGCGTTCGGAGAGAGTTTTATGAATCTACAGACCTATCAAGTGTTCAGCGAAAGCTACACGGGAGGAGCTCACGGAATGTATTACTCTATACCTTACATCATTGACATCAAGAACGGTGAAATCGTGACAGAGAACGATTTGTTCCTGCCGGGCTATGTCGCTCCAGTTACTGGTCTGATCAAGGATAAACTTGCGTCAGAACAGGGTAGCGACACGTTCGAGACGATGTTTCAAGATGGTATGGTGCCTAATGGAAAGTGTGGAGTCTCCATTGAAGGCGTAACTTGGTTCTACCAACCTTACGAAATCGCGAGTTATGCGGAAGGAATAATCAAAGTCACAGTCTCGTGGGCTGATCTTAAACCTTATCTGAACTCTGAATATATCAAATTCTAAACAGTTTCCAGTTCGCCCACATTGCCAGCGATCCAGACAGTGTCACCTTCTCGGAATCTGAAATCAGGCTCCGGGTTTGTGATGAATTGTGAGCCACGGAGCACGCTGATGACCATGCAGTGATATTTCCTGAGATTCAAGCTCATTAAGGTCTTGCCTATTAAGGTGGAGTCAGATGCAAGAACCTCTGGCTTGATTTTAAAGTTGGATCCGGATCCCGGTGCCACGTGTACTGTGGCTTCCGTGAACATATTCTTCAACGAATCCAACTGTGCGGATGTCCCAACAGCCAGCAGCTCGTCTCCAGGAAACAGGACCACATCGCCTGACGGAACGATGAAGTGCTGGTCTCCACGATTGATCTTGATGATGTTCGCACCGGTCTCGGCCCGCAGCGGAATGTCTTTCAGGGCTACCCCGGCATAGGATGAGTTTTGCCCGATGGTCAAGGTATCGGTGTGAACATCGTAGTCAGCGAGATTCTGGCTGACGGATGAAGACACGGGTTTGCTGCGGCGTTCATCCTCCTCTTTCTCGTTGTAGTTGGAGAGGAAGCGCTTCTCCAACGCAGAGTATCTGTGGATTGACTGGCGCGCGAATAAGATGAAGATGATTCCCGCGAAGAAAATGGCGAGGACAGTCCAACCTGCCAGATGAAAATAAGAGGAAAGGACAGCAAGGACGATTCCAACCGCAAGGAATGACCTTGCGAAAATTAGTCCCATCAAAGGCCAAACATTGCTCTCTTTTTCTTTAAGAAGTTTCGGGGCTGACTTGCTGATGGAACCGGAATGAACACCTAGCCCGAAAAGAAAAGGAAGCATCATGAGAAGGGTTATTCCGACCTCTATTATCTTCTGGATTGTTGTGCTCAGATCGGGTAACAGTTTTCCGATGGCGGGTCTCAGGTAGAGTTTTGACCCGATATAGATAGCGATTAAGATCACGCCATAGAGAATGATCCGGGTGAAATAGGCACTGAGTAAGGTTTTCCATTCATTATGCTCGGCTGCTGTCGCCCGCTTGCCGGAATCGTTCATCTGCTGTAGCCTTTTGATCCATGAAGCCGGAAGTCGTCTGCATATAAGATTGTAGCAAGGATCGGCCAGTTTAATCATGAATGGAGTCGTGAATGTCGTTATGACGGAGACGGAGATGATTACTGGATAGATAAAGTCCCGCATCACGCCAAGTGTGCAACCTACCCCGGCTATGATGAAGCCGAACTCTCCGAGTTGGGCGAGGCTGAAGCCAGTGTGAACAGCGTTGTCCAGGCCATTTCCCGTCAGGATTATCCCGGTTCCGGCGAAGATGATGTGGCTCACGACCACTATAATGGCTATGAGGAGTATCACTGGCCAATGCTCCGCAATGACCGAAGGGGAGACCATCATACCTACAGAGATAAAGAATATCGCACCGAACAGATTCTTGATGGGTTCCACAATGTGGTCGATATGCTCGCTTTCCGAGGTCTCGGCAAGGATTGAACCCATCACGAATGCGCCAAGGGCTGAAGAGAACCCGACCGAAATGGCAAGTGCGACCATTCCGAAGCAAAGTCCCAGGCTGACAATCAGGAGTATTTCGTCACTAAGGTACTTCTTGGCCTTCTTTAGCAATGTCGGGATGACATAAATCCCGACAAGAAACCAAAGTATCAGGAAAAATGACAATTTGGCTATGTTCATGATTAATTCCTTTCCAGCGAAGGTCTGCGAGACCGCCATCGTCGAGAGAAGCACCATCAGAAGAATCGCTATCAGATCCTCCACTACAAGTGTCCCGAACACCACTCCAGCGTAGGGTTTGTTCTTAAGCCCAAGATCCTCGTAGGATTTCAGCACCACAATCGTTGACGACATAGACAGCAGGCCGCCCAGGAAAACGCTTTCCATAAAGCTCCAGGACAGGGCCTGCGCGGTGACAAAACCAATGATGAATACTCCGACGAATTTCACAGCGGCAGTGACGATCGCACTTCCACCGACTTTTAGCAATTTCTTGAAGCTGAACTCGAGACCTAGTCCGAACATGAGGAAGATTATGCCTATCTCCGACCATTGGTGCACAGTCGCCTCGCTGGAGACTCCAGGGAAGAAACTGATGTTAGGGCCTATGAGAAACCCGGCAAGGATATAACCTATGATAAGAGGCTGCTTCAAAGCCTTTGAGATTATGGTGAACACTCCGGCCGAAATAAGGATCACGGCCAGATCTCGTACAATGTTCATTTCGTCAGACATTTCTCGCTCGTTTAGTAATTAACATTGTGTCAGCGGCAACATGTTCTTTGCCGCTTTTGAAAAGACAAATTTACTGAATAGATTTGCTAATTATCCAAAGTTTCATGTTTTTTATGTAAGTTTGCCGTCCGAAATTGAGAGTGATGACCAAACCGTGGCTTAAATTAGTCAAAAGATTCGCAGAGTTCTCCGCATCGAGCCTTCTTGGAACGATTGTGGACACGGTTGTGCTTTGGGTTTTCTCAAAGTGGGTGTTCAGTTCTTATGTAGGGGAGTACATAGTCTCACCGGCAATCTCGTTCGAGTGCGCTGCTGTAACAAATTTTGTGGTGGCCTATTTCTTTATCTGGAAGGATAGGGTGTCGTGCCGGAGCAAAAGGTCGTTCTTTCGGCATCTTGGCGGCTACAACCTCTCCTGCATAGGTGCTTTCCTTGTGAAAATGGCGTTTCTTCTTTTGATCCAAAGAATATTCCGCTGGAATGTCGTGTGGTGTAACCTTCTGGCATTATGCGTGTCGGGAGGACTGAACTTCTTTATGAGCGAGAGGGTAGTCTTCCGCAAGAAGAAAGCACTTCCGCCACACGAGATAGAGAAAGAGGGCTAGTGTTTTCTTTTACCAGAGAATAACCTTTGAGGCAGTTCCATCGCCATGATTATTCCAAGGACTATCGCAATCGCAGCTTTGACAGCCGTGAATCCTGCGGAGGCTGAGAGGTAGAATTGACTGGCGACAAGATAGTAGGTGAACCAGAATATTCCTGCTCCTGGGACAAGAGGAAATATTCCGCAAAGCAGGAAGACCGTGCTCGGGCATTTGTCCTTGACGGCAGCGTATCGGGAAAGGATGCAGATTATAATAGTGGCCGCTATGATTGAAACGGTCGGCCCAGAGTGACAGAACCGTGTGAGCAGCAGGTAGATGGCCCAACCTATGGCACCGATCACACCTGCGGTGACATATTGCTTGCGTGGGGCTCCGAACAGAATCGCGAAGGCGAAAGTGCCGAAGAAGGCGGCGAGGCTTTGCCACACGATTCCGGCGGTCTGAGGGTTTACTGTCATTCCGCTGAGTTCGATCATTCCTCCGAATATCCATCCATCGGCTATGAAACTGATACTTACGCCTAGGGCGATGCAGATGAATCCGAGCATAGCATCCGTGAGCCTGGTGATCCCGGCGATGTAGTCGGAATTGGCCAGATCCCTTACCCCGTTCACGAACGGCACTCCAGGAATAAGTGGCATGACAGCCCCGATTATGATGTTGCTGAGGCTGTCGCCAAAGCCTAATCTGTAGAAGGCTAGACAGAGAATGGTGGCCACAAGAGCGTTGCATATACCCCCTACAATCTTTGAGAGTGATCCACTTACATAGAGACAGAAGACGTAGAGAAGAGCTCCGATCACAAAGTCCGCTGCGCAGTCCATGAATCCTCCCCCGAACACAGCGCAGAAGCCTGCTGCTCCGAATGCGGAGCCGGCAATCTGCTCCCATGCGGGCTTGGCAGGGGCATCTTTTATAGACTCAAGTCTTTGCCTGGCCTCTGCCAGCGTGTGTTTTCCGGTGGCGATCTCGTAGCTTAATCGGTTGACTGCCACTACTTTCGAGAGCTGGATGCCACGTATAGGAATGAACTCGACATTGGCATATTTCCCAAGCGATCCTGTTGTGAATATGCCGTTGCTGAGGACAAAAAAATGTCCGGAATCCACCCCGTAGTGGGATGCGATCCGTTCCATCGTGTCCTCCACGCGGGAGATCTCGGCTCCGTTCTCCAGCAGGATATGCCCGGCGATCGAAGCGACTTCCAGAACCTCTGTCGTGTTGTCTGTCTCAACCATACGACAAAATTACAATAAAATCACTACATTCGTGTAAAATTGGATTAATGAATATGAACACTTCGATAATAGCGACATTGCTGATTCCTTTCGCCGGTACACTGATCGGCTCAGCTTTCGTTTTCTTTATGAAGAAAGAGATGCCGGCTTTGTTGCAGAAGGCTCTGCTTGGATTCGCCTCCGGAGTGATGGTGGCGGCCTCCGTGTGGTCTTTGCTGATTCCGAGTATGGAGATGTCGGCAGGGGAGGGTGTCGCTGCAGTGCTTCCGGCGGCTATAGGTTTTCTTGCAGGTATGGGTTTCCTGCTTGCAGTCGATTATCTTACCCCTCACCTTCATATTGGTGATGAGAATCCGGAGGGCTTGAAGGCCAAGATCTCCAAAACCGCTATGTTGGCACTTGCGGTGACGATCCATAATATTCCAGAAGGAATGGCTGTCGGAGTCGTGATCGCCGGCTCACTGCAGGACGGAATAGGAATCGCCCCGGCCGCCGCTATGGCCACCGCTATCGGAATAGCGATCCAGAATATTTCCGAGGGAGCTATCATCTCGATGCCGATGCGCGCCGCCGGAAACTCTCGCCGTAAATCATTCCTGATCGGCGGATTGAGCGGAATCGTCGAGCCTATCGGAGCGCTATTGGTGATTATGCTCGCTTCCCTGATGACTCCTATCCTGCCGTATTTCCTGGCCTTCGCCGCCGGAGCGATGATCTATGTCGTTGTGGAAGAACTGATTCCCGAAGCATCCGAAGGCCAACACTCCAACGTCGGCACCATTGGATTCACCATCGGCTTTGTCCTGATGATGGTTCTCGATGTCGTGCTCGGGTGATTCCAGTTCTATCTTAGGAAAATCTCCTGTCGGCCTCTTTGGATAATAATTTCGGTCGGATTTGCCATTCAGTGAGCCAATATGCGTAACTGTGAAAGGTAAACAGGTCTTGACTAACGAAATTACTGTGTATCGCAATCTGTTGATATTGAGGATATTCGTAAATCCTGCCCTCTGAATTGGACTGGCAGGGTTTTATAACTATCTGATATTTAATACTTTGTGTATTTCGTAGCCTCTCTGGATCTTATGCGTTTACTTACTCGATCCGCAGAATTTCCAGATTTTGTAATTTCGGGTTATGCGTTTGGCGATCAGGCTGTAATCATCCCAAGAAAACGGGGAGGGATGTAGCGGGGCTATCGCCTTTTTGCTGAATAATTTGTTATATTGCCGAATATATTTTTGAAAGTAATAGCATTCCACAAATGGTAGGATCTCGGGACTGAAGTCCTCGTCCGTAAGCCGGTAGTCACAATGCTTGGCAAGAAACTCCATTCCCGTCATCTTCCGTTCTTTTATCAGTTGGATGTCATCGGAGGCTTCATTGTGAATCTCCCCGTAGAATCCATTGTCAATCACCCAAGTGAGGAACATCGCGATGTGATTTGACGCATATTCCCATATAATACCCTCATCCTCGGGTGTGAGGTCTTTGGGATCCTTCTGAGCCGCATATCGCGAGTACACATCCTCATAATAAAAATCAGCCTTATCCGCCGCAAAGGGTTCTCTTTGTCTTTTACCCAAATTGCTCACAATAACCGCTACTCCGGAGCAAATTCCAATGAATATGCAGAATCCAATGTCAATAACCATAATTGTCACGGCTTATTTTGTGCGGCTTTCATATTCATCAAGGGCGGCGGACATCAGTTCGCGGCCTTTGGCTGCGATTTCCTCACCTTTGGCGTAGTCGGGGATGGCACCGTAGGAGTCGAAGTTCATATTCACAAGAACATCAGGCTTGTAGAGTTGGACGGAGAGCATCGAGATGGTGCGGTTCATCAGGGAGAAGGTTCGCGTAAGGATCGAGTAATAGTTGTCGCTCATCGGAACATTCTCGGCCTCGGCCCTGGTCTCCAACTCTTTGGTCTTGCGGCCGATGCCACGCATCTCCTTGTAGGCTTTCTGCGCCTCGTCGCCCAACATCCTCACACGGTCGGGCAGCGGAAGACCTTTTCTTGAAACAAGTTTACCGAGGGTGTCAAGAGTGTCTGACACAAGTTCAGAGTCCGCTTCGTGCGCCTCATCCAACGCAGTGACATAACCGGCGATCTTCTCGGAATCTATCTGATTGACATCGAACGCCACAACGATGTCGTGACCATTCCGGACGGCCTGACTGAGAGGCATCGTGTTCACGATTCCGCCGTCAATCAGAGTATGCCGTCCGTACTTCACCGGGCGGAACAAAGATGGGATTGAGATCGAGGCCCTTATCGCGTCAAAAAGTTTTCCTTCCTTGAATACTACTTCCTCTCCGGTGTAGAGGTCGGTCGCCACGGCCCGGTAGGGGATGCGCAGATCCTCTATGTTCACATCCGGGACAACCTCTTTGATGGCTGAAATGACTTTTTCTCCCTTGACCAGATAGCTTTTGCTTATCGACACATCAAGCAAAGAAAGAAGTTTAGAATTGTCAAGGCCGAACAGCCATTTCTTGAACTCTTCCAAGCCACCAGCGGCATACACACCACCGACAAGCGAGCCGATGGAACAACCGGCCACGGAAGTGATGCTGTAGCCTCTTCTTTCCAGTTCCTCAATAGCACCAATATAGGCGAATCCCCTCGGGCCGCCGCTTGAAAGCACCAACGCGACATCCTTTATCATACTCATAACGGTTTAAACAGCATAAAGATAGGAATAATTCTGATTCTTTTCTAAATTTGCGCCCGGTTAGTTAGTGATTAATATGGTAATGGCAGATCAGATCAAGGAACCTGAGATGTCCTTGAAAACGTGGATGGCCCTGGTGGGGCTGACACTGTCGGCGTTCATATTCAACACTTCGGAGTTCATACCGGTCGCGCTGCTGACAGACATTGGTAGGGATTTCGGATTGACGGAGGCTAAGGCCGGAATGCTGATTTCAGTCTATGCTTGGGTAGTGATGGTCTTGTCGCTCCCTTTGATGTTGATGACTTCCAGGATGGAGATGCGCAAGCTGCTACTTGGGGTCGTTGCTGTGTTCACCTCGTTCCAAGTGATGTCCTATCTGTCAACGTCTTTCGGGATGTTGATGGTTTCCAGAATCGGAGTGGCCTGCGCCCATTCAATCTTCTGGTCAATAGTGTCGATCATCGCTGTCAAGATCGTTCCGGACAGCCACAGAGCTTTGGCTCTCAGCATGATAGTGACAGGAACATCCGTGGCGATGATTCTCGGACTTCCGCTCGGCCGTGTCATCGGCCTAAGTCTCGGCTGGAGGCTTACGTTCCTCAGCATTGGTGCTGTCTCGCTGTTTGTTTTTCTCTACTTGTTAGCTTTGCTGCCAAAAGTTCCGAGCGGTGGCGGAATGACGGCCCGCGACTTGCCGGCGATGCTTAAGAACAAGGTCCTCATCGGAATATTCATAACCACAGCGGCCTTTGCCACAGGGTATTACACCGCCTACAGCTACATCGAGCCGTTCCTTCAGCAGGTGGGACGTATGAGCGAGAGTGCGATCACTATGACGCTTATGATCTTCGGTGGTGCCGGAATCATCGGAAGTATGTTGTTCTCAAAGTATTACCCTAAAATCCGTTTCAGTTTCATCAACATTTCGATGATTGGGTTGATCGCCGGGGTGCTGTTGCTGCTGCCGGTTTCGTTCAGCGTTCCGGTCACCATCGCGGTCTGTGCATTGTGGGGGATGTCGGCCACGGCGTTCAATGTGGCGATGCAGTCTGAGATCATCACGGACACGCCGCAGTCCCAGACCTCTGTCGCGATGTCAATCTTTTCGGGAATATTCAATTTTGGCATTGGAACAGGCGCTTTGATCGGAGGGCTGGTCTGCACGCATCTGTCGATTTCGTTCATCGGGATCGGAGGCGGGGTGATAGTGTTGTCGGCTCTGCTCTACTGGCAACTTATTGTTGTCAAGAGGCCACTTCGACACTTCGACTGACTCAATGCACCGCAGGATCAGTGACCGGGCACATTTGGTCGCTGAGCTTGTCGAAGCTACTGCACTATCCATAGACGCATCAGTACTCGTTTCGTAATGCTTTGTGATTTAATGAGTTCTGGAACCCTGCCCTTCCAACGGCTTGTCGACAATCTGTAACTTTTTGTAAATGAGCAAGTGACGTTCCACCCTTTGGCACTCAAGAACTTAAATGATTGTCTCTATCTTTTAGTGCTGATGCGCAGAAGTCGGAGATGGCGGCTTCGAGGAGAGTGAAGATCTTTGAGATCCGGTAGCCGTCGGCGACCGCGTGGTTCATCCGGACTGTGACCGGCATCATCTTGCGGTCGTTCTATTTCCGGTTCATTTGTGCGTGAATTAAGTCACCGATGCGATGGATTGTGCTTGGCGCGATCCTTAACCACTTGCTTTATTTAAGATTGTTTGGTAACTTTGGAATCAGACAAAAACGCCACATAATGAATATATTGCGGAGGATTCGGCTTTCAAGAAGGTATGGAACTGCATTATATGCGGTTTCCGGTGCTGTCACGCTGGCGGCGGTCATTCTGGTGATCAGTTCCCCACCATTGATGTCGGTTTGCCTTATCTTGAAGTGCCTGAGCGTTCCGGCGATTCTGTACCTGTTCCATTCTTTCCGGAAAGAAACCTCAATATATTTCTACATCAACCTTGGAATAAGCCGTAACGAGTTTTATCTGATCCCTGTCGTTGTGGAGTTTGTAGCGTTTGTGCTAATGATGATCATTGCCGTAAATATTGGATATGCAATCAGATAACACAAACAGAATGCTCGTTGACAGTGTCCATTTGCAGTTCGGTCCACACACTGTTCTCCAGGGCTCATTCCTTACCGCCGAAAGCGGCCGGGTGACCGGCGTGCTGGGACGCAACGGAACCGGCAAATCCTGCCTCTTCAAATGTATAGTCGGGGGCCTTAGGTCACAGAATATGTTCGTGCGTTTCAATGACGAGCCTAAGACTGACTATGCCCACATCGGGAAGCGCGTCAAGTACCTGCCTCAGAATCTGTTTGTTCCCGGAAACTACACACTGGGAGAGGCTTTCAGATTATATGGCGTGGATTACGACGAGCTCGTGAGGTTCGACCCGAAATTCCACACTTTCCAACGGACTATGTTCAAGGAACTTTCCGGAGGAGAGGCCCGCGTCGCAGAGATGTTTCTGGTTCTGAACAGCGAGGCGGATTTCTACATTCTTGACGAGCCGTTCTCCAACATCGCACCTATCTATGTGGAGCGTATGCAGGAACTGATCCGTGAGCGGAAAAAGAGCAAAGGCATCATCGTCTCCGACCACTTGTACGAAGCCATCATCGAGATCACCGACGACCTTTATCTTATGCGTGACGGCTACACCTTCCCGGTCAAAAGCCGGGAGGAACTGATACATCACGGGTATGTTCTCGGATAAAGCGAAAGGTCTGATATGCAGATATTTACAAAGTTCCTTCGCGAAGTTTTTATGGCCTACCTAAATGGAATAGGAAAACTGGCAATAATTCACTATTTTTGTAATGTTCTCTGGTTTCGTTACGATTGATTATAAGTATTAGAGTTTATTATTAAGTTACGAATTATGAGATTGTTTGTATGAATTTATTTGATAATCAGCAATGTATGGCAATAACGTTTATAAATGTCAGTAAGTTTAAGTCACTGACGGAAAAAGGTAACCTTGAGGTAAGGCCAATTGGAGGCAGAATCCTCCTTCCTGGGAAGTACACATTCGCAACCGATCCTGAGGTGCGGTACGAGGAGTGTCATTATCCTAAATCTAACAACACTTATCTTCAGGTCCTGATTAAGTCTGACCGTGGATGGGTTGATTTGGGCCAACTTCTTAAGAAGACGAAAGTATCTTCTGAGAGTAATGAATTGGATTATGTCAATGACTGGGTTATCCAGTACGCAGACATAGTAGAGCTGGCCGTAGCCCTTGCGGGCCATACCCTCGAGGTCTCTCGACAACGAGTTAATATTTACTCCATTTATAGAGATGGGCAGCGGTGTAATCCGTATATCAATGGTGTTTGCTATAAGGCACGTATCGTCGATACGGCAGATTAGAGTAAGTAGCCAAGTTTTTTCGGCTAGTATATTATCCTAAATTCCGCAGTCCGATATCTTGCAAAAAAAATCAAAAGCCCTGATAAAGAAACCCTTACCAGGGCTTGATAATGTCAGAGA
>ERZ808267.162-NODE-162-length-27257-cov-4.060473_pt1 | contig 27257 bp, 18 predicted proteins | sample MGYA00521241_ERZ808267 | MGnify/ENA primary metagenome ERZ808267 (study PRJEB31516, sample SAMN03275592) | gut metagenome | biome: mammalia-associated habitat; material: feces | host: Papio cynocephalus | place: Kenya | collected 2012-07-19 ...
CCGCAAAAAAGCTGCTTGAGGAAAACATTCCTGCAGAAACAATTGCTAAATGCACCGGACTTTCTTTGGAAGAAGTGAACAAATTAAACCAAGGTAATTCTTAAGTTATCTTTGTAACGGGAAGCCTTCCGACAATTTCACAGAAAACATCGACTTACGTGTCGAGAGGCTCAAAATCAACGAGATATTCAGGAGCGACTATATGATGGACGCACTGCAACACAACTTTCTGTTGATGAAATTCTCAAAATCAAACAAGAATTATAAGCAGACTTTTGAAAGTGCACTTCAAACAGAAGGAGTCTTTTTTCACAACCTAACTAAATAAAAATTCGAATAGGCACAAAAAAGGATTACCAAACAATAGGCAATCCTCTAAAGTCAACTTTATTCCATAACGTTTTTTACATTTTTTCAAGGAACGGAACTAGAACCATGTTCATTGCTTTTTTCATTACGGTCAAAGTACATTCCGCAAGAAAAAGGCGTGCGCTTTTTAGTTCCAGTGCTTCTGCGTTTACAATCGAGCAGTTCTGGTAGAATTTGCTGAATAATTTGCTCAAATCATAAAGATATGCCGCCATTACGCTTGGATCAAGGTTTTCTGCGGCTTTATCCACTGTCTCTGGGAAAGCGCCAAGGGCTTTTATAAGCTCCCATTCTTCTGGTGCTTTCAGCAAGTCTGAATGTTCAACGCTTGCTTTTACACCAGAATTCTTTGCTTTTTCCAGAATAGAACTGATTCTTGCTCCCATGTACTGCAAATAAGGTCCTGTATTTCCATTAAAACTAAGGCTTTCCGCAGGATTAAAAAGCATATCCTTGATTGGAGTTGCCTGCAAAAGATAATAATGCAACGCAGCCAACGCAACTTTTTCCGCGACATCGTCCGCATCAACATCAGCTTCGCGGCCACGTTCTTCTATCGCTTTAAGAGCATCGTTGTGCAATGAATCCAAAAGGTCATCGGCATCAACAATTGTTCCTTCGCGGCTTTTCATTCTTCCGCTCGGCAAATTAACAAGTCCATAGCTAAGGTGATAAAGCTTGTCAGCCCAGTCGAATCCAAGCTTTTTAAGAATATAAAACAAAATCTTGAAGTGATAGTTCTGCTCGCTTGCAACAACGTAAACCAGCTGGTTAAACGGCCAGTCCGCATGGCGGCTTATTGCAGTTCCAATATCCTGGGTGATATAAACAGAAGTTCCGTCCTTTCTTAAGAGAACTTTCTCATGATTGTCCTCGTCTTTTCCTTTTCCAACAACATCTGTAACATCAATGCGGACAGAACCGTCTTCCGCCTTGAAGAAAATGCCTTTTTCCAGTCCTTTTAAAATCTCGTCCTTTCCTTTTAGGTAAGTTTCGCTTTCAAAGTAAAAACGGTCAAAAGAGACATTTGTGCGCGCATAAGTTTCTTTGATTCCGTTGATTGTCCAGTCGTTCATTTTTTTCCATAAAGCATGAACTTCCGGGTCGCCAGCTTCCCATTTAACAAGCATTTCTTCCGCTTGCGCAAGAGCTTCTGGATGAGCTGTTTCAGGCTTGTCTTTTTCGCCTTTTAACCATCGGTCAAATTCAACATAGCACTGACCTACAAAATGGTCGCCCTTGATTCCCAATGATTCTGGGGTCTCGCCTTTTGCCTCGTGAAACCATTTGTATGCAAGCATACTTTTGCAGATGTGAACGCCACGGTTATTCACAAGATTAACTTTGCAGACTTCTGCCCCTGCCGCCTTTAAGATACGGCTTACTGATTCACCCAAAGCATCATTTCTCAAATGTCCAAGATGAAGCGGCTTGTTCGTATTTGGCGCAGAAAATTCAATCATAACTTTCCTACCGTCAAGAAAAGGTTTTCCGCCTTCGTTCAAGGAACCGTATTTTTCACCCTGTTCTGAAATCTTTTTAAGGATTGCGCCAGCCTGATCAGCTTTATTCAGCTTTAAATTTACATAAGGACCGACTGCAACAAATTCTCCACATTTTTTTGCATCGTCTGAATATTTTTCATTTATGATTTTTACAATTTCGCCTGAAATCTGCGGTGGTGCCATACGAAGAGTTTTAGCAAATGCAAACATTGGAACACCAAGGTCGCCCATTTCCGGGTTTGGTGTTGTCTGAACAACAATTTTTTCCTCTTCAACAGAAGATTCACCTTTTGTTTCTATAAAATCGTTCAGCGCTTTGCAAACAACTTCCCTCATTACAGATTTCACATCAGCCATAATAAAACTCCATTTTCAAAAAAAAAGGAATGCTAAAAGCATTCCCTTTGACAAGTGCGGCGAACAGGACTTGAACCTGCACGTCTTGCAACACAAGGACCTCAACCTTGCTTGTCTACCAATTCCAACATCGCCGCAGGTGAAAATAATATATAAAAAATCACGTTTTATGTCAATAAGAATAGACGCAATTTTTTAATTTTCTATTCTGTTTTTTAGCGGACCAGCTCGTATTGTTTCCACAAATCAATGAATTCAAGCATATACTGCTGAACACCACAGAACCATTTTCTCTGCATCTGACAGGCAGGAACACCGATGTATCTGAAATGCCAGCTTTCCCAACGGTAACCAGTTATATCCTCATACTGCTTTGGAAATGAAAGACTCCAGCCGAATTTTTCACCGTTCGCATAAATCCATTTTCCCATCTCTGTATCTGCAAAATCGTCTGTGATTGAACCAAAATCAATTGCAACACCAAGCTGATGCTGGCTTGTTCCCGGTCGAGCGCTTTCCCGCTCCGCTTCTTCAAGACCGTCAACTTTTACCCAGTAGGCAAAAAGATTTTTCTGGTATTCATAAGAGCGGTAAGTTGAACTTACAAGAAGTCTGACTCCATCTTTGAGGGAAGCCTGAGCCATTTCTCGCAATGCCTTTTCAACATCAGGACGAAGCGAAAGGTCGTTGCGGTTTATTGAATAGAATTCATTTTTTACGAGCGGAACCAAGTCTTTTGGAACATAGCTAGAAGAAACCGGATGTTTTTTATCAATAAGATAATAAATATTCAAATCATCACTGCGGTATTTCTTCTCTTCTGCAAGTACATTGTAAAGGTCTGAAAGAAACGCACTTTTATCTGCAATGATAATTTCACTTTGTGCACGTGCAGACATTTTTGAAAGAACTTCATCAATCTTTGCAAAATCTGGATTTTCTGTTCTTTGCCAACCAGCAGATGAATCATTTTTTTCAACCGCCGCAGCCGATTTTTTCTGGGCACAAGCTGTAAACGTCATCACCGCAAGAAACATAAAAACAATATATCTTTTCATTTCGTACCTCGATTAAAATACAATCTTAATAACTTGTTCCAAGACCGCCTTCTTTCACCTGGAAATGGCTGAATTCCAGGCTGAAGCTTGCCATTCCTTTTGTTGCGGAGCGAAGATTTGTTGTAAAGCCGAACATTTTCGCCATCGGTGCCTGGGCATGGATAATCTCTTCGCTTGTCTTTGAATCCTGCCCCATAATAATTCCGCCACGTTGGGTCATCTGGCTCATCGCCTCGCCGACAAATTCCTTAGGGCAAGAAATATCAACGTTCATTACAGGTTCAAGAAGCTCAGGTTTTGCCTGGTTGCAAGCCTTGTCAAAAGCCTGGGCCGCACACGCCTCAAAAGCGAATGTTGAAGCCGTAAGCTCATCATAATCAATGCCTGTAACTGTAACAGCAATGTCTGCGCAAGGATAGCCGTAGTTGATTCCAGAGTCAAGGCAAGATTTAAGTGCATTCTCAACAGCCTCAAAAATCTCTTCCGGGATTTCCTGTTTTCCGCGCACTGTGCAGGAATAGCTGTTTCCAGAACCAGTTTCTCGCGGCTCAACTTTAACTGTAAGACCTGCCTTGTTTTCTTTTCCGGCAAGAACTTTTTCGAATGTCTCGGAAACTTCTGCCGTAGAAGTAACGGATTCGCGGTAAGTAACCTGCGGATTTCCAACGCGGCATTTAACGCCAAAATCATCTTTCATTCTTGTTACAAGAACATCCAGGTGAAGTTCGCCCATTCCGCTTATGATAAGCTGCCCAGTTTCTTCATCTTCGTGGTATGTGAATGTAGGATCTTCCTTGGAAAGAATTTCCAGTGTCTCATTCATCTTGTCGCGTTCGCTCATGCTTTCCGGCTCAAGGGCAACAGAAATCACAGGCTGAGGGAACACCGGTTTTTCAAGAAGAACCGGAAATCCTTCACTTCCTATTGAATCGCCTGTCTGGGCAAGTTTTAGTCCAACAAAAACAGCAATGTCTCCAGCTTCAACTGCGTTCAACGCCTCGCTTTTATCTGCGTGCATACGAAGAATTCTGTTCACGCGTTCGCGTTTTTTCTTGTTGATATTCAGAATCTGGGTTCCGCTTGCAATTTTTCCAGAATACATACGAACATATGCCAAAGAGCCCATCTCTTTATCATATTGAATTTTAAATACAAGTCCCAAAGCCGGTTTTGTCACATCGCAAGGAACAGAAACTTCCTCTTCTTTGTCTTTTTTTACATGAATTCCTTTTGCCGGCGGAATATCGGTCGGACACGGCAAATAATCAATCACCGCGTCTATTAATGGCTGAACACCTTGATTATGACGGCTTGAGCCAAGAACAACTGGAACAACCGCACGGGAAATTGTGGCCGCACGCAAGGCATTTTTCAGCTGAGAAACAGAAATTTCACCGCCTTCAAGATAAATCTCAGCAAGCGCATCATCTGTTGAGGCAACTTGATCTATAAGTTTTTCCCGCCATTTTTTCGCGTCCTCAAGACGTTCTGCAGAAATTTCAGACTCAACAACTTTTTCGCCCTCATCGCCTTCAAATCGCAGTTCCTTCATTTTTAAAAGGTCAATCAGCCCTTCAAAGTCCTGTCCCTGTCCAATAGGAATCTGGAGCGCGACACATTCAACGCCGAATTTGTTCTGAACATCTTCTATTGAACCAAAATAATCCGCACCGATTCGATCCATTTTGTTCATATAAATAATTCGCGGAACATTGAATGAATCAGCCTGCTTCCATACAGTCTCAGTCTGCGGCTGAACTCCGTCAACTGCACATACAACTGCAACCGCACCGTCTAGAACCCGTAGAGAGCGTTCAACTTCCGCAGTAAAATCAACGTGACCTGGAGTGTCGATTATATTTATCTGATAATTGTTCCAATAAGTAGTTGTTGCGGCTGAACAGATTGTAATTCCCCGTTCCTGCTCCTGCTGCATCCAGTCCATTGTAGCCTGACCATCATCAATTTCGCCAATTTTATGGATTTTTCCTGTATAATACAAAATTCGTTCTGTTGTTGTAGTTTTTCCGGCGTCAATATGAGCCATGATTCCAATATTGCGCATTTTTTTTAGGTCAGTCGGCATTTTTTTATCCTTTATAAAAATAAAATCTTTTTCCTGATATTTTAACGAAATACAAAAGTTCTAACAATCCCACCAGGCGGCGGCAGTTTCATCCGCAAGCTGAACCAAAACAACTAGCGGATTCTGCAGGAAATTCGAATAGTTCATTTTTTCTGTGTCTGTAACATCGCTGAATCCCATGTGGCGGCTGATTGCCTCTAGAACTGGACGTTTTTTTACAAATGAAGGCATACATTCAAGCAAATCCAGAACAGATTCGTTTCCGTGCCCAAGATTTCTAGAATCCTCGCGTGTCTTGTAAAATGATTTTTTTACCCAGTTTCCCATAAAATCTTTTGTGTTCCTATATTCTGTTGTGTAGCTTCCAGCCTTGCAGAAATCGTGGGCAATGCAGGCAACAACAATATCTTCCGCAGAGATTTCAAATTTTCCGGTCAGACCAAGCGGAGTGCTGTAGAAATTCTCAAGGATTGTACGGGCAAAACGCAAAGCCTGTACTGTAACCATCAGAGAATGAACGCAAAGTCCACTTTCCCAGTTTCCATGGAAACGAGTGCTTGCCGGCGACTTCCAGAAATCATGCTCATCCATCCATTTCTTTAAATCGTCTTCCTCATCCGCATTTACAAGGACTTTATCAAGCATTTCGTAGTAAGTTTTTTTTACAGCATCCAAATCGAATTTCCTGTCTGCTGAAACAGGATTATTTTTTTCAAAAATCAAAATCAATTCATCAATTTTTGCATACTCTTCTTCATTTTTCTGGTTGTTCATATTCAATTCCTTTATGATAAACACTATAATAAAAATATGGAAACTGCACAAATAAAAGCCGTAATTTTTGACATGGATGGAGTCCTTCTGGATACAGAAACAATCAGCTGGCAATCATGGAGACTTGCCGCTGAAGAATATGGACTGAAAGATATTGCCACAATAAACGCGCGCTGCATGGGCGCAAATCGGGCCGACACATACGCGCTTTTACGCGATTTTTACGGAAAAGATTTTCCAAGCGAAAAATTCATCGACCGCACCTCAGAGCTTACCACACAAACAATCCAACGCGATGGAATTCCTTTGATGCCGCACGCAAAAGAAGCGCTGGAATACCTTGGCAGAAAATATACGCTCGCGCTCGCCTCTTCAACAAGAAAATCAGTCGTGCAGAAACAATTGTCAGCCATTGGAATAATAAAATATTTCAAGACACTCACAACAGGCGACATGGTTGAACATTCAAAACCAGATCCGGAAATTTATTTAAAAGCGCTTGAATCAATCAGCATAAACGCAGAAAATGCTGTTGCAATAGAAGACAGCCCGAACGGTGTGAACAGCGCGGCAAACGCAAAAATCCGGACTATAATGGTTCCAGACAAAATCCAGCCGGATGAAACATTAAAAAGCAGATGCTGGAAGATTCTTTCAAGCCTTGCAGAAATTGAAACAATTCTTTAGGAAAGAAGTTGCCACCTAAACAACAAGGCAAAGTTGATTTTCTATTTCTGCAGAAGAGTAAAAGTTCCCTTGATTTCCTTCTCTGTTCCAATCCATGATTTATCCATGTCAGAAGGATTTTCAGGATTAAAGGCAACCCCGAAATCATCCTGAAGCGTAGGATATTTTCCCTGCACAAAAAAATTCTCCAGAAGCGAAATATAATATGCGCAGGTTTTGTCCTCCGGGCGAACCATCAGAAGTTTTTTGAACATATTCAGCGAAGAAGAATAATTTCCGCTCTCAAAAATCTTCATTGCCTGTTCCCAGAGCTTTACATACGCAAGGAATTTTTCATCCACATCAGACTTAAAGTCCAGAAGCTCGTACAAGCGGATTGGCGTTTTTACATTCACAACTTGAACACGGTCAAGGCTGCGTACAATAAATTCATCACCAAGCTGTTTGCGCGTCGCCTCGCTCATAAGAATTCCACCAGTTGAATACTGCTTGTTCACGCCTTCCAGACGACTTGCAAGATTCACATTATTTCCCATCACCGTATAGTTTTTCTTGTTGTCGCTTCCCATAAATCCGGCAACAATTTCCCCGGAATTCAAGCCAATCCGCGTAAAAATCGTGCGCTTGTTTTTCACCATTATTTTAAATGCCGAATACAGATTTTCCGGGATTTCCTCAGGTTTTTGTGGCAATGCCGCAACTTCAAGAATCTCCCTGTTGATAGCCACCTCAGACTTTTTCATCTTTAAAGCTGCAGAGCAAGCTCTTTCTGCATGGTCTTTCATCGGAACAGGAGCACCCACAAAAGCCACAATCGCATCTCCCTCGTATTTATCAACAGTTCCATGCTCCGCGATGATTATTTCACTCATTCTTGTAAGATAATAATTCAAAAGCGCAACAAGCTGGTCGGCAGTCAAAAGCTCAGAAAATCCTGAGAATTTTTGAATATCTGTAAAAATCGCCGTCATGTTATAATTTTTTCCGCCAAGCACAAGTTTTGAAGGATCTTTTATGATTTCCTGGACAACATCCTTTGAAAGACACTGACTGAACGCATCTGTAATGAATTTTCTGTCTTTCTCAGAAGAGCGGAAACGCAAAAAAGTCACCAGAATAAACGAAAGAACCGAAATCAGAAGCGGACTGGCAAGCGGCACATAAATCCTGAAAAAATGCATAAGAAGCGCCGGAACCGCAACCACAAGAATCACAAGACCGCAGCCGAACAAAGACTGAAACAGAACTTTCCGCTTTGAATGAAAAGCAAATGCAAAAAACGAAAGAACCGCCGACGCAAAAGCCGCCCAAATCCAGTTGACAGGCGTTATAAATTCCTGCGTCATTATTGTATTATAGACATTCGCATGAGTTCCAACATTCGGATAAGAATTCTGGAACGGAGTTGAACCTAAATCTGTAGTTCCGCTCCCTGTATTTCCGATTATGCAGAATTTTCCGTCAAAAAGATTGCACATCTCCTCAAAGTAAGAAAGAAAAACGCTCAAATTGTCAAAAAACTGCTCTGCCGCCGAATAAATCTCAGGAAATGCGCGCACAGCATCCTCAAAATCCTTTCCACTCACAAGATATGCAAGATTTTCAAAATATTTTTTCCGGAGCCCAAAATATTCATTAAAAGTCTCATCATCAACGCCGCCCTGCAAAGCATTTCCATCTGAATCAAATCCGTTCATGCTGCCCAAAATATAATTTTTGTAGTCAAGAATTTCCTGCGCTTCATTCCAAATTGAATTTATTTCAGTGACAACCGGCAACTTTCCAGCAGAATCAGGATTTTTTTCAAAATATTCCTTAAAATAGCCGACATTTCTTAAAATCTCTTTTTCCTGCTGGGCCAAAAACCACGGAAGATAAATTGAACAATGACTGAACGAAGTATTTTCCGCATCCATGACTTCCTCGGAACCGCCATTAGAATCTTGAATAGTTCTTGTTGCCGCAAAAGGCTTTTTCAGCCAATTTATAAGCATCGCTCCATTTTTATCAACAGGGATTTTTATTGTTTTCAGATTTTTTTCATTTTCATCAGAAGAAGAAATTTCGCAGTTTTCAAGTACCACAAAACGCCGGGTGATTTTTATTTTTTCAGGATTCAAAATCTTTAAAATCGGAGCAAACGAAAGCTGGGCCAAAGCACCGTCATCATATTTCACAAAAAGCGGAATACGGCGCCGAACTCCATCAGAATCAATTGTAACATTTGTAAAACCCGCGCCATTCGCATGGGACATAAAAATCCCCAGCGCCGGTGAAAAATCAGAATAATTCTTTGCGCATTTTTTCTTTTCAAGAAAATTCTTCTCATCATCAACATTATAAAGAAACCTTTTTTTTGCGTAGTCAAGCTCTTCATCGCTGTATTCAATTGCAAGATTTGCGGAATTTATTGTAAGCCACGTATTTCCAAAAAACTGAACCGCCCTTGAAAAATAATCATCATTGTCAACAAAAAGATTTTTGATTTCCTGGGAATTTTCCGCAGGATTTTCAAGAATCTGTTCATAAACTGAATAATCAACAGATTTTTCCGACTTTGAAAGATACTCAATATCGAACAGAGCGGATTTTGCACCAGCTTCGCGCATAAAAAGCAAAGAATCCGCAATTTTATCGCGCGACCAAGGCCAAGTTCCCATCATCTCAAGAGCAACATCATCAACGTCGACAAGCAAAATTTCTTCACGTTCGGCAGGAGTTTTTTTGAATCCAAGCAAAATGTCGTAAAATTTATGCTCAAACTTTTCAAAAACTCCGGCGAATGTCAGCAAAGCAACAAAAACCGAAACCGCCGCCACAACCACAAAACTTAAGAATTTTGTGCTACGCATTAAATTTTTTACAGATTTTTTCATAGTTTATAAAATCACTTAGTTTTCACAGTTATTGTTAAAGAAGAATCTTCAGTTACAGCTCCAGTAGTAACAGTAAGACTTGCGTTTGAATCCGACAAAGTTCCATTTACAACCAAAGAGGAGGAATCCGAAGCTGAATTAGGAACTGTTGGCATTGAATACACAGCAGAAGCTATCTCATCCTTAAAAGAAACTGCTCCCTGCCTAGCAACAGAAGTTTCCTGTCCTTTCTTTACAAAAACCGCACCATGCGGAGTATTTTCAAAAGAATAGTCAGATTCAGAATCATCACCAGAAGTTTCCTCATCATCTACAGAAACAGAATTTTTTCCCTTCCATACAGCCACAGAACCGCTTTTTGTTTCAACTTTTGCCGAATCAAAAGTATTCTGAACTGAAAATTCAGTACCGCGCACAGAAGCCGTTGCGACCGGTGTTCTAACTGTAAAACCAACTTTTTTATTTCCAGATTTTTTTACACTAGAAGAAACACCTCCAGCATTCACAAAAAGCCTGACATTATCCTTTTCTGAATTTTCAGAAAGCTTTTCAACAGTTATTCTTGTCAAAGGTTCAACATTAACAGTTGAATCTTTTATTTTCAAAGTAAGAGAACTTTTAAATCCTGTTTGAACCACATCTCCATTTGTCAAATTATAACCAACAGACAAAGGCTTCCAGTTTCCGTCAGAAAGAACCTCCGCCTTTCCTGAAAAAGAAACAACCTGCGCAGAAAATCCCGCCGCAAATAAAAAACAAGAAGCACAAAAGAACGACAAACAAAAAGCAAAAACCTTTTTCATAGTTCACTCCCATAAAAAAATCAAAAAGAAAATTTAAAAAGCCAAAGAAGCTTTTAAATCAAAACAAGTTTTCTTTACATTTTCAGAATTATCTTTATCAATAAATTGGTAAGCCGCAAAGCCTAGCTGAAAATCGCTTTTCAACTGCCAAACAGCCCCTACAGAATATTGGAATCCGTAAAATTCAATATCATCTTTATTATCACCGGCAGAAGCATTGAAAATAACATCAGAATCAGCTGTAAAAAGAATACATTCAAACGGTCGATAAGCAAAATCTACCCCAGTTTTTATAATTCCTGAATACAAAAATTTTTGAGCTGAATAAGTGGAAGCATTTTTTGTAAAACCAACAAAAGCAGAAAGATTTCCTTGTTCGCCAGAAGCATAAAGCGCATTAACAGCAAAAGAAAACTGCTTTGCAAAATATTCAAGTTTGAATTCAGAAAAGTTTGAAATTTTTACTTTACCATCATAATCAACAACTCCTAAAGTTGAAGAAACGTTATAAAATAAAGAATTCCATACCGGTCCCTCTAATAAAAAAGTTGTATAAATTCTATTATAATCGTCATTTTCAAGACGCAATGCAGCCATAACCTCAGCAGCAATAGTTTGATTTGCAAAAAGATACGGAAAACTCAACGCAAAATCTGCAACTACATATTTTTCAGCAAAGTCATAAATTTTATCATAATCCGCATTAAAACAACGCAAGGAATTTTCAACTCCAAGACTAGATTTAGAATCAACGCTATACAAAAAATCGTCCGGTGAAGTCGTAATAATTTCTGTATTCAAAGCGTTCAAAAGTCCAGTATAAGCAGCATAGGCCGAAACATTTACCCAATTATTTTTCATATTCAAGAGTAATCCATCAGAATTCTGCGAATATATCTTTCCGGTCAAGTCTGAAAAATAAAAACGACCGATTTTAAAGCCGGCATCACACAAATTCATCTGCCTGAAAAATTGAAACTCAAAAAGATTCAAATCCAGAATATTTTTATTCGTATCATTTTGTTTATCGGCTTCAAAATTATACACAAATTCCATTGCAAAATGATTTTCTCCAGATTTTTCAAAAGGCGCGCGAAACCACACCGAAGCAGAATTTTTCTGGTCAAGTTCAAAATCACTTCCGCCATATTTTCCAAAAGAAGAACTATTCGTAACAAGACCACCAAAATCAAAAGCAAAAACCGAAAATCCAGAAACCAAAAGAAACCATGCAAAAAACGCAAAACGGATTTTTCTTGCAAAAACGACAATCTTATCAATCATTTTGTTTTTCCTTTCTGCGCAAAGCCATTCAAAAGTGCCAAAAATTCAGAACCAGAAACTTTTTGCTGAGGATCAGCCGTTTTAGGAACAATCCCTAAAGCCTTAAATTCCCTCAACGCATAACGCCTTGACCTAAAAATAGAATAAAAAACTCCGCCTTTCATATTCACTGTGCGGGCAATCAAAAAACAAGACTCTGAAAGACTGATTTTTTCATCCGCATTTTCTTTACCGCCAAAAAGATTTCGTTCAAACAAAACTGAAAAAGCATCCGCATCCAAAATATTTTCATCCGCAATATTATTGTAAACACAGACAAAGTAAGCCGCTTGCCCTTTTGAAATTTTTTCACTTTCTAAAAGTTCCGAAACTTTTTCAGAATTCTGCGAAAAACAACAAAAACCAAAAATGGCAAAAATAAAAATAAAGAACAATTTTCTATTCATCTGAATTCTCCTTGCTTGAATTCTCCATCAGGTCTTTTATCCCCTCAATCATATTTTTTCCCCACCATTCACAAAGCTCCTCATAAGCCACATTTTTTAGCGCGGGAACCACAAACTTTTCAAATTGCATAAGATTATTCGCCGCATACGAACGGCAAATTTCCTTTATTTTTTCAATTTCAACTGCAGAAAACCCAAAATTTTCCTCCTGCACCGCATTCAACAAAATCGTAAAAATCGACGCCGTTGAACAGATTTTCCGCCATTCTTCAATCGAAACAATATCTTTTCCAGAAGAAATTCCTGTATCAATAAAATAATTATAAACTTCAGCTTCAATCCCCAAATATTTTTCCGCAAAAAACGAAAGCCAAAAATAAGTCAAAAAATCTTCCCCCATGCAGCAATAAACCGGAGGAATCATTGAAAAAGCCTTTACGCACAATTCCCTTTTGTAAATTTTTCCCCACAAAAAACCGCAGTGATTATTTTTCACCAGAAAACCATCAAAAATCCCTTTTCCTTCCAGCTCGCAAAAAAAAACTTTATTCACCTTTTTTCCAATCACAGATTTTCGCCGCTCAAGTTCCGAATCTGGCAAGGGGGAAAGACTTTCCCTCGGTCGCACTTCCTGCTCTCTATCAAACTTCAAGGCAACTGCCTTTCGTTTGCTCGCTCGCACTTCGTTGCTCCCTACCCCTTCTAGCGGGGATACCCCGCAACGCCCCGACGAAACATCCTCTTTTTCAGAATATTTTTTTCTAAAATCAACAGAAGCTTTTCCATGAACAATATCCGCGCCAGATTTTTCCGCATTTTCATAAAGAGTTTTTATTGCATTTTGTGGCAAAGTATCATCACTGTCCAAAAACATTATAAACTCGCCATTTGCCGCAAAAACCGCAGAACGCCTTGCTTCTACAAGCCCCTTGTTTTTTTCATGCTTTATAAAATTCACAAGAAGCTTCTGTTTTTTGTGAACCTTGCAAAAATCTTTCAGGATTTGCTTTGCCGTCTCTGATTTTCGGTCAGCGTTCCACACACCGCCGTCATCAACAACAATAATTTCAACCCCTTCAAAATTCTGCAAAGCAACACTTTCAAGACATTCAGCCAAATATTTTTCAGTGCCACAAACCGGAATACAAACCGAAACTCTTATTTTCGCTTTCTTGAACATAGGCTGAATTCCTGCCAAAAAGACAAAATCTGAAAAAACAAAGATTTAGTTTTTCCATTCAGCGGCAACACTTCCTACTTCAGGTATACCAGCAGAAACAGACACTCCCTTGGTTATCGTCTTTTTTGCGATGTCAAATTCAAATAAACTGTCATTATTCTTTATTTTTTTACCACTAATAGAAATGCCATCATCAAGAATTACAAGTTTTTTTGGAACAAGTGCAACAAATTTTGTAGGTCCAAAGAAATTGCCGGAATTATCTGTCGGGCAAAAAAGAGAAATAGTCATATCCGTTGAATTTTCTGTATTCTGCAATACAACAGACACAGCTGCGTTAGTTTTGAATCCATAAGGTATAAATGTATGAGAATCTATATCAATTTCAATTAATGCACCATCACTATAAATCGCTGTTGCTGAATTTGGAATGTTCCACGTACAAGTTCTAACCAATGCATAAAGTTTGTCAGAACTGCTTCCAAGACCATCGCCAAATTGCAAATCAGTAACACCCATCTTAGTATTATAATCAACAGAATATGAAAAAGAATCAGAAATATCTACATTTTCAAAAGTCATTAACGAGAAGCTATCCACATTTATTTTATTCAAATATACTGCGAGTGCTCTTTCAGAAGCAACAAACACCTTTGAATCATGCACCGCAAGCGTTGTCAAAGACGGCGAAGTTGCATCTTCAGACGTAAGTTTTATCTCTAAACTATTCAATTTCGAAGTTAAAGTGTTATCATTACCATTTACTGTATAGGAATTCAAATAAAAAGTAGAAGTATTATTGTTACTATCTTTTACAAGAGCATACAAAATACTATTATCCCAATAAATATCCACTACTGACTGATTAGCACCAATGCTAACAGTATAGGTTTTAAAAGGATTTCCATCTTCAGTCGTTGTATAAAGTCCAGACTCCATTACATATTTACAAAAATATACAGTTGACGCTGAAGAATCAGAAGCTGACATTGCGCTCCATAAATTTCCGTCACCATCAAATGTATAACAAGAACCGCTACCTTTAAATTCGTTTCCTTCAGCATCATAGCTCTTACTTTGGTAGAATGCAGGAACTCCAACATTATTTATCCAAACCGCAGCAGTTGATATAGCATTTTCAAGAGTAACAGCAATCTCATTCGTCTCTGAAATTGTTATAGATTTAGGCTTTGCCATTTTATACACACAAAGAGTATCTTTATAAATGGCAACATCCAAATTTACTGTTTTACCTATTGAAAGATTTTCAATAGGTAAAGTTGTATTTGTATTAGCTATAAGCGTCTCGCTTTTAAAATCATAATCGCCAGAAAGTTGTGCAACCAATTTATAGCTTGCAGTTCCATCAAGAGCTATTTCTTCCTTATTTTCAATAGAAATAACAAGGTCGGCAATACATTTTGTAAGTTCAAGGTCACAAGCATTTTCTCCAGGCTTCAACTCTATTTCTTCAGGAGTTTCAGTTTTATACACAAGAAGTTCGCCATTATAAATAGAAACTTCAACTTTTACAGTTTTTCCTGCCGGCAAGTCATCAAATTTAAAAGTTGGACAAGAAATTGTTCCAGAACTATCAGCAGACACAGTTTCTGTTTTGCTTCTGTTCTGGTCCTTTTCCCAAGAAACAGTAACTTCTACAGAATAAGTCTTTGTTTCACCCTGGTCAGAATTTGAAATATCTCCAGAAACATCAGAACTAATAACTTCCCTAAAAACAGCCTCAGAAATAGCAAAAGAAACAGAAGACTTATTATCCAAAGAATCCGAGCATGAAGCTAAAACGAAAGTTGCACAAAGAATTGAAAAGAATACAAATAAATGTTTTACCATAGTACTCTCCATGATATATTTTTTTATGCAATTATAATACAGAATTTCAGATTGTAAAAGTTTTTATTTAAAAATAAGAACAAGTAATTCATAAAAAAGCCAGGACAAACATCCCGGCTTTATCAAAAATATCAAGATTTTCTATTTGTTCTGCGCAAGAACTACAGAAGTCATCGGCGGAACTGTAAGTTTTCCGTCTTTTACTTCTGCGCCTGGATTTGCCATGTAGACAATCGGCATATCAATTCCCTCCGGCAACTGAACTGTTTCTGTCCGTTTAGAAGAGATATTGTGCACAACAAACGCCTTTTCTGTTTCAGATTCCATAACATAAGATTCCAAAACTGCGCTTCCTGTCGGAACTGCCTTTAATCGTCCTTCATACAAAGCCGGATGCGCTGTTTTTACGCGGATTACACGTTTGTAGTGATTCAGCAAAGAATCCGGATCTTTTTCCTGTTCAGAAATAGGAACAGTTTTCTTGTTGTAGACATTGACATTTCCGTAGGCACCACTGTTGCACCATGTTGGAGTCAGCTTGTCTTTTCCTTCCGGCTTCCATACAAGAGGAGTTCGTTTTGTTGGGTCGTCAGAACCAGATTTCATTCCGATTTCTTCACCATAATAAACAAAAGGAATTCCTTCTGCCAAAATATACATATCAGCGGCAAGCTTCATTTTTGCAGGTTTATTTCTAAGTGCAGCCGCGCTTCTTGCCTGGTCATGGTTAGAAAGGAACGGCGCATCAATGTAATTCTTGTTGTTTGCAGCGTACATTGCATATTCACTTTCAAGGCTTCGCGCATATCCGTTATATGTAGAAGTGTCAGGATCATCAGGTGTATTCTTGTTGTCGTTCATTTCCTGGTTGTTAATAATCTGTGTAATCAAAGTTCCCAAGTCAAAATGAAAGTTAGACTGCATTCCAGCCATATATTTCGCACGGATTGCTGTCGGTTCCCAGACTTCCGCAACGCTGTAAGCATCTGGTTTTATAGAAAGAATATAATCGTTCATCTCTTTCCAGAACGCAACCGCTTTTGTGATTGTCTCAGAACCTGGCTCAACCTCAACGCTGTTGTAGATATGTCCGGCGGCATCAAAACGGAAACCCGAAACGCCTTTATCCAGCCAGAATTTGAACACCTTTTTAAATTCCTCTCGGACAGCCCGTTCATCCATATTAAAATCAGGCATTGAAGAAGTAAAAACTCCAGCATAATAAGAATAATTGTCCGGGTCAGATTGATTTGTAAGATCAATATTCCAAACCTTGTGTCCCCAGATTTTTTGGTTCAAGTTATATTTTCCGCCACGCTCAACAGAATCATTATCTGTAATCCAGCGGTACCAAGTTCTGTACGGACTCTGCGGATTTTTTGACTGGATGAACCAGTTATTATAAGAAGAGGAATGGTTGCATGTCATATCGATAATAACATCAATTCCGCGCTTTCTAGCCTCTTTTACAAAAGTCTCAAAATCTTCCATAGTTCCATATTCCGGGTTGATTTTGTAATAATCATCAACATCATATCCATGATATGAAGGAGACTCAAAAATCGGCAAAAGCCACAAGCCTGTTACGCCAAGGTCTGTGGTCGTGCTGTCATCACCGTCATTCAGATAGTCAAGACGTTTTGTAAGTCCTTTAAAATCACCGATTCCATCACCATTTCCATCCGCAAAAGAACGGACAAAAAGGCTGTAATAAACGCCAGTTGTAGGTTTATTTGCAACTCTCTGAACAGGAGCAAGCTGAGTTATAGCAAGTTCCGGATCAAGTTTTGCAGCTTTCTTCTTTGCATAAATTCCTGTTGCGCACAGACACAAAATAGAAAATGCAAGAATTTTCCTAGAAAGATTTCCACTGTTTTTCATAAAAACTCCTGAAATATCATAAATAATGATTCTAAATAGTATACATCATTTTTTGTCAATTTAAAATAAAACTTGCGGTTTTAAACAAAAAAAAGCAGCCTGCAAAAAGTTACAGACTGCTTTTAGTACGGAATAAGCTATTTTTACTCTTTACCACTAGTTCCGGCAAGAGACATAAGCAAAGTCTTCTGTCCTGCCATAAAGAAGATAGTAAACGGAACTGCTACAAGAATAGCGCCTGCAGCGAACATAGTAAAGTTATCGTTTGAACGACCATTGATCATTTCATAAAGACCTACAGCCAATGTCTTTTTGTCATCGCTTCGCAAAACCATTCGAGGGAAGATGTAATCCATCCACGGACCTGTAAAACTGGTCAATGTAAGGAATACAATCTGCGGTTTTGCAGCCGGAAGAATTACCCTAAGATATGCAACAAGCGGTGAAGCACCGTCGATATAAGCGGCCTCTGCAATATCGCGTGGCATTGTATCAAAGTAACCTTTCATAAGCTGCGCATTGAAAGGAATTGACCCTGCCGCATAAACAAGAACCAATCCCCACAATGTATTAAGCGCATTGAACTTCCACAAGATTACGTAAGTGGCAACCATACCAATAAAACTTGGGAACATCTGAAGAACAATCATTCCGGCCATAATCTGCTTTCGTCCAGTAAAACTGAATCGGCTGAAAATATAACCAGTTGTTGTACAGATAAATACTGTAAGGATTGTGTTCATCACAGCAATCTTTAAAGTGTTCAAATACCAGTTTTTATAGTTAGTACCATGAACGCTTGTTTCGCCCTTTACAATCTGCTCTGAGCCAGTAAGCAAGCGGCGGAACTGATAAAGTGAAGGTTTCTTGATTTTAAAAGAAGTCTTCAGAACAGCAACTGTTCCTTCACCATGGCAAACATTACAGTCAACAAGTTTTTGTCCAATGTATGTCTTTGTCTTGCCATTTTCTTTATATGAAGATTTTACATCAACATACCTATAGCCCTTGCCATCACAAGCTTCACATGGCTCAACAGTAGACTTGTCAGTCTGTTCTGTAAATGGAATTACAGAAGTTGCAGCCAAAGAATTAGACTTTGTCAAAGAAGAACTGATAGTAAAAAGAACAGGGTAAATAACAATAATAACGTTAATAATCAAAATCAAATTGAGTATAACGCTAATCGGTGTAGCCTTACTAAAATGCTTTTTCATACTTCACCCTCCTTGAATGACTTTGTTCTTGTAAAGTTATACAACGCGAATGGAACAAGGACAACGAATACCAGCAAAGAAAGAACAGAAGCAAGGTTGTATCGTGAAGGTGTGTTCATCGTAAGCTTATAAATCCAAGAAATCAAAAGATCCGTAGCACCGCAGTTTGTGATTGTTGTCAAACCAGCCTGAGGCATATTTGGACCACCACCCGTAAGGAAGAATACAGCTCCAAAGTTGTTGATGTTTCCTGCAAACTGCATAATCAAAGTTGGCTTTAACTGGAACATAACAAGAGGATATGTAATGCTCTTGAACTGCTGCCATTTCGTAGCACCGTCAATTACAGCCGCCTCATACAAAGAGTTTGAAATAGCTGTCATCGCAGATGTTGTAAGAATCATTGAGTATGGGAATCCAATCCATATATTTACAAAGATTAACGAGCCTTTCGCAACCCATGGATCAGAAAGCCATGGAATCGGTTTCTCAATAATTCTAAGCAGCTGCAAAGTTCTATTGATTGGTCCGATTGTACCGTTCAACAAGTTTGCCCATACAAAGAGTGAAAGCATTGTTGGAATAGCATACGGAAGAATATAAACAGTTCTAAAGAATTTTGGAATAATAACACGTTTGTCCTGCAATACGAATGCGTAGAAGAAACCTACAAAGAAACAAGTGAATGTAGCAAAAATAGCCCAGACAATTGTCCATACAGCAGAAGCACCGAATGTCTTAGCCCAAGCACCACCACCAAGTTCAGAACTAACCTTCAAAGAGAACATCTGCTGGAAATTCTGCAGACCTACCCAGTCGACAAGATTGTTCGGCGGAATATGCTCCGGTGAAGAATAGTTTGTAAATGCAACCAACGCAGAGAACAGCAATGGAATAATAGAGAAAATTGCCATAAGAACAATGGCTGGCGCAATACCGATGGTAGCGAACGAATTCTGTGAAATATCGTTCTTTGATTCCTTCATTGTTGGGAATCTTCCAGTCTTTTTAATCTTTGCAACTGCATTCTTGGCACCACTGATGTTAAGAATATAAAGCAACACAAAGAATCCTATGATGATAATAGCCATAATACCATTAATCATCATAAAAATGGAATGATCCATATATTTTGTAACAGTTGTAGGCTGTTTTGAACCGAGAGTAATAAGTCCTGCAATAGAAGTTACAATAGGTCCTCTGAACCATGCTCTGTGGGCAAGAGATCTGTGACCTTTACCAGCAGCGGCACGGCAAATGCTACAACCGTCGTAATGTTCATCGAAAAGATTTTCTCCAGATTCCTTAAAGTTCTTTGCTTCCATTTTTGCCATAACTTTCGCAAGCTTATGGTCATACTTTGCAGCAATATCCTCATAGATTCCATAAACATCATCATAGTCAATGATTGAATCTGAAGCTTCTGTTTCTACATTGTAAGCAGAAAGTTTGTCTTCTGCATCATAAGTAAAATCAAAATCGGCAAATGTTGCCTGCAATTCCTCCACCAAAGAAGCTCTTTCTTCCTTAGCATCTGCAATTGCTTCCTTATACTCTTCTTTATCAGACTTTTTGTCCTCAGCGTCAGAAAGCGCTATAGCATAAGCAGCTTTTCCAGAAGCCTTAGCAGCCGACTTATTAAAGAATTTTGACATTGCCTTGGCACGAGCCTTTAGAACGTTGTCAAGTTTCGAATACTCTGCATCTTCCAGATACTCAATCATTTCTTCTGTATCCGGAATGCCCTTCAAATAATTGTATTCCTTATTATTCGCAGGGATAATTTTCTTTGAGCCAAAAATAATTGCACAAAGCATTACAACTTCAACAAGAGCAAACAAAGCTCCGCGAATATACTGCTTCAAGAACAAAATCTGACCCAATCCCATAAAACAAGAAGACGCAAGAGGCGCTTTTTCAAGTTTCTTTGGGTTCACGTCGTTACTCATTCCATACTCCAATAACAAATATATAACAGTTACAGAGCGAAGGAGTTCTTCACCCTGTAACTGTCCCAACTAAAAAACCTTGAAAAGGTTTAATTATTTAGCAGCTTCCATTGCAGCGGCAGCAGCATTAAGGTCAGTCTTAACATCATCGCCGTCCCAGATTCCAGAATAAGCTGAACCCATTGCTGACCAGTAAGTTCCAAGCTGTGGAATTGTTGGCATTGGTCTAGCATAAGCAAGCTGATCTTTGATTCCCTTAGAAAGCTCGCCTGTAGCAGCGATGTCTTTTCTTGGTGGAATCTGATCTGTCATCTCATAGCGTTTTTCAAGCATTTCTTTTGAAGTAATGAACTTAGCAAAATCTTTTGCCTGTTCTGGGAATTCTGAGTAAGAAGAAACGAATGCAAGGCGAACACCAGAGAATGTGTTTCCTGGGTGATTTGATCCTGGGAATGCAGGAATTGTTGAAATACCGAAATCAACACCAGCTTTCTTGAAGTCTGTAATCTTCCATGGTCCTGTGATGATCATAGCTGATTTTCCTTCTGAGAACTGTGCGTTACAGAAGTCTCCAGAAGCATCAGATGCTGGAATGTCAAGAATCTGTTTGCGGAGATTCTGGAAGAATGTAAGACCTTTGATAGCGTTAGCACTGTTCAAGTTGTGCTGTTTGCGGTCATCACCTTTTGGTCCGAACAATGGAGCATCAAAAGAAGCCATAAACATATATCCATAGTAACCATCAGATACTGGCCATACCAAAGCGTACTTTCCTTCTGCCTTGTTGTTGAATGTCTTTGCGAAAGAAATTACTTCATCCCAAGTTTTTGGAGCTTCTTTAATAAGAGCCTTGTTATAGAACAAAGCATAAGTTTCTGCTCCGAGCGGGTAACCATAAACCTGTCCACCGTAAGAAGCACCAGTTTTTGCCATATCTTCAAAGTTTGCAAGATATTCGTCTGCATCATCTACAGGAAGAACGTGACCACCTTCTACCAATGCACCAATATGATCATGTGGAGCAACAAAAATATCAGCACCTACTCCAGCAGGTCCGTCCAACTCAATCTTTGCGCGAGCGTCTGTTGAAGCAACTGGCTCGTAAGTGATTTTTACGCTTGGATCAACTTTTTTATACTGGCGTGCAGCAAAAGTGATAAAAGCCTTTTCCGGACCATCTGATTCCCATACTTTCAATGCTACTTTTTTTGGAGCAGCAAAAGTAGTTGCAGCGAGTGCCATAGCAGTTACTGCACAAAACAATTTTTTCATTTTTTCCTCCATATTCAAGCCTGACAGTGGCTGAAATATCTGTTTAATTAAAGCGGATTACCGTTGCGGTCAACGGAGCAAGCTCAACTTCAGAACCATTCACAGAAACGCCTGAAGCTTCCTTTATTCCATTTACATCAACAGTTTCGCTATCACAATATATTACACTACTTCTTGCAGAAACGCCAACATTTATTTTAATATTTTCATTTTTTGCGTTGACCAGCACAGCCCAAGTTGATTTTCCATCTTTCAGTGTGTAGCCAAATGTAAGATTGTCTTCCAATTCCAAATCTTTTGCCGCTTTCTGAATTTTTTTAGCGTTTCCAATCCTAAAAATATTAAAAGACTTTCTAAGTTGAATCAAGCCTTTTGTGTATTCCAGAAGATTCTCGTAGTCAGAATCGATTTTCCATACAAACTGGTTTATGTTGTCAGAAGAATCGTAGCTGTTGCGCACAAAGTTTCCGACACATTCATTCTTTGCCCCGGAAATATTCGGCTTTGTCCTTCCGCGTTCCTGTCCACCGTGGAGGAATGCAAGTCCCTGAGAAGTAAGAACGAAGAAGTTACCCATTTTTATGCGCTGAATAATTTCTTTTCTGTCCTTGTTTTCGTCAAGGCGAAGATTATTCACAATCGCGTCATGAAGAGTAAGCCCATCGTGGCAGACAAGATAATTCAGGTTGTCGCCCGGCCGGTCAGCATGATAGTTCACAACAGGATTTCCAAGTACATTGCGCAGGATTTTTTCGCTTGAAGCGCCTTTTTTTGTTATGAATCCGCGTCCTGTCTCGTTGAATCCGCCTGCCTTGAAAACATCCCGAAACTCATCATTGAAAACTGAGACAGAATTTGTCTTGAGCATATAGTTCTGATCCATTCCAAAAGTTCCTTTCGGGCCGTTGTACATTTTCCAGCCTTCACCCTCAAAGAGCACAGAAGGATTTATTTTTGCGCAGAGCGCGTAGGAATCTGTCACAGAAGAAGCTTCCATAAGTCCCATAAGGTCAAAGCGGAATCCGTCAGCCTTGTAGTTTCTTACCCAGTGCGAAGTTGAATCCATGACAAGTTTTTTCATCATGTAATGTTCAGTTGCCGTGTCGTTCCCGCAGCCGGAATTGCTCGTATAGCTTCCATCCGGCTTTGTGCGGAAATAGTAGCCAGGAACAATATCATCCAAAAAACGAGTTCCAGCCATGTGGTTGTAGACAACGTCAAGCAAAACACCGATTCCTGCCTTATGACATTCGTTTATAAGTTCCCGGAGCTCGCGAACGCGACAGTATGGGTCGGAAGCATCTGAAGCATACCAGCCTTCCGGTGTGAAATAGTTATACGGGTCGTAGCCCCAGTTATAGTTGTTTCCATTTACAGTTCCTGAATTCTCGTAAGCTTTGTACATTTCGTTTGTGCTGTAAAAATTCAGTACCGGCAAAAGCTGAACATGTGTGATTCCAAGTTCCTTTAAATATGGAATTTTTTCGATGAAAGCTTTGTAAGTTCCAGGAATGTTCTCTACATTTGCGTCCGGGCTTGAAGTAAAATCGCGCACAGAAATCTCGTAGATCACAGCATCCTCGCGCTTTGCAAGATTCACATAAGGAGCGTCAACTCTTCCGGCTTTCGGGCTGTCAAAGTCTATTATTGCGGCGCGTACAAAATCACCTTTTCCGTAGTCAACCGCCATGGATGAAGCATAAGGATCAAGAACAGTAACCGTTCCCTTTGAATTTTTTAAAGTGTAGTCATAGAAAAGTCCGTCCGGCTTGATTCTGTCAAAAGTTCCAGACCAGACTCCAGTCTTTGGATTCATCTGCATATAGACACGGTAGTCCGGTGCCTTCTGGGTTGATGTCTTGTAAATATTCAAGGTCACATCAGAAGAAGTTGGCGCCCACAGTTTGAACGAAGCAGAACCGTTTGAATATACGCATCCCAAAGTTTCGTCAGCGGCAGGAACCATTGTCTCAGCAAGTTTTACCGCAAGATTTGTGCTGTTCACTTTTGCATCCGCAAGGAATGAAGGATTTTTTATCATCAGAGAATCGCTTACAGAGACATTCTGCGAAAGCGTTACAAGAATATTTTTTGCCATGTTCTGCGAAAGGTCGGCCGGAGAATCAGCATTCACAACGCTTTTCACACCGAATTCTTTTCCTTCTGAATCCACGACAGAAAATCCGGAAATTCCACCATCAACATCGAGCGCAAAGCCACCAGAAAGAGAGACTGAAATCTGATTCAGGGAAAGAAGTTCCGCATTCTTCACAGAAGGCTTGTAGTCAAGTGCGGCATAAGTCTGCTGGTCACCTGAAAAAACCGCGACTTTTCTTGATGTGTTTATATTCCACAGACGGTCATCGCTTCCATCTTTGTTCCATTCATCTTTTTGACGGACAATAAGCCCAAGACCGCCGTTTTCCGAGGTGATTTTTGTTCCACCGGTAGAAGAGCCGTCCAGTTTTATGCGCATATAGCCGATTCCGTCAGAGACAGTCCAGTTCTGAGTGAACGGCCAGCTTGCACCGCCGTCTCCACCAGGATTTGCCCAAATCCACAAAGCCCAAGGCTCGTAATTTCCGTCTTTTCTGAAATAATAGATAACAAATTCATCATTTTTTGGCGACAGTTTTTTGTCCAGCGCAAGAATGTCTTTCATCTTTGCTGGAGCCGCATTTTCAAATGAACCAGGAACAGCTACAGGAACAATATCTTTTGGTTTTGCAAAAAGTCCTGTAGAAACAAGAAGAACCGCAATAGCGGCAAGAATAATTTTTTTCATATAAACAATAATATCATCTAAAGAAAAATAATCAAATTTATTTTATAAGGGAATTCAGTTTTTCATTCAGTGAACGGAGCTCTGTGTCATTCGGGTTAAGAGCGACAACCTGCTTAAGATAATACTGGGCTTTCCGGTAATCATTTTTTGCGTAATAGATTTCGTAAAGCCTGTACAACGCATCACTGTTTCTTGGGTTTGCGATAAGGCTTGAACGCAAGTCAGAAAGGCTCAGGGACTCCGAGTCGCGCAGAAAACTTCGCTGGTAATACAGAAAACTCTTCAGTTTTGCGCTGGCAGAATCAATCTGCTGGTTTATGAGCGACAACGCCTGGGCATTCCGGCCGGAAGCAACCATCACCGAAATATAGGACTGGATAACATTTTCATCAGAAGGAGATTGCCTGTAAGACTGGGAGACAAGATTCCATGCCTCATCGTAGCGTTTCAGCGCAAGACAAATCTCTACATGATTAAAAAGAGTCTCACGGTCTGTATCCGCCCCGGAAACCAGCCTTGAACTGGTCTCATACGCTTTCTGCCATTCTTTTTTGCGGATAAAACCTTCTGTAGCATAAAAGAGAGCCGATTTTTCATCCGGGGAAACAGAAAGAACCATATTTGCGTAATATTCCGCAGACTGACCTGCCACAAGAAGTCCTGTTGCGCTGGAAATTCTTGCCGCATAAAGAAGAACATCCTTGTCTCCGGGATAATTTTTCAGCGCGGTTTCTATTGTAGCCACGGCTGCGGTGTTATTTTTTGACCATTCAAATTGAATCCGAGAACGCAAGAGCAGATATTCCCTGGAACTACTGTCCTGTCTGGAATAAACGTCGAGCAGCGACGCCGCATGGATATAATCTTTTTTCTGGATTAGGATTCGGGCACGGAACAGAACTGCCTCAAGGTCGTTCGGTTCCTGCTGAAGAACGCGCGAAATATATTCCTCGGCCTTCGCATAATCTTTTTTCAGAAAATAAATCTGCGCGCCAAGCTTTAAAACTCCCATGTCGGAAGGATATTTTTCAAGCAGAGAATTAACCTGGGTTTCTGCCTCCTGCACATTCCCGGAAAGATACAAAGATTCAGCATACGCAAAAAGAACCTGAAAAACTTCCGGCGCTTTCTTTGCGGCGTTGCGGAACTGCCCGACCGCCACCTCGTACATTAAATTTTTTTTGTACAGAATTCCAAGCAGATAAGAAGCCAGAACCGAATCAGGACAAAGCGAAAGCCCTTTTTTCAGCGCGGCCTCTGAATCATCAAAGAACGGAGAGACATCTGAAACTTTCGTTACAACCAGAGATGGCAGAACGATTGTCAGAAAATCAACATTTCCGGTGCTTGTGTCGTAAATTCCGTTTCTGGCGGAATTTATTGCGCCAAGGTAAGAGTTTCCCATTGAAACATCAGGCGATTCCCAGTCAACGCGCTCGTTTGTCCAGACCATCTGCATGATATTTGACCCGACCGCAATAAGAACTTTCTCATTTTCGGTAAGTTCGGAGCTTTGTTTTCTTATAGACTGAACCGCGCGCCTTAAAGATGACGGAGAACCAATCTCAACATCCGTCATTATTGCTTCTGGAATTGCGGAAAAATATGTGTAGTTGCGGTTTTTCTTTTCCTCTGAAGCCTGATGATTTATCGCAGTCTTTTCATCCGGGTTTCCTGAAAATTTTCCAGAGACCAGACCACCGTTCGTTTGCTCAGGAACACTTGCACATGAAAAAATCAACGTTGAAAAAAACGCTCCAAATATGAGAAAGATGAATTTTCCGACGCTGATTTTATAAAAAGTCACAAAAGTTATTCCAGCTACTATTCTTCACTATCGGTGAAGTTAGGTTCGTTTTTCAGTTCTTTGGACATATCCTCGGGAAGAATCTCCAATATCGATTTCCTATGAAAAAACAGGATGACCAGAAAAGTTCCCGCCAGAATCAAAGTCAATGGACAGATAAGCAAGGCGAGGCGGCTTAACGGCATTTTGATTACATTGAATGAAAACAGAAGAAATACAATTCCAAGCGAAAAAAGCGCAATCGCCGGCAAATCATAATTTATAGAAAAGACTTTTCCTGTTGTCCGCGCTGCAACCAGCAGGCTTAACGCTGTAAGAATCACAAAAAACGGCCAGAGTTTTTCAAGCCCAACGGAAAAACAGCCAAAAACCAGAACCAGCGAAAAGATTCCGTAGAAACTCAAGCTCAACCCGGAAAAAAGCTTAAACGGGGAACGGGAAAAAGCAATGTAACTGTAAAGGATTCCAAGTCCTGCAAGAAAAATCACCACAGGAATGCTCCATCCGGCAAAATCCGGACTTTTACCGGCAAACGCAAGGGCCAGCAGAACTCCCCCGAAAATAAGCAACATTCCAAATGCAAGAATTGTATTCAAAAGCTTAACGCCTGGCTTTTTCATGTAGACTCCTAAATTCAACATTTTAAAATATCATAAATTATAATAGAATACACTAATAAGCCTTATCTTGCCAACAACTAATGAACATGGTAAATTTAAAATATGAGATTAAATAACCTGATTCTGGCATTTCTTCTGTTTTCCGCAATGCTTTTTGTTTCATGCAGGACAGAGGAAAATGACAAAAATGCCGCAATTGAAAAATCACAGACAGAACTTTTTACTCTTCTTGGCCAGGAAAACCTTGAGTCTGTAAGCCGATACGCAATTGTAAACCAGATTGCCACAAATCTTGTCTCCCTGAATGACCAGCAGGGGCTTATACTTTTTCTTACAAACTGGGTTGAGGAACACCCTGAAGATTCCTACAACGCATACTGGCTTTATCTTACAGCGTGCGCTTATCTTTCCAACGGAGCCGAGCCGGTCGCCGAATATTACTTTGACCGG
>ERZ808267.163-NODE-163-length-27208-cov-3.038412_pt1 | contig 27208 bp, 22 predicted proteins | sample MGYA00521241_ERZ808267 | MGnify/ENA primary metagenome ERZ808267 (study PRJEB31516, sample SAMN03275592) | gut metagenome | biome: mammalia-associated habitat; material: feces | host: Papio cynocephalus | place: Kenya | collected 2012-07-19 ...
CAAAGCGAAAGAACCACAAATCAAGCCAGCGTCAGAATTGCCACCAAAGCGAGCGAAACCGATTATTGAATTATTAAACCAACAACCGTCAGGAATAAATGTTGAGCTTGAACCACTTACAACAGTTGGAACAAAAGCATAATCACCTGCCAATGCGATTGAACTTATATATCCACCTGATGTTCCACTTATTGTAATTCCTGTATTTATATAACCACTTCCAGTTTTATTATATGCAGTTGCAGTAGAACCATCATTTGTATTAGGAGTGAATTTTAAATATACAACGCCATTGACTAAAATGAAACCCTGTAATATTTTCCAAACATTTCCCCAAGGATTTTCGCTGTGAAAAACTTTTACACAGCCATTGTTGTTATCACCATGAAAACCACCTTTATCATTTAATTGTCCTGATGCAAGCTGATTATAACTTTGATTTGAACCACCTGATTGGCGACCAGTTCCGAATGCAGTTTGTGCATCCGTTGTTTCACTCATTAACATTAACAAAATATTTCTAGCGACAATAAATCGTTCTTCTGAAGCATCGTAACCTTTACCATTAGCTTGAGCAGCTGCAAGTTGCACATCACCTGTTGCATTTACAGCAGGAGCTTTACCTGATAAAGAACGAGCAACACCATTAATAATACAAGCATCAAACATAGTATTGTAATAATATTTTTTAATATTACCATCACAATCATACTGTAAAAAGTTCTTATAATTATTATCAACTTTTTTGTTTGCAACATAACAATGATACTTTTTAGGTAAATATTCCACAATCTTAAACCATAAACGGCTTACATCCCATTGAGCCATTGCATTGGCATTACAACTTTCATCAGCTATATGAGATGAATTTCCATCTATTGTTTTTGAATAATCTTCAGGATCTAAATATTCCATTACTTGTCCACAAAGAGAATTACCTTCTGCATCTTTTGCATTTTGATTATAAAGCATACATGGGCGAACTAAGTCCATAATAAAAGTATTTTTCCAAGAACCATAATCAAATTTATTTTTATCATAATCCATTTTGGCAGGAGTAAAATTTTCATTCATACAACCTATCGGTTTAGTTATACACCCCTTTGTGTTTGAATTTTTACTATCATATAAAAATTCATAAATAAATGTTTCATCAAAACAGTTTCTTGTATCCTTATTATAAACATCATTTGTTGAATATGGGAAAGCTCTAAACTTCAAAGTTGTTATATCTGAAATGTTTTGAGGAACATCATATATAAATTCAGCATTACCATATTGATTTCTTACTTTTGAATTTAAAACCAAAATTCCATCATCATAATTTTCAGGATATGAATTTTCTTTGCAGGTTATAATTGTACCACTCCAAGAAGATAAAATTTGTCCGTATGAATTAATTGTATCATTCGGATCTATCCATTTTAATTTTACTTTTCTGTTTACTAAATCATATTCAATATTTAATCTTTTGCATATATCAGTTGGCATTCCTTTTCCCCCACTTTGTTCTGCATATCTTTTAGCTTTAACAACTTCATTTTCACATTCATTTATTGCTTGCACTTTTGCCGTTGCTATTCCTTCAACTGCTTCTGTTCTATCGGCTAGTATAGTATCTTCGGCAATTTGCAGTTCATTTTGAATATTTAAAACTGCATCAGAATGTTTACTTTGAATATCTGCCATTGCATTGTTATATGTTTCACTTACTTCTGCCGTTTTTTGCGTTGCAATAGTTGCTTCTTCCCCTGCTGCAATAGCAGAAGCATTCGCTGCATTGGCAGAAGCTGCTGCTTCGGAAGCTGATGCAGCAGCATTAACTTGTGCATCATTCAGAGCTTGAACTAATTCTTCTGCTGTTTGAGAAGAACCTTCTTGCGTTTTTACACTTCGCTCCATTTGCCTACTAATTATTTGACAAATTCTAGTTAAATAATCAAGAGAATATTCAAGAGTTTCTAAATTCAAATAGCTTGATTTACTATAAGGGTTCTCTTGTGTAATTGGCAATGTTAAACATAATGAAATAACTTCATTTTCGCTCAATACACTGTAAGTAGAACTAGCGAGAGGGAAATTAATAAAACTTCCATTTTCATTTTGTAATTCGTTAATTGAATAATCTGTACCATACTTCAAAAGAGTTTGAACACCTTTTGAATTTGTATGATATACGGCAAGTTGAGTTTCATCTTCAATATAAAAATCAAAGTCAAAAGTGGTTGTGCTTCCGTTGCCGTTCCAGTTGTTGTACGGATTTTTGTCAGGTATCATTTTTGCTTACTCCTTTTCTTTATTTCTTTTTCTTTTCAGGTGGATTACCTGTTGCAGCAACATTTGCACGATATTTACCATATCCAAACATTCTCAACAAACCAGTAAAGATATTGCCTTTTGCAGCATCACCAATACCACCTGCCGTATTTACTAATCTTGTTGCAGGAATACCTGTTAAATCATCAGCAGTTAATGCCATTGCATCAACCCAATCTGCAACAGAGATTTCATTTTTCAACAAAATATTTTTTCCAATATCTTCCAGATCCCCAATAATAGGAATTGTTTTTAAAAATGGCTTATATTCTTTTTTATCAATTAATGTCATAGCAAAACTACAAATAGTTGATAATCCCATTCCGAGATAACCGTATGCAGCTAAATTCGCAAACAACATTGAAGAAATAAGATCTGTTCCAAATTTTGCAACACCGTCATCATCATCACCTGTTAAACCTCTAATCAAAGTCATAAAGGATAAATTTGATAAAAATGAAGTGAATAGAATTGGATTGAAAACTTTGTATATAAGCAGAGCTTTTACAAATTCTTTATTGCCAATATCACCTCTAGCTCTTGAAGCCATTGCATCTACAAACTTTCTTTCATACTGCAATGTAGTGTTATTAAATGCAAACATCATTCTCGTTAAAGGATTTTCTGATTGTTTCTTCTGCCATACACTTGTTGATGATGCTTGCCCTGCTTGTTGAGAACGCATTGTATCTTCAACAAATTTTTCAAAGGCTTCTTCTTTACTCAATCCCTGTTTCATTAAATAATCAACATAAGGTTTGCCACCAAAAGCGATTGCAAACAAATCACCATATTTTGTATTTGTAGTACAGAAATTTCTTAGGCTTCTGAATTTATCTGCTTCATCAGTTATTTTCAGCATAACTTCATTCATTGAGCCACCTGCTAATCGTGCATGAAGATAATCACAATTATCAAGCATAAACTTTAATGTAGTTTTTGGATGCTTCAAACCTTCAACAAAACCTTTTGCCCATAATCCATTAGGCATATTTTCACAATAGTTAATCATTGAAGTTAATTGTCCAAACATAACTTTAAAGTTGCCACCAATACGAGATGTTATATAGTTTGTTGCAACATAATCCATAAAACTTTTTCCAACATTAATTCCTCTAACATAATTTTCAAACGTAGAAGAACCAAGTTGATTTAATAAAGTATCATGTATTCTATCGCCGACTGTTCTTTGTTTTTTATTCTTTTTGCTCTTAACTCTTGTACCGGCTTGAAGTTTATCAGGAGTTTCAACTCCATCAAAAACTTCTTTAATTGCAGCTCTAACTGTTCCATCTTTAAAAATTGCATTCAAATAATTTAATCGCTCAGAAAGAACAACGTATCTTGCTGTTTTATTAATATGAGGAAGTAAAATTGATAAAGGTTGTTCAGGTTTCATTTTTATTCTTTTACAAGTTTTTCTTTGCTTAATAAAAGAAGGATTGTTTGAACGAACAACTTTTTCATGAAGCATATCAATTTCTGAACCGACACGAACAGTTTTTGATGGAAAATAATTTTCCACTTTTGGAAGTGATAATCCCATTGTTCTGATAAATACTTCATTATTATCATCATACATACTTTCACAAGTATCTACCAAAAGCCAAGCAAACTGTTTATCTTCTTCTGATAATACCTGTTCAAACATGTGCTGAACTTGAGCCAAGCCGTATTGAGTGAATAATCTTTGTTCCAATTCTTCATTCAAAGACCACGCATAAAGAGTTATGATTTCAGCTCTTGAAAGTTGAACTCCACTTTCAACAAATTGACCTGTTTCTTTACTGTATGTTACTTCTTTATAGTTGTAAACTTCTTCCTCGTATTCCTGCATTAATTTAACTAAAGGCTGATTGTTTGCAAAATCAATAAACTCATTGAATTTATTCCAAGCCTTTTCTTTGAATGTTGCAGGATTATTCAAGCCATAAATATCAATAGCTTTTTTACAAAAATCAGAATATCGTTTATGAGCATAAACTTCTGCATCACTTTCAAGTTTCAACAAAGAATATCTTTGAGCAACTTCTTTTCCAAATAACGCATTGAGAGCAGTTTCCCAGTTTACAAGAGTTTTTTCGGATGTTACTAAATTTTCACCCATAATAAATTTTGCAATACTTCTTGCAGCTTTTTTATCTTTTAACTCTCTCACTCTTTGAACTAGATCTGTTTTCATATTATCTTTTTGAAGTTGTTTATCTAATTCTTCTGCATCCTTTGCTCTACGACCTTCAAATTTCAAAATCATAATATCTTCTAACAAAGAACGAGTTGCGGCCAAATTCAAATCTTTGACTTTACTTGAACGATATTCTAAAAATTTTCTTCTCAAATTGCTTTGAAAATCCGTTTTCATTTCAGGAGTAGAAATTGGACTTTCGTCATTATTTTCTCTTTCTTCACCTGCTGCAACTTTATCTAATTCAAGAATTGCACCAAATTCTTTAAACGCATCCTTCTGTCCGAGTTTATTTATTTCAGCAAGTTCTGCAAATACAGTATTTGTTTTCCAATCAAATTTGCCTTTCTTTAAAGCTCCAACTTTCACAAGTTTAGAATTTACCCTAATTTGTTTTTGAATTTCTTTGTGCAAAATATTTTTTGCTTGATTTTCTAAATCAGAAATCACATACTCATTAATTTTTCTGATAATTCTTTTTGTTGAATTAACAGAAGTTGCGTGCTTGATTGCTTTGTACAAACTATGAGATTTGCTAATTCTAACTTTATATCTTACATTTGGATCATAAATTTTTAAATCACTCAATTTATTTGTTACATAATATTGAAGTTGTTGAACAACTGGAATGTTAGGATAATGTTTTCTGTTAAAATCATCCTTTTGACCTTCATTGTAATCATCTTCAACCTTACTTAATTTTTCTACAATATCTTGAGTTACCTCATCAGGCATTGAAGGCATTTTATCGAATAACGCATAAAGAGCTTCAAGAGCAGTTGTTTTTTCTTCCCCTTTTAATGTCTGAACCTTATTATACAAATATTCAAACTTACCGTAGAAATCACCAATTTCATCTTCATTTTGATTATTAAAATTATATGTTCCATCTGTCAGAACTTGAAAAGCCTGTTCTGCTAATTTATAATCACCATCAATTTCATCATTATCATAATTTACACCTGTATCATTATAAAATTCAGACCATTCTGCACACATACCACCTGAAACAGTTATTTTATCATCAGCATTTTCTAATGCCATTTGAACTTTTTCCCAGTTACTAGGATTAGCAATTACATTTTTTTTCATTCCGGTAGCAACCGACAAGATACCTAAAGTAGCATCTTTATATCGTTGCTTCATTTCTCTAACTTCCTTTGGCACACGTTTTACAGCACCTTCTGCCAATTCAAGATATTCTTCAACCTTTCTTTTTTTGTCAGAATTTCTGTTATTTGCAGCAACATTATCTTTCCAAATTTCATCAAGCTCTTTCATTTCCTGTTCTTGACGAGCTTTAATTTCTTGTATTTTATTGTTTATATCATCACATCTATCAAATACAGTTTTTTTAATTCTTTCATTTTCAGTTGTCAATAATCTTTCAAATAATTTTTCAAGATTAGCAACATCAGCTTCTGAAAAAGAATACTGATTTCCATTTTCGGTATAAACAAGATTTTTAATACTGTCATAAATCTGAATAAGAGCATTTTTAAAATCTTCAAAAATTCTTTTTAATCTGTTGCTTCTAGCAGAACCATTTCTGATATATGCTTCAAATCCTACTGCAAACTTTTCATGTTGCTCACGAGTAAAAGCACCACCGTCATTTTTAACAAATTTTCTAACTTCTGCTAAGTCAAGAGCAAGTTCTTCATTTTGTTCTGCATATTTTTCTAAACGAGATAACCACCAATGGGCGAACTCGTGAACGATTGTACTTTCATCTGCATTCTTAAATAGCTCAATAAGATTTTCAGCAGGCACAAATGCACCTTTAATATTCATGTTTCTCAACTTGCGAGGAGTAACATTATCATAAAGCATATTGGTTTGAATAGGTTCTTCTTCTTTTTTTTGATAATATTTTTCAATGATTTTTACAGCTTTATCATCAAAAATAACATAGCACCTACCATCTTGTCTGCCGTCATAAGTAATACCTTTGATGCCGTATTCATTTAAAAGTTTGCTTACTTTTTCAGTTGAACCCAAAATATCATCAAGATAAATATATATATTTTTCCCAGTTGTATTTTTGTTTGAATTTGTAGCATTAAGAGAACCCAACATATTATATATACGTTGTAGTTTTCTATACTCTTTTTGCTTATCTTCTATTTCAATTTGTTGCTCAACGGTTCTTTTTTCAAAAGGATATGTTTCATTTTCTAGCTTATCAATTTCTCTATATTTATCTCTAATAGAAATTCTTAATGTATCTCTTTTTTCTGTAATATTTTTAGAATTATTTAAAATAACGCCAAATTCATCAAAAAATAAATCTTCTAGTGCTTCTTGCACTTTTTTAGATTGTTCAAATATTGTTTTATCTTCATCAAGCAATACATCATTTTCTGGAATATCAACTTTATATAGTTGACCTTCCGACATAACTAATTTTTCAGGTTCTAATTCTGTTACTAATTCTAGCTCTCTTTTTTTTCTTTTGATATAATTAGCATTGCCTTCTAAAGTTTCTTTTCTTTGAATATCTTTATTATCCTCTCCCCATTTTATTGCATATTGAATATCATCTTTAATTTCACTTATTGTTTCCTCTTTGCCTAGAGTTTCAATAAAAGATAGTGTATCTGCATCAATATCTTTAAATTTTGTATCTTCAATAGGAGTATTGTCATACTTATATTTAGTAAGTTTTTCATGACTAATCAAGCCTTTACGATAATTTTCTGAAACATTTTTATTACCTGCAAAATACAAACCCCAACCATGAGCTTGATTACCTTCACCTGTGCCAATAGCATCAAGTGAAAATTCATCAAACTTATGAGGTGAACCATGATAAACGGATTGATAATATTTGACATCTTCTAGCTTTTGTTGTAATTTCTGAATAAGACTTGCTGCCCCTTCCGAAATTAAATCGGAACTGGTCAACGGCAGGGCTTTTTTAGAACTTTCTCGATCGCCTTCTGAAATTAAATCAGAACTGCCCCAAAGCAAGTTTCTTATTTTTTCTGCATCAACTTTTAATAATCTTTTATCATTAAGAGCTTTATCAATAATAGGCTCATAATTTTGTCTAGAATGTATGCTTCTTATATCATTAAGAACAACACCTTTTCCTACTTTTTTATCTATTTCAAAAGCAACAAGAACATATTCCTCTTTGTCATTTTTCAAGTCAAGAATAGCAGAATATCTGTTATTTTCTTTCTTTTCATTTTCGTTTTGTTCAGCTTTTATAACTGCAATAGGATTTTTTAATGCTTCCCAAACTTTGCTTATAGTTTCTTTGCTTAGATTATGGTCTGCATTTTTATTATTTTGAGCTTTCTCGATAACTTTATATCCAATACTAATAGTATTATCAGGCAAACCTGCTTCAATTAATTTTGCAGGAGTTTTGCCAATTCTAAACAATTTTCTTTTTTCTTGTTGAGATAAATTTCCTGTAAGAACTTTATTAACAAATTTTTTGTATTCAAGATTATTTTTAACATCTTGTAATTGTTCTTGGTAATTAGTTCCAGCATTTTGATAATAAATATTAGGATTGCTTCTATCAAAAGTTCCTTCATTATCAACTGATTTTATTTGTTCCGGATTAAAAGGAATATAAAAATTCCCACCACCTTTACCTAAATCGCCGTAGCCATTTGTTATTACACCATCATAACCTGTTATAAGAGTTGTTGCTCTATTAGCAAACTCCGAATTAGCAGCATAAGCAATTTCACCTAGTATATCAGTATCTGTTTTATCTTCTGCATAAATCATGTATGCGGCTTCTTCAACAGCATCTTCAAAATTCATTGAATATGTATCAGCATAATTAGAAACAAAGCTATCCTTTAAATCCTCTTCATATTCCTCTGATTGTAATTCAGCAGCTTTTTGAATAATATTTTTAACATCTTCAAAACTTAAATAATGAGAATTGTGTCTTAATGGTTTTTGTATTGATAAATAACATTCCTTCACTTCACCATTTTGCTTTTTATACCCTGCTGCCGTATCTGCATCATCAGTAAAATAAAAGCCAACACCTTCAGCAGTTCCATTTGTTCCAATTTTATCATAGCTGAATGTATCAAATTGAGCATTCGTACCATGATAAACCACCAATGGCTCACCACTCTCATCAACAACTTTGCTATCACCAAACCACTTTTTAAAATATTTGCTATCCGTTCCTTTTTCTTCCCACTCTTTTTTTGCAGCAGAAATTTCAGCAGAATTATTTGTTCCTGCTGTATCAACACTTTGATAGTATTCCACTCCTTCTTGTCCTATATGTTCATCAATAGTTCCTGATAACTCTCTATTAATAGGATTGATGTCAATAGTAACGGTTCTGCCATTTTTATCTTCAATAGTTAAATCTTCATCATGTAATAAATTAAAAGCAGCATCTTCTTTCATTGTTCCTGTATATTGAACAATGAAATCTAAATCAGAAGTTTCTTTGTTCTTTCCTTTTGTGTAAGAACCATAAACTCTAATATCTTCAAAATTAAATTCTTCAGGACTAACATCAGCTTCTTGAAGAATATTTTCAATATCTGCTTTTACCATATCTGTTAAATCATCAGCAGACATATCAAAATTTTCTTTCAAATTTTTATCTATATCATACGATTGAAATAATTGCCCTGTTTGGTTATATGTTAATTCTTTAAGTTCTTTTGCAAAATCATCATATCCATCTTCATCAAGTTTCTTGATATAATGTTTCGCATTTTCAATATCTTCTTTACTCAAGTTACCATCACGAATTTTAGAGAGAATATCTATCTCATCCATCATTTGAGTTAAATATTGCTCATCAGAAAAATCATCAGGTAAATTATTTAATTCATCAAGCAGTTCTTCAATTCTTCCATCTGTCTGAATGTATCGACCATTTTCTTTTGCAGCTTCTTCTGCTTGTCTTTGTATTTCAGGCATTTCTTCTTCCATAATCTCACCAAGAGAAATACCTGTTGTTTCGCTCAATTTTTGCAATGGAGCAGCAAACAAAGCTGCAACCGTTTTTGCATCTTTTTCTTTTGCGAAAGTTTTATTATCAATAAATTTTTTTGTTAAATCATTTTCGATTTTTTTTGTAACTTCTTCATGGGCCGAATTTTCTGTATCATCTTCAATCGCTTTTTTAAGTTCACTTCTAATTTCCATTTCAGACATATTTTGCAAAATATCATCTTGTAAATCTTTATCCACATTATGAGCAGACCAAATACTTCTCAATTTTTGTTCAGCCAAAGATTGAGAACCTTTTATTTTAATTAATCCCTGATCCAAATAGAACTGTTCAGGCGATTGAATATATTTATTTGCTCTTTCAGTTAATTTTTTAACATCTTTTTCATACTGTTTTTTCTTCCAAGTATCAGCAACTTTTGAATGTGTTCCTGCTACAAGATGTCCTGCTCCACCAACTGCAGCAAAAGATAATGCTTCTTGCCCCCATTGAGAAGGATTATTTGCATACAAAACATTGTTCATAAAACCGTCAAAATTATATTCATCAAGCCCATTTATACCGAAAACTTGATTTAAAAAACGGTTAAGAACTTCTTCCCCCATTTCTTCTATAACACCGTCATAACCATATTTTTTAAGAGCTTCTGTTGCTGCCATTCCGTAACGACTAGAAACAAGTTTTTCAAATTCAGTAAAAAACTTTTTCGGCAATAATTTTTGAACCGGTTTGGCAAAATAACTAGCAACTGGTGAAAAAGTCCATCCTGCAGTTTCTGTTAATGCTTCAAATGTACTTTCCCCAAGAGCTTTCATAACAGATAATGCAGGATGTTCAGAAGATGTAAAAACAGTATCACCTAAATCTGTAACATAAACTCCTGATGAAATTTGTCTATCAGCAATACTACCTGCAAACGTATGTGGCATTTTAGTTAAACCAAATTTTGTTGATGTTACAACAGCAGAAGGCAATGCTTTTGCCGTTTCTTTCAAACCCTCTTTTAAGCCTACATTAGCAAGAGCTTTTGCTCCTGTTGTTTTCACTAATGTATCTTTATAAATTTTCTTTGCAGCAGATAAAGGAACAGTTGTTTTTATTGCAGCAGGAGCCGCAGATTTTAATGCAGCTTTCTTTAATTCAGCTTCAACAGCTTTTCTTGCTGCTTTTTTAGCTCCAATAGTAGATAATGTTTTACTTAATGAAGCTAAACCAACACCTTCACCTGATGCAGCTAGACCAATACCAAATTCTTCAAGATAAGGAATTGTAGCAAGAATAGCATTAATAGTTCCACCACCAAACGTAAAGCCACGAACTTCAAGCTCTTTCATATCTCTCAAATAATCCACAAGTTTTTCTTCTTGATCTGGAGTAAGAGTTTCACCGTTTTTAGCTCTATTTAAAAGTACAGAAGCAGTTATTGCATCTGCTGCATCTCTTGTTGTGTTTACATAAGGTGCAAAAGAAGCCCATTTATGATTTTTTTCCCATGCTTCTGCAATTCCCATGCCACCTTTATTTTTCCATTCAGCAATTTCATCAGGAGATGCAACATTTAATTTTCTAAACCATTCAGGAGTTTGATATGCTTCTTCATATTCTTGTTTTAAAAATTCAGGCATATCAGGTATATCTTTTAATGCTTGCTGATTTATATTTTTAGAAACTTTACCTTTTAATGTATTTTTCTTCTGTTGTTCTTCAATATAAATATCGTTCGGAGCTTTAACATATTCATCCATATTTTCATTAAAATTAGCATCTCTTAATGAATAGCTGCTAAAAATAGGATTGCTTTTTGTATCAGGTACTGTATTAAACATAAAATTTTCTTCCTTATTTGCTACCTTTTGTGCGTGAGCCGAGTGTGAAATTAATGGCTTGCGTGGAGCAAGGCATTAATGTAACCGTTTGATATTCTGTGTAAATTTTAATTTACTCAAGAACCGTTTATTTTCCTTGTTGAGAACCACCATATCTTGTATCGAAAGATATATCTATATGATTAACGTGGTTCATATTTTCTTTCGGATGCGCTTTTTTATAATTCACATCATAATTTCTCAAATCTCTTATTTTAGGATTAGGTGGACTGTTGTATCTTTTTAATAAAACTGGATCTGATGTTCCAATAGATGCAACAGCAGGTTCACTTAAAAATTTTTCAAACACTTTCTGCCTTTGTGCAACATTCAAGTTTGCCATCCCTACATCACATTTTCTACCATGTCCATGACCACCTGCATCACCTGCTCTATATCTTGATGTTACTTGCAGAGGAATGCCAAGCTCTCTTGAAAGTTGTGGTATTCTTTTATCTGCATAATATGTAAGAACTTTTGTTTCCCCTCTTTTGGGAGTGATTGCAGATATATTTTTATAAATACCCTGTGCTTGATTTAATTTCCCCATATCTCTTTGTTTCCAGTTGTTTTCAATGGTGTTATATGACCTTTTCGCCATTTCATAAATTTCTTCCGGCTTCGGCTCTCTTTTATTTTGACCTTTAAATAACATATATTCTCTAGCCATCAAATCATAAACTTCACCATGTTTTTTTGCTCGAGCAAACAATTCTTTTGTTTCATCAATATTTTTGTTAGTAGCAGTTTCATCTTTGTAATTAAACCCTGCCATAATAGCATCAAGTTGTTTTGTATCTTTAAAGTTAAATGCTTCACCCTGCATTCTCTCAACCTTAGAAAGAAATCTAACAACTTCATCTTTGTATTCATTCATCTTTAAACCATTAGAAGTTTGTGGATTAAAACCTGTTAAATCACCAATAGCTTTTCTCATTTCAACTTCAGGAGTATATTCATTTGAACCTGCTTTTCTTTGCATTTCAACAATTTTGTTATATTGTTCTTTCGTCAAATTATAATTTGCAGGATTAATCTTTTTAAAATCTTCATTGTTGTATGCTGCCATATCAAGCAAAATATTGTAATCAGCCCAGTTATTACCAACACCTTCAAGTTCTTGCATAGCCTTTAGGTTTTTATATATCTTTTCCTTTTGTTCCAATGACATATTTGAAGTATTTACTTCACGCATTATTGACGATACATCGCCGCCATTTTCGTAAGCAGAAAAAACTCTCTGCATAATATCATTACTGATTTTTGCATCATTTTCTTTTTGAATAGTTTCTTTGTGTCTTAAATAACGATTATATTCATTTTCTGTTGCGTTACGTTCTTCAATGTTAGCAATTCCATCAATATATTTGTATGCTTCTTCCGGAGTTTTATCAACTAATGTTGCTGCAACTGCTCTTGCTTTATAATCAACTTCTTGAGAATGTATGCTTCTTTGATATTGATTTCTAACTTCAGGAGTAAAACTATCTTTGTGTTTGTTAAAATATTCTGTTGCTTTCAAAGAGCCTTCTGCTAAATAAGCATCAAGAATTTTTGCATGATAATTTCCTTCAAATTCTTTTTTCTTAATTGCATAAGTTTCAGGGTCTTTATCCCAACCTTTTATAAGTGCATAGTTATCAAGAATTGTAAAACCATCTTTTTTATATTTTTCTAAATCAGCAGGATTGTTTCTACCGTTAATAGCTTTATTAAACACATTAGTCAAAGCATCTGTATATACACTATCTTGCCATTTATCGCTTTCTTCTTTATCATGAGCTTCTGAATATTTTTCTAAATTTATTCTTTTTCTAGCAGCAACATCTCTTACGGTTGCAGCTTGTTCACCCCACAATCCAGCTTTTGAAATTAATTCATCCGAATACTTATCATAGCCATCCATTATTTCAGGTGATTTACCCATAGCATCTTTACCTGTTTTATATAGATAACCATTATCTTTATCGTTCAAAGTATCATTTACATACTTATCAAGCATATTGCTAATTTCAAGCACTTTTGTTCGGTCGTATTGGTCTTTCAAACGTAAAACTCCATGACCCGCATTTCCAAGTGCATCACTAGCTTCTCTCATAGCTTGAGCCGTACCAACACCAAATGCAACTGGATTAGCATTATCTTTTATATATCCAAGTGGAGTATTTTGAGGAGTTACACTTCTGTTATATTGTGGTATTCTTGCCATCTTTTCTACCTTTCTTATTGAATGTTAAACACATCCAAGACCTCTTGTTTCTCTAACCCTGTAAAAAAATTCAAAACCATCAGGAACATCTAACCCATCAGGTTTAGGATTATTAAATTTATATCCAATTTTTTTTAGCCATCTTTTTGCAAATTTATTTTCAGAATATAAAATATTGCAAGTAAGCCAATATTTTTCATCTATTTCTTCAAAGGCTTTTATTATATGCCTTAATAAGCAATGCTTATTTTTTTCTATTTCCGGAGTTGATAAAAGCCAAACAACACCAACACCTTTTTCATTTGTATCTGTATATCCACCAACACAAACTGGAGTATTGTCAGATTTTTTACAACCCAAATAAGTTCTAGTATTAGTATTCATTATTTCATTAAGAATAATTTCTTTAAAATTTTTACCTTTTTGAGTTTCTGCTTCATGTTGATCTTCAACTCTTAAATGCTCAAGAATATACAGAATATCATTTTTATTTTTTTCTTTTTCATACACCTGATTATTCCCCTGATAATTTTGGTTTTACAACCGTAGCTTTTGGTTTTGTGCATTTATTTTTAGTTTTAATAATTAATTTTGTTGCTTTACTTTTCATAATCACCTCATTGAACATCTGAAATATCTTCAAGACTAAACATTGCACTCAAAGAAAGAATTGTTAAAGGCAACGGATTATTTTGCATTACAATAATTGTTGCATTTGTCGTTGGTGAATTAATCGGAGTTGCAGAAGTATTAATTGAAAATAATTTATTACTATCATTTACACTTTCAATACTTCTATCCGTTTCAACATATTGCCCTTCTGAACCACCAATAAAAAATTCTTCTCTTGAGTTTGAAATATTTACACAAACATTATTAATAATTTTCTTCAAACCTTGAGTATTTTCACCTTCAATATTTAAAGTTTCAAGTTTAAATTCAAAAGGAAGTCCAATAGTTATTTCTTTAACTGGAAATGGCAGTTGAACTTTACCCTCATCAGTAACAAATAAATCATCAATAACACCACCGTTAGATAGTGCAATAACCTTTTTGCCTGCTAAATGAGATAAACCTGAAAGCAAACTAACTTCATGATTGAATTTTGCACTCAAGCCTGCATCAACAAAAAAGCCTTCTTGAACTTTTTTAATAATTCTTTTTTTTGTTCGTTCAATATATCTTTTTAAAGTTCCACCTATTGTTACATTATTTTCAGAAGAATTTAATACATTAATTTTTCCCACAAAATTTTGAAGCTCAATATCAGAATAAACATCAGCTCCAAGCTCAAAAGGTTTTGCAGAATAATATGTAGTTCCGGAACAATCATAAGAATATGTCATTGTTCCATCAGAATTTTCTACACTATCAACAAATTCATAGCTTCCCTGATAAGCAGGTTTTATATATCTTCTAATAACAAAATATGCTACATCTTCTTGACCTTCACGAATTGCAGCAACACTTTCAAAAAAGCCATCTGTTACAATTCTAGTCCAACCACAAATTTTTTGAGTTTTGTTATATGTTAAACAAGCACAAGTTCCATCAGAGAATACAATCCAAATCAATCTGTAAGGCTCTTTTGCGTAAGCCATATATTTTACAGTTTTTCCTTCAAATAAATGACTTGCGAATAAAGATAATTCAGCACCATTATAACTATCAGAAAGATAATCATATCCCAAATCACGAAGCACAGAACCACCTGATTGAACAAAAATTATCATATTCCCTGAAATTATCGGCTGAACATGAGATGCACCATAATTTGATTGAACAGTTGCAACTGGTGAAGGATTGGCTTCAAAAACACCATCCGAACCATTTATTCTGTATTCTGTATTTGATGTTAATGCAATTAAATGATTAAGTCCTACAAGATGTCTGATTTCATTAACCTCTCTATCAGCAAGAGTTTGTGTAATTGCATCAGATGCAATCAATGGCCTTGAAATATTAAAATTGTTTGAAGTTGCAAGCTGTGAAGCCCAAAATGTTTGAGGATTATCTTTACTACTTGCATAAACTTTTCTTTGTTGAAAATAAGTTGCACAAGTAGGATTATTGCCTTCTTCAAAAGGATTTTCAAATATAGGAGCAGCTTCTTTTAAATCAGGTTCAATATTATCATCAACAAAACTTGTACCTTCTGCTGTTCCGACATATCCATAAATACCGTTTACATTTCTATAAACATTATATTCTGCTGCTCCCTCAACGGCATTCCAAGTTATTGTCATATATTCGCCTGAAAGCCAATTAGCTTCTCTGTGTCCTGTTGCAGATGCAACTGCTGAACGAACACTTTCTTCTAATGTTTCTTTATCTACTGCCGTAACAAGATAGCTATAAGTTCTTGTGTAGCTGTCCGTTTTCCCAGTCCATACGGCTTTTATGTTAGTCGGAGCTGCAATACATGGTTCAATAATAATTTCTTTTAATTCCCAATTATCATGATCGTATCTGATAAGCTCACGAGGAGTATAATCAATATGTGTAATAGTTAATACATCAGCAGATTGAACAATTTTTAAATTAGCTAAATCTTCCTTTTTGTACGGAGTTTCAATTTCTACAATTTGCCCTCTCTTGCTTTCATCTTTATATTCATCAGAATAAACAATATAACCACCATCTTGAATAAATCTAAAATACATATCGCCTGCTTCAATTATGTATGTTTGTTCAGAATTAAAACTGAATGGAATATTCCGAGTTTCTTTAGTGCTATCTTTAACTTCACCGATAAATTCAAATCCTGAACGATTTGAAACACAACCCTCTTGATGTATAAAACCATTTTTAATTTCTTTAGATCCGAGAGAATATTGTTCAATTTCTGTTCTCATATAAAGAGCAGGAGCTAATTCGCCCCTAGAAAAACTTGTTTGAGTTAATCTTGTTCCTGCCATCTTTCACCTTTCTTCCAAGTTTGTATTAAATTCTACAAGCTGAAATTATTTACCCCTCCTACCTTACGTCATAATATTGAGAATTATCTTCATCATCAGCTGCACCTTCTTGTGCATTAAGTTGTTTTGCTTTGCTTAATCGCCATTCGTATTTTTGTAAACAAGAGTCTGCTTTTTTCTGTTGTCCTGTTATGCTTTCACCTGTTAGTGCTGCTAAATAATAAGAAAGAGCAAACACAAATTCAGGTTCAAATAAAACTTCTTTTTCAACTCTTTTTGTATAACGCAATCTAGCACATTCAACTTCTGCCAAAAATGATTTTTCCCCAATAGAGTTGATATAAGGTTCAAATTTTCTTTCATCACCTTTTACCGTATCAATGATTGCCCTACCTGCAATGCAATCATTAGGACAATCATAAACATAAGGAAATCTAGGATTAGGTGATTTTTCTGTTGATAAAGTTAAATCTTTATAAGCATTTGCAAACCCCCAATCAAAAGCCTTTAAAACTTCATCTCTTGCCGTTTCATAAAAATTATTCAAAATAATTGCTTTGCTATCTTTATTCATACTGTTAGTAGAAATAGAAGCCGTTATACCAAGATGATTTAGAGCCATATTAAATATGCCAACTTTAGAATATGCCATTTTATTTTTCCTTATATTTATGAAAAGGTTATATTATCGCCTTTTGTACCACCACTAAGTTTATTCTTTGTTTTAATAGAAGAAGTACCACCCCCACCAAAACCAAGCCATTTAGAAGAAACGTCAGTTAGTTTTGCAACACCGTTCAAACCAGTTTGAGCTGCATTTATCATTCCAGTTTTATATGCGTTTTTACCTGCAATAACATCCATATTCGCTTCATTATTGAAATTATTTGCTTGTTGTTCGTAGGCTTGTGCTTTTCGTTCATAATTTGTTTGAATTTGTAGAGCATCAAGTTCACCCATTGCAGCAGTATCTTCAATAATATCTAGCGAAGTTCCCTGTGTTATATCCATACCGTTTGCAGCCATTGCAGCTTGTTGACTGCCTACTGCTTGCATTGTTTTCATTCGTTGCAAACGAGCTTCTTCAATACCAGTTTGTCTTTCATTTGCTGCATTTTTGTTTGCAATTTTTGCATTTTCATTTGCAACTTGAGCCTGATAATTATACATAGCTTGTTGCGATTTCCCCTGCTGAACAGAGGAAACCGTACCAAGAACTGTTGAAGCAATCGTTGCAACAGCACCAACTGCAAGCATTGTATTTGCAACTGCAGCACTTATTGCAATACCTGCAACTGTAACTGTTGATGTAATAATGCACATAATTTTTTCCTATTCTTTACCCAATAATTTTTTTAATTCTGCAATCTGTTCAACGATTGTTTTAGTGTCTGCCCCCTCAAGCATAATATTTTTTTCAACTGCTTCATCTAAAAGAGCATCATATTCTGCCATAAGTTCAGCTTCCGTTTTTTCTTCAGGAGCTTTACCTACATTTGTATCTGTTTCACCTTCTTTAGAAGTTTCATCTGTACCTACACCAGTTTCACCTTCTTGTGGAATTTCATGAACTCCACCATCACCTGCAACAATAACTTCCTCTGTTTTTGTTACATTATCGGTTTGAGGTTCAGAAGCAGAACCTGCTTTACCATTGGCATTATCTGCATCCTTTTGCTCATTTGATTTTTTAGAAGTTTCTTCTCCGTTTAATAAAGTTGCCCATGAAGGAACTTTTTCACCTTTGTAATTTTTAATAATTTCATTCGGCTGAACTAATCCACCATTATAAAAAGCAACTTTTTTAACTTTAAGAGTTAGTTTTTTCATTATTAGCTTCTTCCTTTCTATCAGAACCGTATAAAATTTCTGCGGCACTTTTAATTGCTTTACTTTGTTTTTCAAGTTCAGGAGCTACAAAAGACATAAGCTCTTTATCCTGCTTGATTTCTTCTGCTCTAATCAATGTTCTAACAGCATCTTTTATTTCCCATTCATCATATTTTGGTTTTTTAGGTTCTTGAGAAACATTGATTTTAATTTCATTATTATCTTCCATTTTCGTTTCCTTAAATTTCAAAAACTGCTATAAAATGGATGCAGATTTTTACACCTGCATCCACAAATCAATTACATATTTTGATATGAATTATCAACAGCATCAACAATTCCTGCTGTAATTTTGCCGGTTGTAGGAGCTGTACCAGTAACTGTGTAGTACAATCTCATAAAACCTTCATTTCCTGCCGGAACTGATTTAATAGGAAATTTTTTACCTGCCTTCAAATCAGCAAGAAGCAATGTTGCTTCAACTAATGTTTTAGCACTTGAAAAGGCTTCATTATCATCAGTTTGTACACCGACTTTCAAAGAAGTTAAGTTATCAAAATCTTCAACAACTTGTATTAGCAAAGGAATATCTTTGCCAAAAGCAATTTCATTTAACTTACCATTGCTTTTTGACATTTCAATAACATTTGTAGATGCAGCATTTGCTGTAATTGCTTGTGCATCTGAAAATATCGCTTGACTATCTAATCTCATAATTTTATTTCCTTTCGATTTCTTGTAATATCAAAATGAGCATTTTGCGAACTGTGAGCAGAGGATGAAAGGCGAAAGCCGTATCCGTTTATTGCGAACAGTTCAAGATAGAGAAAATGCTCAAAACTCTTATCGACAACAGTTAAGACTATTGAACTCTTGCTTCTGTATTAAGAATTTCAGAACAAGATTTAATAGGAATGCCCAAGAATTTAACAATAGGCTTTCCACCTACTTCATCAAGAGTTAAGTTTCTATTTGCTTTATCAAGTGCTTGTTTATGCAATGCAGTTCTAATTTCTTTGTTTGCGTAAATTACAGTCTTACCATTGACAGCATGTTCTTCAATTCTGTAATAAGCATCAATCATCAAATCAATTAATTTTGCAGCATTTGAAGTTTTTAAATCAGAAACATCAATATTAGCAATACGAGCTGATGAACGATAATTTCTTACACAAAGACCTAAATCCCAAGAAAAATAATCTCTGTATGCTTCATAGTTTCTACCCTGTGCATCTTGAACCGTTACTTGACCTTTATCTTCTCTTTGAAGTCCTGCTTTAGAACCTTTTGGATAAATAAGGTGAGTGTGTCTATCACCCCAAGTTACAAAGTAGATGGAAGTATTATCATCTCCTGTACCACCACCATCAATTACCTGATAACCTAATTCGCCATCAACATTTGAAATTTTGTTGTAACGAGTTGCTAAACCATCAAATGCAGAAGCATTTTTATCTTTGCAACCATAGAAGATATTTGTTTTTGCAGTTTTATTCATACCCTGAATGTGAGCTTCTGCTTCATTTAATCTGAATTGAGCTGTATTTCCGTTAATATCTGCCAATTTTTTATCAACTTCTGAATAATCATCAAGCATTGAAGTAGTATCTGTTACAGGAGTATAATCACCTTTTTGACATTCTACGCCTTGATAGAATTGTCTGAATTGAGGAGCAGGTAAACCATTTCTTACAGTTGTTTTGTGATGAGTTCCTTCATTACATTCAACTGCAATCGCATCTTCCAAAATCGCATTTGATGTTACAAACAAATCAATAATTGCTGCTGTAACTTTACCATCACCTTCCATTTGTGAATACATGTCTTTCAATGTTAAAAAGTTTTTTCCGATTGTTGCCATAATCATTTTCCCTTTCAAAATTTTACTAATACTTTTTTATTACCATTGTTTTTAATTAGTTCGCACCATATAAAACACTTGCGACATCTGTTGAACCTGATGGAGTTTTTGTTTGATAAATTTTATCATCACCAACAAGTTCACCAAGTTTATGAAACATCTTGATAATTGCAGGGTGGTAATTAAGCCCTGTATCAGCAAGAGCAGCTTTTACATCATCAGTTGCAAAAGCCGTATAGCCTTTATCGGCTACATCAAGATATGCGTTCATTTTTGTTTTATCGCCACCACCAAGTTCTGCATCTGTATTCATAGCTTGTTTGAATTGAGCCACTTTAGCTTGTTGATATTGCTTTATCATATTAGGCAATTCTGCCCCCTGTTTTTGAGCAAGTCTAATACCAAACTCCATGTACTTATTCGCTTGAGCTTGCGACAAATTAGTTTCCTTGTTAAGTGCATCAAACTCTTTGAGCATATCTTTGTCATATTCAAATTCATCAGGAAGTTTAACATCTTTGTAATCGTAAACTTCAGGAGCACCGTAAATACCTTTATCATCAGTATTTTTATTTTCTTTTCCATCTGTTCCTTCTGCAGATTTACCTTTTTCAGCATCATCACCATCTGCATTTGAACCGTCATTATTTTGTCCTAATCCTGCATTAAGATTTTCTTCACCTTCTGCACCTGCATTTTGAGCACCGTCATTAACATTACCTTCTTGACCTGCTCCGGTATTCAAGTTTTCATTTCCTAATTGTTCATTGTTTTCTGCCATTTGTCGTTACTCCTTCTTTCTTGTATTTCTGTATATTTCTTAAAATTATTTTGTCTTATGAGTTCAAGAATAAATTCACCCTGCTCTCTTTTTATGACCTTTTCTATATTCTGTAATTTGCCATCAGAGAATTGAATTTTTGTTGTGAAAGTTCCAAATTCTTCAAGTAAAAAATAGATAAAATCTAATCCATCAGATGAATTTGCAACATTTATAATCATGTTTTCTATATCTTTATCACTTGCCATTAACCCATTCCTAACCTTTTCAATAATTCAGCACCATAACTATCGCTACCACCTATGTTTTTAATCATTTCAGAACCTGCTTGCAGTTGCTGCATTTGTTCTGCTTGAGCTTGTTTTTCTGCTTGTTGCTGTCTAAGAGCTTCAAGTTCTTCATTAGGAGCAATCTGATTAGGGTCGATATTAGCGAAATCTGCATAATCATCAATCATTTTTTCGCCCTTAATTTTTTTAATAAGAACTGGATCTACGGCTTGAGCCATATTGGCAGTAAATGTAATAAATCTTTCCATTGAAGAAATATTTTGAGCCTTCATTGCTTGAGCAAGAGTTGAAATAAATTCAATTTCAATTTCTTCACCTTCTAATTCTTGAGGAACTTCAGGAAGAATACCTGCTTCCATTTCTGTATAAAACAACCAATCAAGAATTTGTTTTAATGCAGTATGAATTTGTTCTAATAATGGTGAAAGAAGCACAAGTTTTTCTTCTTTCAATTCATTAACTTCCGTTGCAGTTCTGCCACGTTCAGCAGTATTCAAAATCATTGCAAACAAATCATTATAAAAAATTGATTTTATATTTTCTCTAAGTTCTGCAATAATATTTTTCAATTCCAATACTTGAGGATTAACTTCATGTATTGGTCTTATTCCTGCCCCATTATCACCATCTTCATTAAAGAAGCCTGGATTATCAGAAAGTCTTTTATTTTTCAAACTTGCTGAACCCTGATAAGCAGGTGAAACCATTTTTTTAACAGCTTTACCAAGTTCTTTAATCATTGACATAAGTTGTTTTGCATCAGGTAAAGCATAAATACCACAACCTTTTGATGGGTACGCATCTTCACCATTGCAACTTGCTTCAAAAACAACATAAGGAAATTTATCAAAACCTGCTTTTTTCAAGAATGATGTAGTTCCATTGCCAACTTCATAAGTAACAGATATAAATTTCTTTTGAGCTGATATAGGTGAACCTTCTTTGTATTCCCTATTAGGCTCTACAAAATGAACGATTTCAAACATATCATTAGGTCTAGCTTTATAAACTTGTTGAACTGCATCAGAACAATTTTCTAATCCGTATCTTTCAACAAGATTTTTTGCACTTTCCATATAGTTACGACAAACAGTATCAACAACACCTCTGCCATCTTTTGAATAGTAGTACGAACCGATTGGCAGAACTTTGAAATTTGCAACATTTTCATAATCTTTTTCCATTGCCATACAAGAAAAAAGAAATACTCCAAGTTGCTCATAGACTTCCGGAAGAAGCTGATAAAAATTTGATGCGTACAAAATTTTTCTTGATAATTCTGCTTGATTAGAACACCAAAGTTTAGCAGCATAACTCATTTTATTTTTCTTGTTATCTCTGTTCATTATGCCAGTTTTAAACCATCTTCTAGTCGGTGAAGTTGCACCAGTCATCATACCTGATGCAAAGTTTCTAACAGCAATAAATGTCGTACTATCAAGAATTTTCTTGCTTTTTACATGAGGTTTATTGATATTTCTAGCAATAAATCTTACTGCATTAGGAGCAAAATAATCAGCCAAATCTTGCAAATCAGGTTTAATCTGATCGAAAATATTTTTTAATTCTGCTCTTCTTTGTTCAAAATACTTTTTATCGTACTTTACATTTTCCATTATTCATTCCTTATTTTCGGTATTATTACCAATAGGCTGATATGTAACTTCAAAACCAATTTGTAAATTTGCCAATATCAGCCGTCAATATATCTACGTGCGTAGCACTATTCACCTAATAATTCTTTTTTCTGTGTTGTTGCAGTATCACCTAAACCTCTTGCAGAAGTTTTTGTATCACGACCTGCAAGAGCAGCAGTTTTGTTTCTTGTATTTGTTGATGCTTTTGAAACACTTGCATCAGCATAAGTTGGAGCTGCAACATCTTCTTTTGTAGAACTGTTTACACTCGGCATTTTAGGAGTTGAACACATTTTATATTTCCCCTTTCTTTATTTGTTCACTAATCAAACGGATTAAAGTCTGAATTGATATAAGAAGATGAACTCTTTTGCATCTTTGCAGTAAATAGATGAGAATGATATGTAATTGCATAAATTGCCATCATTAAGGTATCTGCAAAGTCAGGACTTTCAGCCTGTTCTTTTCTTATTTCTTTTTTGTTTTGAATAAAATTTAATCCGTTAGGTTTAAAATCTCTTTTAATATATTCAAGCTGCCTAATTGTATTTTCACAACGCAACTTCAACCAACCATTATCAATAAATTCTTTTACTGCAATATAACCATCTGCTCTTGCATTTCCACAAGCCAAATTCTTTGCAGAACCTGCTCCTCTAAAACCTATCGCATCATCAATAGATTTTTTAACACTCACCCAAATCGGATAACCAAGTCCATCAGCATCAATGATTAAAATATCAGGTTTCCAAATACTATAAAAATTAACTATCTTACCTTTTGTAATATCAGTATCAGGTTCAGCCCAAGTAACAGTTTGAGTTTCTTCCCAAGATGTCATGGTCTTTTGCTCTAATAATTTTGCTACACATAAATCACCACCTGATGCAGACAAGTCCACAGCCATCACTTTATTTTCAGGATGATTTTCTTTATTAAATACAATATCAACTGCATACTGAACTTTATCTGATGATAAAAGATAATCGCTTGCTTGAGCCAACGGATAACCAAGCCAAATATGTTCATAATCTTTTATATTTTTTGCTTTCTGAACTTCTGCTTCATGTTTCATTGCTTCATTCAGAAACGGATTATCAAAGTAGTTGATATTTATATGTAAACAATCTTCACGACCAACACAGAATTTATAAACTGCATCATTCCGAACAAATCTGTTCATTGTGAAAATTATTTTAGCATTTGTTTTTCTGATAATTGTAGGAACAACAATATCAAGTGTAGGTTTTGTAATTGCTTGAGCTTCATCAATCCAAAGAATATCAACATCATCAAGACCTTTAATTGATACTGAACCTTGTTCTCTAAATCCCTGAAAGAAAATTCTTGAACCAGTTTTTCTATGAACAAGTTCTTTATCGGATATTTTCCAATCAAGATTATTTTTGTTTACTAAACCATCAAAAACAGATTTTACTGAATTTTCGATAGACTTCTGAATTTCACGACCACAGCAGACTTTGATTTTTCTTTTTTCACCGATATATAAAATCCATCTTGCAATAACTTGTGTTTTTCCTGAACCTCTGCCACCTTCAAGAAGAAAGTACAAATATTTGTTAAATTCAGTTATTACAGGATAAAGTTTTGGTGGACATTGAAGCATAGCAGGAACAACAAGAGAATTATTGTTGCTAACTATTTTCTTCATTGACTACTTCCTCACCGATATTTAAAACAAGTTCTTCACCATTCACAAAAACAGAAGGCATTTGAGTTACATTGCCTGAATGAATAATCTGATCTTTTAGCAAACCACAAACTTTTGCTTTGTTTTCATCAGCCTTTATCGCAGCAGCAACATTGGGATTGCCCTGTTTATCTTTACATTCAAGAGCAATTAGTTTCAATTCCTCACAATCATTAAAATAATCAACTGCCGTATAATTTAATTTTTCTTGAACAACTTTTGCAGTATTTTGTCTGTAATACTCTAACCATAGGGTTATCTTAGGGTTTTTGAAGAATTTACTAGCTTCAACATATATTGATGCTGCTTTCATATTGGAACAATTATAAGCATAACGATATGCTTCACTCTTTTTATAACCATTAGTGAAGTATTGTTTTATGCAGCAATGCTCTTTTTCTGTTAATTTTGGTAAATCTTCTGGTCTAATTTCTGTCATGTAAGCACCCAAAATAAAGTGATTATCAGCATTGAATTAATTAAATACCGATAACCAATGAAATTAATTAAACTATCCGAGTTTTAATTTAGAGTTTTAATTTCTTTGACAAGTTCAGAGTTTCCAAAATTATCACTTCTGTACTGTCTAATTGCAACTACTTCACCTTTTTTGTTGCGTACTTCCCTGTTATCTCCATAAGTCCAACCAAACGGTTTTCCTTTTTTGCTATAAATTAATTCTTGCCTAGTGTATAAAACACGCTTTCTTTCATTTTGAATAATCTTTTCAGCTCTCAAACCTGATTGCGTATCTACATACACTTTGAAATCTATTTTTCTTTTCTCAATAAGACTAACAACAGTTTTACCTTTTGGAGTTCTGCCTAATAGCAATTTTCTTTCATTGAAATCTTTTGTATCTTCTAAAAACCAAATATCAAAAGGTCGTATTTCAATATTGGAAAATTTTATTCTATTCATCAAAACCCTCTTAAAACTGCATAGTTAATCTTATTTCACCAATTACTACTCGTTATGTTTATGCTTCCCAGCTCAATGTCCCCATTGAAAAACATACATTTCATAATCTGTTTTCAAATCTAAACGAAGTTTTTCAAAATGTAAATATTTTTAAATTGATTTAATTTAATTTAATTGATTAAAAATTTAGTAGCAAAATCAACTCCCACACAACTTTTCAGCAAGTTTACATTTTTTAATATTTAATTTTAAATACTTGACAAATTTTCAACAATCATTTTATTTTATAAGCTGATGGCAAACTATTCTAAAAGTAAAATCAGCAAGTCTAAAACCACACTAAAAGAAAAAAATAAAAAAATATTTTCCTGTTTCTCTCAGCTATAAAAAATACGATTAGTATTTTTTATATTTAATTTTATTTACTTTACTTTTATTTAATTTAATTGCATAGCGAACGCAAAACAAACGCAATGCGTTGTCTTAGAATTATTTTTGCTTTTGCAATGCAAACGCATAAAATTGTTATTTGCGAATGTAAACAAAAAAATATGCAATCGCAATGCGAACGCATAACGAACGCAAAGCAACTGCATATTTTTTGATTATGCTATTGCATATTAAAATTTTTGAATATAGCCGTTGTTATTATAATAAGTAGCTCCGGTTTGGTTATTATAAATCATATTATTATTTCTTGTATATGAAGAACCATCAGAACCATAAACATTTCTATCTTTAACTGTATAGGTAGTATAGTTATTCATTGATTGATAAGTGTTGCTATTAACTTTGTTGTAATAATCAGAATTACTTGAATAGTTATTGTAATAATAGTTATCAGCATTAGCACTTAACGCAAAAAATAACAAACTTGTTAGTATCAATATACATTTTCTCATATTTATATTATTCCTCATTTTTAAAATTTTTCAACCCCTGCTGCAACATTTCTTCATGGTTATCCACCAATATCATACTCATTATTAAATTTAATTAAATCTTTTTCGCTAGGAATATCTTGTTCATATAATTTTTGTTCCAAATGCTTTAACCTTGCTTTGTACTCAATAGGTGTTTCTATGTGCACCCAAACTGGATTGAGCATATTGCTAGTTTCTTTATTATCAAAAGTGCCAATACTAATAGATATTTTAAACAAAAAGAATGCAATAATGCTTAGAATAACTAGCAGTAAAATTTTAAATACAACATTGAAAAATCTCATGATATTCCCTTCTGTTTGCAACCTTTTAATATATAGAAAGGAGCAAACAATGCCTAAAACAGATCTTCAAAAAATCTTGTTTGCACTCAAAGTTGTTTTTGGTGAACAAGAAGCAAGAAGAATTTTCATCAAACTAGCACACATATTATTTGATTAAACCTTCTTCACGCAAAATTTTTCTTACCTCAAGAGCAAGTTCATCTTTGACTTGTTCAAATTCAGGTGCATTAAATGCGTTACCCTTACCAACAAGCAGATAATTTATATTAATATCAAATGTTAGTATCAGTTTACATAAAACATCTTGCGAGAAATTATTATTGTCAGCTTCTACTGCTGCTATTGCAGCTCTTGACAAGCCTATTTGTTTGCCAAATTCCTCTTGTGATAGCCTTAATTCTTTACGAATTTTTTTTAATCTGTTGCCTTGAGTTGTCATAGTTTCTACTCCGTTTGTATGAAGTTTTGTAAACAATGTATATTCCTACTTGACATTTTGTTA
>ERZ808267.164-NODE-164-length-27030-cov-6.269620_pt1 | contig 27030 bp, 33 predicted proteins | sample MGYA00521241_ERZ808267 | MGnify/ENA primary metagenome ERZ808267 (study PRJEB31516, sample SAMN03275592) | gut metagenome | biome: mammalia-associated habitat; material: feces | host: Papio cynocephalus | place: Kenya | collected 2012-07-19 ...
CAACAGATTTCTCTATTTCATAACTTTTTTGTTGCGTTAAGTTTTTCAATTAAAGCCTTATTCTTACCTCCCAACCAAATCATAATGCTTTTGGCTGTCATAATTAAGGACTTGCACATCCTATAGTGAAAATATCAACACAAGCATTGACAAAGTATTAGTGACAAATTTCGTCAAAAAAGCAGGCACATATATCTACTCTCATGACATTTTATGAATTGCCTGTATAATTCTTGCAATCTCCATAACTACAATCTTCAGCATCACCCCACCTGACATTACATAAAACCATATCTCACGCATATGCTGTGATTTTGCTATCGGTGTGGCTATTGCTGCTATAATTATGATTGCGGCTCCGACACAACCCACAATGTTTGGAATGCTCACAAGCGAAAATATACCCGGATTACAGCTTCCATCTATGTTATATTGAATTGTTTTATCCAGTCCGTCTCTTGTTGCCGCAAAGCAGCATATAACAAGACCATATATTAATACAAACAGGCTTCTTCTCCCCCATAAATTTATGTTGTTTCTGCAAACGATTGAATATCCAATAAATCCTGCCAGTGATAAAATCATAAATGTGGTAACTGTTGTTACCGCATTTCCAAAATAAAGTTTCATGCTTTCTCCTCCCGCTATTTATGTTTTTGTACCATTTTATTCTCCGAAGCCCGCCAGTGCCAGAAATTTCTTATCTGATTGGATGCCCTGGGTCAGAAATTGTCCGTCCCGGAACAATGCATAGGTGGTAACCGGTGCAGGGACATTCCGGGCACTCTCCTTGTCCGTGATATGAATGGCCGTAAGCTGAATCCCGTGTTCCTTCGCAGCCTGTTGCACCTTTGGCACCCAATAAAAGGTATATGGACACTGATCTGTATAATATAGGACAAAGCCTTTACCATCCACCCTTGGATGTCTGGCACATTCTTTGAATTTCGGTGGTTCTATGTCCGGTTCAAAGGGCAGGTACATGAGATTGATACCACAGTCGGATATGTCTGCGGTCTTGAAACCCTTGTAGGCCAGAAACTTCGGATCAGCGAGAAATTCACGTTTCCGACCCTCCGCACACAAAATACAAAGTCCTTTTTTCCCTTGTACCCCGGCATCCCGGATGCACTCCTCCAGCAGGTCATCAGAGTACCCATGTCCCTTCATGGAGCCTGAAACCCAAAGACAGTTGATGTATAGCCAGCCTTCTGCCTCAATCGGTACCCAGGCATTTTCTGCCGGAATGTATTCTATGAAGCATTTGCCTCGTTCTTCACTGCGGTAAAAAACAAGCCCCTCATCAAAACGCTGCTTCATCCATTTCTTTTTTACAACACTTTGCTTACCTGACATGGCACAGCAAATATGTTCTTTGTCTATGTTTTCTTTTGTAATCCTAATGTAATTCATAAGTTATTCCTCCTGTTATTACACGATGCATTGTAAAACTGTTATGTTACTTGTCTTGTTTACAGACTTCGGGTAAAGAATCCGTTCCTGTGACCCGGATACTTCATTCAATTCACTTCACCCTCTCAATCCGGTTTGCATCTTTCCGTAAAAGTGATTCATATGCTCTTCAAGCAGCTCTATTACCCATCCCTTGTCATCTGCTCCGTCATATATGCTGTAAAGCAAAAAAATAGGTCCATAAAAATCAAGTGCGGTCTGTCCGGCTTTTTCTTCATCCTCCAGCATGCCTGAGAACAAGGCTTCTATATAAGTTAACGGCCCACTTGCAAGGTAATTCTGATATAACTGTGCCATCTGTGGTTCTCTGTACTGTTCCAGTGTCAGCATCTTACGGAAGCAGCTTGAAAATTCTTCCTCTGTCCAATGAAGAAACTGCACCTTTGTAAACTGCTTAATCTTATCAAACGCCGTTTCTTTATACTCAGCCGTAACCTTTTCCAGATCACCCTCCGGCATTTCATACTGCTTTACCCTCTCCATATCCAATTCATTCATTTTATCAATAATACTATCCAATATTTCCTGCTTGCTTTTATAATGCTTATATAATGCAGCCTTGGTTACTCCAAGCTTTGATGCAATATCATTCATGGATGTTCCCATATATCCACTTTGTGCAAATAGCTTCAACGCTTCTTCCAGTATTTTTTCCTTTGTGTTCTTTTCTTTGCTTCCCATATCTGATCTCCTAATTAAGCCCGTTGTTAAGTTACCTTTTGGTCACCTTAATTATAGTTACCTATCGGTCACTTGTCAAGTAAATAATTAATTAATGTTGTCTTTCTCTCCGTATCTTGAAAAAATAACATGCCCCTTTGCGTTTTTTCCACTAACACATAACCAATATGTTCCTTTTTCATTAATCTGTATTTCAAATTCCGCATCTGTTACATCATCGCCTTTATATACAGACTGATTATCTTCATTATATATATTTACGGAAATTTCACCGGATTCTCTGATAATCTTTACATTAATACTTTCACCGGCATCCATTTTTATACTATGCGAATGTGTCGAGTTCATCTGCTCAAAATCTACATCGTAAAAGTCTGTATCCGCTATCTCACTTCCCACAAAAGCAGATTTATTGCATAATCCGCAGGCAGTAAAGACTAATATCATATTAAAAAGTATTCCGGATAGTATAATTTTTCTTTTAATTGCCTCTTTCATTTCAACAGTCCTCTAATCCAGTCATCTAAAAATGTCATCTGCTTTTCTGTATGAAACCAATGTTCTACGTTTTGCATTATTGTTAGTTCTGCATTGACATCACCTGCAAATAATGTTTTATAATGGTCAGCTTCCATAGCATTTCCACCTTTTCCATGGATATATAGAACTAATTGTCTCACGAATCTTACCTCTCTATCTTCCTTTCATATATAAACCTGCTTTCAACACCAAGAAAAGAAATGACAGCGCTGTTGCATATGTCTCCCCTGTCAAAGCCAGAAACAGTACTGCTGCAATACCAAGCAGCATAGAAAATACAATTACCAGCTTGTATACTTTCTCAATTTTCAACTGCGTAACTATAATCTCTGCAGCTCCAATTAACATTAATAAAAAGAACAATACCCAATAAACCATCCTGTTAAAGGCTGATGTCTCTGTATAGCCGAACAGGTTTACGGATGCAATATATTCTTTCATTGATTTTGGATACAGCGGCAGCACAATCAGCAGAAAATGAAACAAGTCAATAGCTCCGATCAGAATGCTGCACAGATTATGCATGTTGGATTTATTTTCTTTCTCCGCAATTGAAAGTAATTTTTCCCCAGACAACAGTTCATCAATTGTCACAGAGAAAAACGTCGAAATTTCTTTTAGCGAATCAATACTCGGATACCCTCTGCCCGATTCCCACTTCGATATAGCTGTTCTTGAAACAAACAGAGCTTCTGCTAATTCTTCCTGTGTTAAGCCTCTGCTGCTTCTTAACTCCTTCAGTTTTTCATTAAATTCCATGGCAGAACCTCCACACTTGAACATCAAGCCCATTCAAATGGGCTGACACTACTTATCCTCACAAAATAACAGAACCATTGCTTTGTACAAGCAATACAGCCCTGTACTCAAAATCACAGCACCAACGATATCCGTAAACCAATGCACTCCAGCGACCAGTCTTCCAATCACCATAAATGTAGAAAAAATAATTGACATTACACTCACACATCTTCCAAATAGCAGATTTGTGCTTCTGCGATTCACCTGATATACCAAAGTAGGCATAACGCCTAGTACAAGCAGCGTTGTAGATGATGGATAAGATGCCTCAAGCATCCCATCAATCAGAATTGGTCTGTAATTAATCGGAATCATCTCAAAAATCAGATATCCAAAAATCACTACTACATAATAAATACCAAGGAAAATCAAATCTCTGTCAACCTTAAAAAGACTTTTCCTTTTTATCAGTTGTGCTAACCCCATTCTACCAAATACCATACATACAAATATCGGCACAAGACCTAACCAATCGGTAATCGTATAGATTGCCATGTGTACTCCGGTAATTCTGTGAAACCAGCAGTTAAAGGTTGCGAATCCAATCTCCGTGCCCTTTGGTCCTGCAGGCTGCACATCCACACATTGTATTAAACATGTCCAGATTGCAAACATTACAAGTAACGCAATTCCTAAAATTAATAGCTTCTTTCCGTTTTTCTTCATTTTGTTTTACCTTCCTTTTATTTTTTGCCTGTTGGCTGATTGGAAGGTAACATATACAGCTGAAAATAGTAAGAATCGCTCTGTCACATGTACGGTACGAATCGTGTCATACTTACTTTTCCTTAAATGACGCAGTATATATTGGATCCAGTACCAGCATAGTTACTGTTACATAATAAAAAATAGCTTTCCCATGTCTTTTCATCTATAATTTTATAATTATTATCCATAAGCCATTCCTTCACTTATCATTTATCCTTAAATAGTAGTTCCTAATTTATATGCTTCTTCTATGCCGATTGAGTCTTTTACATCGCCCTTATCCTTTGCACCTCTTACCAGGACTGTTCCGGCATCTTCAAGCTTAAAATAGTTTAATACAAGCTGATATTGCACCCTTATTGCATCAAACAGCTCCGGTAATGTGGCTGCACCCACTAAAATCAATGCAAGCTTTTTAATCTTAAACTCATTACGCATAGGTGTATGCAATCTGTCAATAAGTGCCTTTAACTGTGCACTTACACCATAAAAATATACAGGCGAAGCTATAACAAGCACATCTGCCACTTTCAGTTTTTCATATACTTCCGTCATATCATCTTTTTGAAAGCACTCATGTCCTTCTCTGTCAAAACATGTATTGCACCCTATACAAGGATTTACTTTATAATCTGCTACCGAAATTACTTCAACACTATTACTTTTCTTAGCGCCATCAACAAATGCCTGCACAAGTAACTCAGTATTTCCACCTTTTCGCATACTTCCTGATAAAACAACAATATTACTCACTGCCTGTTGTTCCTCTCTTTCCTAATATAATCGCAAAAGACGCAAGCAATAAAATTTCTGCTCTGCGTCTTAGCGTCCGGCGTCTGCCACTCTTAGTAATTAATCACTATCATTCTGCATTCTTCACAGCAGTTCGCTTCCACTCTTGTCCTGTGACTTGGTTTGAGTTTTGTTATTTCTACAAAACCCTCTGCGTTTTTTGCATTCTCAAAAACTCCCGGTACTTCATTTGCAAAGCTGAAAGCTCCATCTTTACTGCTGAACAAATATCCTTTTCTCATTTCTTTACCACATTTTGGACACTTCATCTTCTAATCCTCCCCCCTGTGCTTTTTTCTGCTCTTTCCAATTATGATATACACAGACAATTGCTAACACAATTCCAAATGTTACAAATGGCAATGCTGCCATAGTAAATTCTCTCATATACTTATCTTACCTCCATTCTTAAGTTACCATTTGGTAACTTGCATTATAGTAACCAAACGGTAACTTGTCAATATTTAATTCTGATTATTTTAATACTATATTCATATAACTTATCAGAATATGGCACGGAGCAAAGATAACCGCAAAAATCAGTAGTAAGATATTGCCGCTTATAATACCGCTTTCAATAAATAGCAAAGATGGGATAATTGATAAATATAAGGACTTTCGTATAGAATCCTCTTTCCAGAATACTATCCAGCCTAAGCAATACAATACAACGAGTATCACTCCCAGAACCAGATAAACTGTTTTCCCCTGTTTAAACCAATACCCACTGTTCATAAAAGGAATTGTAAGAAACATGCTGAAAAAACAACCAAACCTCCCAATCTGCTCTAGAGATTCAACTAATTTGTTCTGGTACCGATTTTCGAATCCATCTTTACATGTTATTGCAAACACAATATTAGGGATTAAAATCACAATAACAAAAATCAGTCCCCAGTAATTCAAGTATTTATTCATAATACACTCCTTTCCAGCAGAGCGGTCGTCAAATGCACTGCATAAATGCGTGCATTTTCCTCGTCGCCCTAACAAAAAGACGCAGGCAAAAAACATTTCGTTTCTGCTCTGCGTCTTAGCGTCTGGCGATGGATTTGTAATCCACTATATGATCCTTTACATTGATAATAAAACTTTCTTTACATTTTGGACAAAACAGCGGAAAATGTTTTAACTCCGTATCATCCAGTATCTGCGTCCGTGTCTTTGCACCGCATACCGGACATAGTATCCATTTATCCGTTACTATTGCTTTCATCTGACCTGTCACCTCCTGATAAATCCCATAAAGTGCTATCCTTCACACCTAAGCCTTTTAAATATGTCATACCTGTATTATGAAGCATATGATACATATTTTCTTTCGTATCCTTGACGATTCCTGTTGCAATAAGGGTTCCTATCCCCTGTGTATACACCATCATTGTCATCGCAAAATCCATTACCTGTTTTGGTGTAATCCCAAGCAGTTCTTCCATCTCCTGATACACATTAGCGGCATCCTGATTATTCGTCTGTAACTCGAAGCCTGTACTTAGCAGCTGGCTTCGTTCTCCCATATAAAGGAAACGAAACAAATTAGGATTTTCTAATGCTAAGTCAATGGTTCCTTTTCCTCTTTGTTCGAATGTTGCAAGTTCGTTTTCATTCGGACTATAATACTTATCCTCTACGTACTGCTCCGCAAAAGGAATCAATTCCTCACGCAATCCATCCATTCCACCAAACTGCCATGAAATCGGTGCTGTAGAGCATCCAAGTTCCCCTGCTACAGCTTTTATGTTAAGAGCGGCATATCCATTTTTTGAAACAAGCTCCAGTGCAGCCTGCAGCATATCTTCTTTTTTTATTTTTGGACTACTTGGCATATAATATCTCCAATACTATAAATTAGTTTATTGTAAACTCATTTATAGTATATCACTTTATACATACATCTCAATGACAAGTATATATTTTTCACTTTCTAAAACTTCATCCGATACAGTTCTATTCCAAGTACTGCATTATATCCTGTCGCAGCAAACACACTGAATCATTCAACAATCCCGAAATAATCCTTCGGTACAATATTCATTCCATTGCACCTACCATCATCACACCAAGAGCAATTGCTGCAAAAATGCCATAATAGTTGCTTCATTGCTATAATCATCTTATCCGTCTCTTCTGCGACAATTTTGGCTGCCATGGGATTCTGGCTTCTTTCGGAATAGATAACCTTGTCTGCAATCATATACATGGATACGTTACCAAGTCCTTTATTCGCCGCCAACTCCAATGTGCCATGATAATCTCTTTTGTTTTAACTACCATTCGGTAGTTTTAATATATCACACTGTTCTGCATAATTCAAGTACAGCTTTCATTTAACCTCGTACAGAATAAACCATTAACTGAATATCATTATCCGATGATGGCTTGTCCAACCTTTTTTATACCAGGCCTTTTTCATTGACTTCATTACAATTTTTGCCTCCTGTTCTCTGCATGCGAAGCAAATATTCACGAACACTTCGCTAAAATAACTGTCCCGGCATTTTCTTTTTTTCTTTATATGGAAACTGCTTATCAAACTCTTCTGCCTCCTGCTCATCTACAAGATAGCCTTCCGGTGTGGCATACTCTCCTGTAATCCCATCAAGATAACCAGGTACAAGTTCTTTACACAAAAAGAATGATGTATCTTCCCCCTCCGGCAATCCATGATATCGGATGCCATACTCGCTTGCCTGTCTGAATCCACTCTTACCGTAAAAATCAATATTCCCTTCAAAGCATAATGCTCCACAGCCAAGCTCTGCTGCTTTCTCCAATGAATAATCAAGCAGGATTTTACCATATCCTTTCCGCTTATATTCATTCTTGATACAGATTGGCCCCATCGTCATAATTGGAATATATCTTCCATCATCCGATTTAATACTCGTTCTCATAAACATATTCTGACCAATCAGCTTACCATCTTCATCATTTTCTTTAAGAAGCATCACAAAATCCAGTTCCGGAACAAATGCCGGATCATTTCTGAGCTGATGCAATACATAATGCTCAAGACAGCCTGGACGATATACGTTCCAAAAGCTGTCTCTTACCAGATTTTCCACCTCACGGTATTCACTTTTTTCTTCTAAACGAATTATTATATTATTCATTGCCTAAACTCCTGTACTAAATTACTGATTGCTGATACAAACTCATCCTTTACCTTTTCTTTATCCCCTGTGCCATCAAAAATACTGTAATAAAAATGCATAACCGCGCAAAGTCTTACAGCCTTATCCTTTGCACCTGTAATTCCCATACTCTCAAATAGCTCCTCCACATAGAAATCAGGCCCGGTCACGAGATACTTCTGATACAAATCCTGCATTTCCTCATTGCGAAACTGCTCTATGGTCAGCATTTTCCGAAACGATGATGCAAAATCATCCTCTGTCCAATATTCAAACATAGACTTGCTATATTCCAAAAAAACATCCAGTGCTACATTCTCATACTTTTCAGGCATTTTTGCTTTAGCGTCCCCCGGCATATCATAATCTGATGCCAGTTCACCATCCTGCTTTTCCATGCACCGTACAATACAGTCAAAAATATCTCTCTTGCTTTTGAAATGGCGATATAGTGCTCCTTTGGTCATATTAAGCTCACCGGCTATACGGCTGACCGAAACAGCCTCATAACCATCTATGGCAAACAGATGCAATGCCACAATTAATATTTCTTCTTTTCTATTACTCATTCAATTACCTCCGAGCTAAAATAAACGACTGTTTACGTCTTAATAGTAGTAAACAGCCGTTTATTTGTCAAGCTCATATTTTGTCCGGATATTTTACCAGATCATATAATTTTCCATATTTTCCTAAATCCCGCACACCATGAAGCTGCATGCCAAGATGAATATATTTATCGCACTTTGACTTTGCATCCGTTTCCAGAAGCACCGGGACCTGAAGCCGGTTCCCTTCTGAGTAGGCAAGCTCCATTGCCTTTCGCATATACCCCTGTCCCTGATATTGTTCCGGAACACATACAAGGCCAACAAATATATATGGTCTTTTCTCCTTTTTCATCCTGTCCTGAAACGACTTTCCACCCTTGGAAAGTACATACCCCATATGAATTAATTCTTTCAGGCTCATGGAACGAAAAAGTGCCTTTACAAGCTGCATACCTGCCCGGATTTTCAATTTTTGCCCCGGCACTTTGTAAGCGATATAACCCTCTCCCCGTTCGCTTGTCGCATAGAGCATTCCACCTTCATACGCCATCCGTACATACCCGGATATATACAGGGCTACAGCATCCTTACTACTGTAAAATGCACCCATACCAACTTCTTCACCATAATCATAATATCCAAACGCATGTCCGATCATCTTAGCAGCCTGAGCATCCAGCACTGTTACCTTCATGGTTCTTCTCCTCTTCTTTTTCTACTCCGGTAATAATCCAGATTAATTCATCGCTTATGCAAAAAAATATTTTGATACACTAATTTGCTCTATTTCAATAATATTTATCTGATAAGACATGATAATTTTTTCCCACACAGTACTCCCAATATACAGCCACAACAGCTAAGCAGTACATATAATCCTCCAATTGCATACTTATTATTGTCAAACAAATTATATGCTTCCAAAGAAAATGTTGAAAAGGTGGTAAAGCCTCCACATACCCCTGTTTTCCAGAACAATATGGTGTTTTCGGATATCTGATTTTTACAGCTTATAATACCAACAATAAATCCAATCAGTATAGAGCCTATAATATTTGTCACCAGGGTCAAAAACGGAAAACAATTTTTGACAGGAATAAGGCTTATAGTATATCTGCCCATTGCTCCCACCGCTCCACCAAGAGCCACAAATAAATATCCCATATGTATCCTCCATATTTTCACTTTAATAACAATCTCAATTTTTCTTACTGTCTGTGTATATGCCTGATTAACATCTCCAATAAGTGATTAAAAAGGAATCAGAAATCACTTGAATAAAAATTCCATTATCTCTTTGGAAACCACGGAATACATCGGTTTACCTCTTTTATATAATAATTTTTTCTACCGGACATTTCTGATTTGTGTTCTCATGAAAATGAAACAGTTGTTCATCCGGTGCACATTCTACTGCATTATAAACACCTTTCTTCGACAGTAATCATATCAAAAAACAATTGTAATTTCAATGGTTACATTATTGTAGTCTGCTTTAGAGAAACAGAAAGATAATTCACAAGTAAAATTCTAACAAAAAATATTGACTCTACAATTGTTGTAGAGTTTATGATATGCTTATATCAAATAAGAAAGAGGAAATTATCATGGAAAAAAATCTCACAACCGGAAGTGTTCTCAAAAATGTAATTTGGTTTTCCCTTCCGTACCTGCTCTCCTATTTTTTACAGACACTCTATGGAATGGCAGATTTGTTTATTATCGGACAATATGACGGCGTGGCAAGTACTACTGCAGTATCTGTCGGTTCACAGATCATGCATATGATTACCGTTATGATCGTAGGTCTTGCTATGGGTACTACAGTAAGTATTGCACAGGCAATCGGAGCAAATAACAAAAAACAGGCATCTAAGGTTATTGGAAATACACTAGCTTTGTTTATGGGAGTGGCTATTGTAGGAATGATATTGTTACTTATGCTGGTACGTCCCATTGTATCAGTAATGTCTACTCCTGCCGAGGCTGTAAATGGTACTGTCACATATTTGACAATCTGTTTTATAGGTATTCCATTTATCACAGCGTACAACATCATCAGCTCTATTTTCAGAGGTATGGGAGACAGTAAAAGTCCGATGTATTTTATTGCTGTGGCATGCGTTGCTAATATTTTATTGGATTACCTTTTTATGGGGGCATTTAAACTTGGTCCTGCCGGGGCTGCACTTGGGACAACCATTTCTCAGGCAATCAGTGTACTGATATCATTGATCGTTATTATAAAAAGAAAAAGCATTGTGCTGATTAAGACAGATTTTAAACCTCATCGTCCGGTAATGGGAAAGATATTATCTATCGGTATTCCGATTGCTGTGCAGGATGGTCTGATTCAGGTTGCTTTTATTGTGATAACAATTATTGCAAACCAGAGAGGATTAAACGATGCAGCCGCTGTAGGCATTGTAGAGAAAATAATAAGTTTTCTGTTTCTTGTTCCGTCTTCTATGTTATCAACCGTTTCAGCCCTTGGGGCACAAAATATCGGAGCACATAAACCAGAAAGAGCAATTGCAACACTGCGGTATGCTGTGTTGATTGCAGTTGGATTCGGAATATTGGCAACCATTATAATTCAATTTACCGCCGGATCAATAGTCGCTTTATTTACCGATAGAAATACATCAGCCGGAGCAGATGTGATAAGGCTTGGTAGTCAATATTTGCGGGGTTATATCTTCGACTGCATTTTTGCAGGTATTCATTTTAGCTGCAGCGGTTATTTCTGTGCCTATGGAAAATCCGGACTGTCATTCTTACATAACATTCTGGCCATTGTACTGGTTCGTATTCCGGGAGTTTATCTGACATCAAGGATATTTAAGACAACTTTGTTTCCGATGGGGCTTGCAACAGCAGCCGGCTCTTTGTTATCAGTGTTAATCTGTGTGATTGCATTTTATGTGATATACCATAAAGGACCGACAAGGGAATAACCTCCTCACCGGTATTAAGAAGCTTTGCAAATGCGTTCTCCTTTATATAAAAAATTTTACATCATTTACTAAACTAATTAAACTAAAAATCTGCATCCTGTATGGGCAATTTTCAGCTTGTCTTTGTTATGCATAAAATATAAGGTTTCCAGCGTTTCCCCTACATAACCTATATATCTGTTTGGCTCTTTATTTCCATTGGGATTATTTATTTCTTCAATCCTGAACAACAGCGGAAATAACCAGTTACAATATTTATCAAGTACTTCGCTCTTTGCCAATACAATATTGTAATTGTACAAATATTCTTGTTTCAATATAAGGTTAAATTCTTCCGCATATTCCGGCTCTATTTCCTTTAATGCCTGTATCACGCCAGACCATTCCTGTTTTGTAAGATATCTAAGGTGATGTGCTTCAATATCCGGCTCATATGGCATTGGATATGGAAGTACAACATCAATATCATTTGTTGCAAGTCTGCTATGATCAGCTTCCGATAATTCAAGGAATCTTCTATAGTGTGCCAGACCGTAATACTTTCCATCTGATTGTGAAACTCTGTTTTTCCATATCCAGTAAAGACCTGTAAGTTCAGAATAATCACCATTCTTGGCAGAAATATTATAGCCTGTGTTATCGGAAAATTGCGCTATTACTCTGTCAGTCATAGCAGCTCCTACCTGAACAGGCATAAAATAATCAGGAAACTTATAATCTGTTTCTAATAGCTTATCTTTATGGTGCACCATCTGATATATTTCAATATCAGGCTTTCGGATTCCTGTTGGATATGTAGATAACGGGGTGAATCTTCCTGCTTTAATGAAAGCTTTTTTTTGCATCTCGGCCCACTTCATAGAATCCAGGCGTACATGATGATGTATTCCTGCTTCTTCAAGACTTTTTTCAATTGCTCCCATTACATTTTCCGGTGTTCCTATTAAAACCTCTATATTATTTTTTTCGTCATCTGTTTTTTCTGCTGCAAATTCCGCCAACTCCCTAACATGAATTCCACCAAGAGTCATTGCATTATTTGCCAACTCGGTTACCAGAAAACATTCTATGTGCATCTCAGGATGAAGGCTTCTGATTGCATTGTACGCTCCAAGTGCTATACTCTGAGCACCGTAGATTACTATATTCATCAAAAGTCTCTCTTTTCCTCTATTTCACTCTGTTTTTGTCTATCGCATACATTACAGTATCAAAAATACCATATGTATGATGCCTTAAATATATTCTATAATCAGGATTTATTGAACACACATATAAGGGCAACTCAATAATATCAGTTGGTTTATGATAAATGGATATAGTTAAACTTGGCTTATTGATTTCTATTAACCTGTGTGCTCCCTTTAATGCCTCAAGCTCTGCACCCTCAATATCCATTTTTATAATATCTACCTTTTGGTCTCCTAAAAACTCATCTAACGCAACAGTATCAACCAATTGCTTTCCATTCTCGTTAATTCTTGAACCACCAAATTCTCCATTTGGGGCACTTTCAAAGGCCAGCTGTGATTTACACGACCAAACTCCCAGGTTGTATACATCTACTTTTTCTCCCAATTGTTTTCGTTTACATTTTTCAAAAGAAACCGGATCCGCTTCAAAAGCATAAACCTGTCCATAATTTGGATTCCACTTCACAAACTTTTCTGTATTGTACATATCATAAGCACCAATATCGCAAAAAACATCACCTTTAACAGGTTTCATAATATCCTCAGCCAGGTACATTTCGCCCAGAAAATATTCGCATGCGATAAGACTATGGCAGATATCATTTTTATCTATTCCATATTCCACTAATTGCCCAGTAATACGCTTGTCATTGCTGAAGGTATTTACTGCAATAAAAACATATACTTTTTTATTTCTATTTCTAAGCTTCTCAGGATTATATACGTGCATATACATATTGGGATTATGCCACCCAAAATCAGTATCCCATTTTAATGAATCATTATCAACATAATAACAATTTACATTGGTCATCTCTTCATCAAGAAATCCAAATTCATACAGCAATTCAGCAATTGTCATAGCCTTATCAGAGGCTCCAAATATGGCAATTTCACACTCCTCCTTAGTGACAATAATTTTTTTGAACAATTCTGCCAAATATACGTTCGTAGTATTAGCAAAAGTATCATTATATGTATACCCATCAATTACTGCATCCAAAAGATATCTTTTTTCTCCTGTTGTAGTATACTTCAGCCTATCCCAAAATATTGCTTTTGACTCTTCGTCTGCCAATAAATTATAAACCTTCATAATATTCTCACAATTTATATCCATTATATCAATCCTTCCTCGTATATTGCATATTCTTTATCTATATCCCAAATAAGTTTATATTGTCATGATAATATTTTCCCATAGTCTTATGCTGTGGTCCATATGATAAATGCCCGACAATACAATTTTCAGAAACTACCATTGCACGGCCTTCCATCATGCAAAACTCACATCCCTTTTCATCCGCCCCCATATTTTCATAGCTCTTAACAGGGAACATACCCATTTTAAGCCAATTATCTCTGTGGAAGGCAATTAAGCCTATACTATATCTGACAGGACATATCGAATATGAAAATTTTGAATTCTGCAGCTTACTTTGTATATTATCAATACTGCTCATGGCCGGATTATCCTTACCCCATAAAAATTCTGCAGCTTCCGGGCTATCATGAATGGTCATGTGATGTTTATAGCAATCTGTTATTTTTATTTCGCCAAACTTTTTCACCCATTCATCTCTTATATTCAAAATATCAAGTATACGCGCATAACCATATCCATTAACCGGAATAATCGACGACACGAATCCTACTTCATAATCACTATCCCTTTCAACCTTATTGTAGGTTTCTATAAGTGTTTCAAAGGTTCCTTGTGTAACAAATATGTCCTCATCCATCTTTATGATATATTCGGCCCGGATATGTAAACTAATTGCCAGATTAGTAACCAAAGATACATTGTTCATTGTTGTAGACAAGTATGACCATTGATTTTTCTCACACAGTTTTTTCATTGTTTCATCTTCTTTTCCACTTGTAACAACACATACATCCATATCATTAGGCAGATACCTCTCAACCCTTCCAAATACACTGTCCCAGACAAAGCTTTTATAGCCACTCAATATGACCAAAAGCTTATCAAAGCCTTTGGATCTATTCACAAACTTATAATCGCTATTTATATTCTGGGTCAGGTTAAAAATCGAAAGAAACGTATCCAACTGTATAAAATCATATCCCGGCACAAATCCCGCATCCTTTAGTGTGTTATATATTTCCTTGAAATATATACTGGAAACTATTATTTTAGTCTTCCCTTTAAGTTTTTTTAGCTCATTTGCCGATATGACCGGTTTCCCTTCGAACTCATCCATAGATTTATTTGTTACTGCAAATCTTTCTATATTGATGTTACAGGCAAGTAATTCTTTTTTCCAATATAGGTACGTATTTCCTGCTCCGTATATTGTCACATCGGAGCCTTGAAACAAATCATATATTTCCTTGTTCGCAAGAAGTTCCTCACCAAGAACATAGTTTTTCCTCAAATACCCCAGTTCAGTTAATCTTCTTATTGCAAAATCTTTATCATTTGTACACAATACAAAGATAACATTTTCGTCCTGACATTCCGGAATATCATTTGATGTAATTATCCGGTTTCTTTCAACAGTAATCAAATTTCTTTCTTCTATTTCATCATCAATATAAGCTATAACCTCATCAAAATGATAAATAGCTTCTATATCAACCTGAAATACGCCAACACCCCATATTGCTATCTTCTTATTCTCAAATACCTGCATTTAATCACCTCTATACTTTATTTATCTTCACCGTAAAGCCTTGTTCACTCAGTTGCTTATAAAACTTTAGTAACTCCAATTCTTCTTTGTCACTTTCTGCAAAATCGTACTCTATGCCCAGACTATCATATTTACTCTCCCCAAGTCTATGCAAATTAAATATTTCAATTTGGATATCCGGATATTTCGCAAGCATTCCTATTATCAATTCCTTATTTGTATTTTCCAACGTGTATTCTGCTGAACATGGTATTCTGAAAACAATATTTTCATGGCTGACATTGTTGCATATTAATTCCACATTAGATCTATATACCTCAATATCACCACCGATTATTGATTTACACCTGTCTGCATCAAGGATTTTTATATCAATAATAAAGAAATCCACATACCTGATTGCGTTTTTAACAGACTCGTTTGAAGCAAAAAGCGAAGATTCCACTGCAATGTTTATGTTCTTCTGCTTCAATTTTTCAAACACTTCCGGCAGATATGTCATATGGGTCAAAGCCTCACCTCCGGAAAAGGTTACGCCTCCGCCATTAATCCAATACGTTTTATCCTTTAATAATTCTTCAACAAGTTTATCCGGTTCATAATACTTTCCGTATACACCACTTGTTCCATTCAGGCAAAATGCTTCTTCGCAATAATTAATGTTCTCCGGATTTGAACACCACGGACAATGTACCGGACATCCCTTTAAAAATACTGTTGTTCTTATACCAGGCCCATCATGGATAGAAAAGCGTTGAATATTGGTAATTAAGCTGTCCATTATACCGCCATCTTCCCTTCACTGATTAATGCCCGGTTAATCAGGACATTTTTGTAAGAATCCGGCAGATCAATAAAATATGCACTAAATCCCCAGACTCTGACTATTAAGCCTGTGTGTTTATCCGGATGCTCCTTAGCATCAATTAATATGTCACTGCTTACAACATTTGCCTGCATTTGAAAAAATCCCCGTTTGATTGCACCAATCAGTAAATACTTGAATTTTTCTTGGTTATCCTTAATAAAGTCCGGATTTACCATAATATCAACAACATTTCCATTAAAACGATTTCCACAGTAATCCATAGCGGAAGCAAAATTAATCACTTGCGTATATGAAGATGCTGTCTCGTTAGATATATGTACTTTATATGGTTCTCCGGCTTTTCTTCCATCAAAGGATGCCATTGAGCCCACTGCCGCATCTATATATACCGGAGCACTCAGTCCAAACTTTAATCTTCCTCCATTAGGAGATGTATAATTTTCGGTATATTTACTAACCATCAATACTATTCTTTTTGATAAAGCAATAGTTTCTTCGTCGTCTAATCCGTATTTTGAGCCCTCTTTTTTCAGTTCATTTAATAATAAATCTTCACCCCGAAAATTAAATACTAATTTTTGTTTTATATCGAGCAAAGTATATTTATGTTCTTCAAATACATACTTTTTTATATTAATCAACGAATCGATTACATTTCCCAGGGCAACGGTGGTAATACCTGCGTCAAAATACCTCGCACCTCCTTTAGAAGCATCCTTTTCCTTACACCCTTCCATGAATACAGACATTACAGTATCCTTTTGAAATTTTCCACCGTCAATAATCCTTTTTACAGCATTCAAATTCTTTTCCAGATAAAATTCATATCTATTTATCAAATCCTCAAAATTCTGTATCTTAAGTAAGTTATCCCTTTTAAACAAATTTTCTAACGGTCGCATAAAATTTAATGTAGTCATATTATTCAGGGAAACACTTTTACCGCCAATTAAAGGCTCCCAGCATGCGGACACCGTATATTCATGAGCATCTTTTACATCAATCCCAAACTCTATTAATCTCCTTATTACCACCTCATCATTTGAGAGCAGCGGACTTCCTACACCTGAAGCAATACAATCTATTGCCGGCTCCAATACCTCATCAGGTGTATGCTTATTGACTCTTAAAAGCACCTTAGGATCCGGAAATGCCAGTTCTTTTATAATCTGCATAATCATAATAGTCAGGTCATTATACAAATACTCTCCATTTAATCCGGTCTTGCCAATTACAATTATTTGTCCTGTATCCCCCATTAGCATATTACTTTTCAGCCAATAATAGTTATGCAGCTCTATAAAGAAATCCTTTAATATTTCTTTGGCTTCTTCCCCGGTTATATATCCTGAATTAATATCATGTTCATAATAATCAGCCAAATAGCTATCTACTGCCCCAAGTCCTATCAGTCTGTGATCTGTCTGCCATATTATTTGATTTACAAACAGAACTCTCTGGATTGCTTCTTCAAAGTGCATTGCACCATAATGAATCATATTTTTAAACCAATCAATTTTTCTTTTGTTATTGGCAGATTGGTTTTTTTCAAGATAGCCGACAATCCTTTTAATTAGTATTTCAATTGATTCAATAGTAGCATTATATTCTTTTGCATACTCAGATTTGTCTGTCTCAGACTTTAATCCTTCCAAACCGTATTTAAGAAAAGAAGCATAATCAGGTGTGATATTGCCAAACTGATAGCCTCTGACTTCATCAAGTAAAAATACATAATCCAGGAAGTATACAAATCTGTTTTCTTCTTCAATGCTTATATTTATATTTCTGCATATATAGTCAAAAACTTCATATAACGGCTTAGTCCTGGAAATATTAAAATATTCCGGGAATGTCTCCTTTTTAAATTGCTCCTTCCACGTATACAATTCGCCGTTTTGCTTAAGTTCGTGAAGCTTTTGCTCGTTTTTTCCCCTTTTTTCCCTGACCATATTCAACATACATTGTCTACCCCATCTTTAAAATTCATATACCATATCTCTTAAAAACAATACCGGTAGTTCCGGTCTTAATCCGGTAACATATTCCAGCACTTCTTCATATGCACTTATTGCTGTTACAATAATTGCATCTGTATCTATATTTTTTTCAATAAAAGACTCCAAGGTATACACTGTATGATTCTCAAAGAGCTCAATTTCACTTGCCCTCCGATCTATCACGCAGCTGATTTCGATATTGCTGCCGTTCAATGCCCAAATCAGATATTTCCCCAGGTCGCCGGCTCCATAGACTGCGACTTTTTTATATCCGTAGGTTTTTAAATATTCTTCCCAGCCTTTGCCCTTTACTTCGTTTTCGAGCCATTTTATAATTGTCTTTATCTTTTCATCCATTTGATCATACTCCACTGTTAAAATCTATTTCTATTGTTTTGATAATATTTTTTCATTTCATCAGTCTGCTTTCCAAATCCAAAATGACCGGCAACAGCATTCATGGCAATAGCCATTACCTTGGAGTCATTGATGCAGAAGGCGTTAATATCTTCTTCATCCACACCAAGATCCATATTTCCATAGACAACAAAGCCTTGCATCCGATTCCAAAGCTCACGCCGGAACAATATTAGGCCTATACTGAGACGTGTATTACAGAGTACATATTCTTCATTATCCTTAAAGTCCTCAGCTATATCATCTAATTGAGGCAGTTCTCCCTCACCCCACATATATGCCGACGTTAAAGGGTTTCTTTCAATTTCTCTCTGTGCCGAACCACCAACATATGCCTTTCCATACATTCTTTCAAATTCAGACAGTTTCCCATACTTCTCAAGGATATATCTGTATCCAATGGAATTTACAGGAATCAAAGGACTGCACACACCAAAATCATATGTTCCCGAAGCAATTACTTTTTGTGAAATTGTATACATGTTTTCAAAGGTTCCCTGTGTGACGAACATATCTTCGTCCATTTTGTATATCCAATCGGCTTTTTCAAAGATAGAAATACATATATTCTGAGTCAAAGACACGCTATTAACAGGCACTGAAAGATATGACCAATTGTACTTTTCAGCAATTTCACTTAAGGCTTCACAATACTTTCCTGCGGAGCATAAACAAATTTCCACATTATCAGGAGTATATTTATTTAACCGTTCATATACATTTTCCCATAAAAAATCCTTATATCCGCTAAGCACAAGACACAGCTTGTTTTTATCTTTTTTTCTGTTTATGAATTTGTACTCACAGGATTTCCAGAACCCAGTAAGAAGCTCAGGTGTCCATACAATATATTCTCTATTCTCCGAAGCTATATTAGCGCATATTTCATCCTTTGCCCTTCCTGTTGCAGTTACAACCACAAGAGCTTCCGCCGGTATACAGCATTCATCAAGCTCTCTTACAGCAATCCCCATATAGGTATCAATGTTTCCTTTCATTGACGATACAATAATACCCTCTATCTCTATTCCAAAATAATTGAAAATACGGCAAACCCTTTTACCGACAACCCCAATTCCATATATCCATATTCTTCTATGCTTTAGTAAATCTATTATCGATATTTTTTCTTCGCAACTCATTTTTCACCTTTTACACATATATTATAGCCAGGATACAAGCATCTCCTACCGAAGTCTTAACAACCGGATTTTTGTTTCACTACACTTATTAAATCGGCATATTTTCTTTAAAATTTAAGTTTTTGGATTTATAAATCAATCTTACTAAAGATAACATTTTGTTCTTTCATAGATATTTTCTCAACCTGACATCCATATTCCGTAAGCTCTTTTTTATATTTTAAAAAAGAATGGTCAATCGGAATTCCTGCAATCTGTTGAATTTGTTGAAATGTCAGTTTAAAAGATGAATTGCAATTATCTCTCACATATTCCCATAACGAATTATATTTACTCATTCTATTTTTCCCCTTTTCATCTGCTAAAAATAAAACATTCTGCATCAGAACATAATCTATCCGATACTCCAATATTTATTTTGACATATTCTATTTTTTATCATCTATGTATATTTCCATATTCCTCAATGGTGTGGTCAGCATAATTAATCCCACAAATCATATTCATTATAACATATATAATATCTATTGGCACTAAAAAAGGACGCAGAAAATTTTTTCCACGTCCTTACATTGATTCGGTTCAAATACCCATATTCCATATATATTACACTTTTTACTAATCAAATAATCTTGCTACCTTTTGAACGATTACATTTCCAGCACAAGGTCTGTAAGTTATTTTCTTCGGTTGTTCCACCCTTTGCTATCGGAATGATGTGATCAATTTCAAGTAATAAATTAGGTTCTGCCGCAACAGAATTTCCACAAATACAACAGGTATAATTATCTCTTATTTTTATTGCATCTCTTAATTTTCTCGTCATTAAAGCTCTTTGTTCTTTAGCAAATGCACCGGCTGTAAGCTTACTTTGAAGCATTGTTACAAGCTCAGCAATAGTATCCTCTGTCATAGGTACCGTAAACGAACGTTGTGCCAAACCTCCACCTGATGTATACGAAAACTTATATTCAACAGTAAGCATACTTTCATCTATATACGCAAAACCCAATCTAGAATAGAAACCGGCCTCGTCATTAGACATTACATAATCCGGAACATTTTCAATATACTGCTGATAATCCTGTTTATAATTATCTATAATTTGCTTTGCTTCTTTCAACGTTTCAAGCTCTTCAACCAGTAATTGCAATTTTTGTATCTGTTCAGGATACATCTCCTTATTTGGATAGAAATTTTTCACAACATATACTAATGGATTATTTTCTGCACTGGCAAACACAGTTGACGAAACCTCAGCATTAAAGGGTGAAATCGTTTTCTTATATGGTCTGATATAATTTTGCTCATCATCCGAAACTGTTTCATTTCTTAAAACCCTGGTCCCAAATAATTTTGATATTGATTGAATTTTTTCATTAATATAATCATTGAATTCCCTCTGGCTACTCATTAGAGCTTCACAGGTGTCCTTGATTTTCTTAAAATCTTCTGAATCATAATATTCTAAAATCTTTTGATTTTCACTTACAATTTTTTCTATTTGTTCATTAATACTTAATATAAATTTTTCAATGATATCCCATTCTTCACTATCTGTACTTTTAATTTTTTTAATACTATTTACCGTTCTGTCAAACAATTGTGCCATTAAGTCATCAATTTTCTCTTGCTGCCCTCTTATTACAATACTATCCTTATACTGATTTGCATAATCAATTACTTTATTGACTTTTTCGTAATATTCACGATGTTTTTTATTTAATGCATCTTTTTGTTGTTCCTTTAAGAACTTATTATATTCTCCCTTTCCCATCAATATCGAAGGATCTGCCTTTAACGTATTAATCTTATATTGTGTAACACATATTTCTTTTTGCCCCAAATGATTTCCTGCTGCCGAATAATAGTCAACACAAATACGATATGCCTCTGCATTCTTCAAAAGTGCATTAATATTTTTGACTATTCGTCTATACGTTACACGTTTTTTATAATCATTGTTATCAAGAAAATTTTTCAAAGTGTGTGATACTTGCTGCTTTTTCATAAGTATCATTTCCGCTTGTTCAAACTTTCCTTCGTTTTCTTTAAAGAATTTTATATCATCATATTTCTCTAATGCTTGTCGGCTTTTCACTCTTACGTTCTCATCAAAATATGTAACAACATCCCATCCTGCATATTCAAGTGTTTTCAAAATCTCTTTTTCTAATTTCCTGTATTTTATGCGCAGTACTACTTTAACAGTTATCCACATTACCAAAACAAATAAAATCAATTTCATAATATATTTTCTCCCTTATATATAAATATCATAACAACATACATTATCATTTTTACAACATCTGGTTTTATTTTAATTGCACCATTTTCTCATTTATAATCAACTACTCCACATTACCAATCCCCCTCGTTGCCCTCTTCCCAATCATCTTCAATAGCATCATCTACTCCGGAGGCATAATCATCATCCCTGTCATATCTATCCTGGTCATAATCCCCATCCATGTAGACATCATCGTAACCGTCATCATAAGAATCATAAGAGTGACTGCTATTATATTTACTGCCTGAGCTACCGGTCTTATAGCTGCCGGAAGAGGAATTTGAGTTTGAACTACTTATCGTTGTATCGCTATAGGAGCTGCTTGTTCCATGGGATTTATGATATCTTTTTGCGTATGAGTCATGTAAGCAGCAATAATCTCCGTCTTTGGATACAGGATTGTCACATCCGGCTTTTGCGCATTCCGGCTCATCACCAAAGATTGATACAAAGAAACAGATTACTAAAAATAATCCGACTGTCAGTAGTACAGCTTCACCTGTTGACATGTTATTATTTCTATTCATAATGATTACCTCCGTGAGCTTTTAGCCCGTTATTTTGATTTCCTTGTTCATATTCATCTTACACAAAGCAACTGTCATAAATAAGTACTCGCAACACGTAAGTCATTTGCTTTCTTATTAAACTATACATTTCCCATATTATTACGTTCTGTTTTTTGTAATAAAAAGGTGGAATGTAAAGCTAGTGTTTTACATTCCACCTTTTTATTTATTATCCGTTTGGCAGGAAACAATAACATATTTTACTCCATCAACTTCAAGCTCCAGTTCTTTTGAACTATCACTTTTTAAGATTTTGTATGATGTTATAGTTTTAAAATTTTTTCAATATCCATTATTTATTTTTCTCCCTATCCTTTTTTTCTTTGATTTTCTGCAATATTTCTAAATATCTTTCTTCAGATAAGATAGGTTTATCATCCATTAATTTTATTATTTCCTTAAGAACAGACGCAAAATCCTTGATCTGTGTTGTTTTACCTTCAAATACCCGTACAAAAATGCCTTCATTCTTTGAAAAGCATACCACTTCTCCATCGCCACTAATTTCTCCAATTACGACCAAGCCTTTTGGTACATAGTCAGAATGGAATTCATTTGGTCCCCAAAATGTTGCTGTATTACCTGCTATACGACATTTTCCCGAAAATCTAAGCCACTCCTTATATGATTCCGGTATTTTCGCTCTGTTTCTCTCCTCCCAATTTATCATCTCTTCTTCAGTAATAGGTTCATTGAAATAATTTCTTCTCTCTCCATTATCTTTTTCATCTTTTTCACATAATTGTAATAGTTTCCTAATTTCCTTTTTTAAACTATTGTTTTCTGGTACTTTTCTCACTGTATCTTCCTTTCTGTTTTTCTTAATTTATTGAATTTTCTTGTCATGAAATCCAATATAATTATGTTTAACCGGTGTTCGTACTTCTATAAGATTTCCTGATGGATCATAGAATCTTACAAGCTTCTGTCCACCTTCAAGCTCCGTTAATTCCGTAACATAACTTACAACATACCTGCCAGACTCCAGTTTTTTTATAATACCTTCTATATCATTATCTTCAAAATAAAGCTCTGTCATATTGTTATGTGGAGTAACGTGTATTTTTGTGCTGTAATACCATACATCTACATCTTGCAATACAAGTCCCTCAGACATTATTACATTACCTTCAAGCCTTGTAATCACACGCAATCCAAACAGTTTTTCATAAAAATCAATTGATTCGTCAATATTATCAACAATAATCAATACATTTTTCAAACTCATATTTTATGCTCCTGCCTCTCTATCGTTGAATCCATGACATAATTTACCTCTTGCAATCTTACGGATACCTGCTCTTTCCGGGAGACGTTTTTCTTTTCCGCTGCCTTATATATTGCTAAGTCCATGCCTGTATTACTTTAATATCTTCCTTATCTGCTTATCCGTTGCCTCCGGATACATCTTATGCATATAGTCTGCAAGCTGTTTCCATGAATCCTGCGGATTATCCTTATAACATGAAGTCACATAATTGTATCCATAGATATGCTCAATGGATGAATACACTGCGACATCCCATCCATATTCAATGCCTTTCTTATTCACTCTCTTCTTAAAATCGCAGTTACATAGATAGGTCTGCATCATAAGATTCGTTATTGCACCATCGAATCCCTTTTCTCCATCCTTGCTAAATCCAGCTTGTTTTTTCAATTCATTGGAATATATCTCTGAATCAGCATTATCTTCCATAAAATTGACCATTATCTTTTTATGCTTATCAGGTGCTTTCCCATCATCATATAATGACTCAAAATCATAGCCATCCCGGCGATAATTTGCAAATACAGGAAGCCAATTTTTGGATATAAAGCCTGCTTTCTTATCAAAAAACTTACCATAGACTATATCATGCTGCCTTGCTATAGCAGCCCGCCACATCCATGGATCAATCTCTGGATTATCACTCCACCAGTGCTCCGGGACAGTTTTTTCTTCAAGTGAAAACCCATCTATATCATTCTTAAATAATGGTAAAAAACCAAGTTCATTTATATATTCAATCGCTTCATCTACTGAACGGATGCAATCCGGGTTGTCCCACTTCATGCCATGCATAATCCACTTACCTGATTCGATTTCCATAATACACACCTCTATATAAAATATTATTACAGTACCCCTATATTACTTTCTAAGCCTTAGGTAGTTCACTACTATCTTTTTTGATTGCATAAGGGAAATATAACAACTCCTTTACTTTTTCCCCTTCAGCTTCTACACTATTACAGAATAACCATTCATATCCTGTTTTCTGTTCTGCCAGAGTATCTGTGTCGCTATCAAGTCGATACTCATTTCTTATATATCCATATAGATTACTCTCCGGGCCATCTAAAGTACTTTTTCTTCGCTCCCAAAACTTTTTATATTCACCTTGCTTGTTGTGCTTACACTTTAGAAGCACATCATCAAATGTCCATGAATACTTAGAAGGTACACTATATCTTAAACAGGTGGAATTTATATCATATAAATTACCCATGGTTTTCTCATCCGACTGCATCATTTCTTCTGGTGTATCCATAATTTTTCCTTTTCCCCAAATTCATACCTTTTTCGGTCAATAAATATGAATATATTTTACACGAAAAATCTACTATTGATTAGTATCTTCTACACTACACATTAATTTATCAAAATCACTTTGATACAATGAATCCTGTATCACTCGATATTTTTCAAATTCACTTTCAGCAAATTCCTTTGCGATTGCAGCCGTTACCTTTCCTTTATTCTGAAGAATCTCTGCATCATTAAAACGTAAAAATGCATCCAATTTTGTTTTCCAATCCTCCATAGTCATGGGAATTTGTCTACGTGCTTGTCTAGTTGCATAATCAAGATACATTGTGACAATTTCATTTAATTCTGCCAGTTCTTCTTTTTCCAAATAATTCTTAGCAACTGCGACATCTGTTTTGACAATTTTTCCATCAGGTGCATTCTTCCAGGATGTCAAACCCATATGTTCTTTCTCATGATTAGCACGATTAACTATCATTTCTGCTGCTGTCATTCCATGAATTGCATAGTGCATTTTGTTTTGTACAGTTGCATAAAATTCTTTCGTTATAATCGAATTTTTATCGTAATCAACAGCTGTTGCATATATATCTGTAATTTTTTGATAAAATCTTCTCTCACTAGCTCGGATTTCTTGTATTTCAGCAATTAAATGGTCAAAATAATCCTCATCGAAAATTTGTCCATTAATCAATCTGCTTTTATCCAACACATATCCTTGCTTCGTAAATGTCTCAATTACTTTTGTTGCCCAAGTTCTAAATTGTGTTGCTCGCTCAGAGTTAGTACGATATCCAACTGCAACAATTGCAGCTAATGAATAGAATTTATATTGATATGTTTTCCCATCATCTGCAGTTTGTGCAAATTTTGCACAAACTGAATTCTCGTCTAACTCTTGTTCCGCAAAAATATTTTTTAAATGTTTTGTAACCACGCTACGATCAACATTGAAAAGCTGACCAATTGCTTTCTGAGTTAACCAGACATCTTGGTCCTGCACCCTGACTTCTATTCCATCTTCTCCAGCATCCCTTGTAAATACTAAAAAATCTACTGTACTATTTCTAATTTGTATTTCTTTTTTCATTCGGCTTTCCTCTATTATTTTTTAAATAGATCTCGATTTAAAATCAGTTAATTGCATTTGTTTTTCCAAAAATTCATACCTTTTCTCGACCAATATATATGATTACATTTTACACCAAAAACATAAAAAGTGATAGCCCTATGTTTAGGACTACCACATTTTATCATCAGAAACCTCAATCCTTTATACACTGCCGAAAAAACTTACACCCAAGGCAGCAATAGGAACAATTTCTATGCTCTATGGGCTTTTTTCTTTGAAGTCAAAACCATATTCGTCGCATTCATTTTTCATCCTCAAAATCCTTAAATTCCTCAAAATCTTATATCAAAACCTTTGGCCGAGTTGACCAGAAGTGAACTCAAGCCTTAATATAATGCATATACAACTCCGCCTTTCCGATTTGCTATTGCAATAACCTTACACATAATTTAGTCCTCCGTTTTCTATTCGCTGATATCTTTGTCGCTTACTCTAAAAATTTCTGTATATACCCGCTTATATTTTTTTGTTCCGATGTTATCGAAAAATGTCTATGTATTCTCCACCTAAAATCTTGAATCGTTTCTTAACAGTCTCAAAAACCATCGAATATCATTTTTAGTACCCTGAATCCTTAGTTTTTCATCTTATGTTTCTTCACTGGAAATTTTTTTGATTGGCACCTGAATTTCTG